>Ga0067045_1003704_pt1 | contig 16759 bp, 11 predicted proteins | sample TerdegcTABiofilm_FD_59184 | JGI IMG/M metagenome (GOLD analysis project Ga0067045, IMG submission 59184) | Combined Assembly of (Gp0054472, Gp0054536) Wastewater bioreactor microbial communities from Singapore -Terephthalate degrading...
TTGCATCTTTAAGCCTGCGGTCATTCCCCTGCACTACCACACCTGATGCATCTTCACCGTCTTCAGCTAACTCCACTATCCCTTTGCTATGCGTGGTTGCATCTTTAAGCCTGCGGTCATTCCCCTGCACTACCACACCTGGTGCATCTTCACCGTCTTCAGCTAACTCCACTATCCCCTTGCTATGCGTGGTTGCATCTTTAAGCCTGCGGTCATTGCCCTGGACTACCACACCTGGTGCATCTTCACCGTCTTCAGCTAACTCCACTATCCCTTTGCTGTTCGTGGTTGCTTCTTTAAGCCTGCGGTCATTGCCCTGGACTACCACACCTGGTGCATCTTCACCGTCTTCGGCTAATTCTACTATTCCTTTGCTTTTAGTTGTTGCTTCTTTAAGCCTGCGGTCATTGCCCTGGACCACCACACCTGGTGCATCTTCACCATCTTCAGCCAGCTCTACAATTCCCTTTGACACAATGGTTGCATCCTTCAATCGCCTGTCATTGCCCTGTACAACACAAAATTCACTATCCTCACCATTTTCAGCCAATCGGACTATACCATGTTCTTTTGTGGTAGCTTTTTGCAATCTGCTGTCATCACCACGCACAACTGCATTATTTATATACTGGCCATTGGGGCATAATTTAACTATTCCAAACGTTGTATCGGTTGCTTCTTTTATCCTTGAATCAGTTGATTGTACTACAGCGCCTTCGGCTACTTCCCTGTCATAAGCCAGCCGGACAATACCGGGTTTTAGTTCAGTTGCAGGTGCTAATCGTGAATCAGATGCCTGAACAGCCAATCCTGCTTCGTTTGAACCATCATCAGCCAGTTGCACTATACCTTTAAATATGGTACTGGCATCCCGTAACCGGGTATCACTTGCCTGAACAACGGCACCTGGTGTAGTATCACCATCAGCTGCCAGTTTTACAATGCCAGGTTGAAAAACGGTTGCATACTGTACTGCGGCATTGACATGAAAATGCCTCAAAGCTGGTAATGCAGCATGGGCAAAAATGCCTGCTATCTGTGCACAATATTTCTGCTTTTCGGTTTGCACTGTCGTAACGTTAAAACGTATATACCGGGCATTAAACTGATATCCACCAAAAATATATGATCCACCTGGTTGGGCTTTAAATCGTTTTATATCTGCAAGGGTTGTCCATATTTTTTTATCTTCAGTTATTTCTATGGAAAACTGCTCCGGGAAAAGTGCAGGATTTTGTGGGGCAACAATTCCTATATTTGTCAGCGGAAATATCATCCCACAATCCACTTCAATCCACTGACGTGATGCACTACTGGTGATCTCCGACTCCCAGTATTTTTGGTTATCAACTTCCATTACATTGGAAGGATCATGCTCATATGAAGAACTTGAACTGGCAGTAATTGAAACAGCACCCTGAATACCTGCCTGTATCTTTCCAATTTCAGCAAAATATTTTGCTGCTATACGTTTTGGTTTTACTATGTATAGTTTTAAATACTGAAATACTGTTATGGGCAATACTAACCTGTAAGCATCTTCATCAAGTGTAAATCTATTCTCTGTTTTTATAACTTCCCAGCTAATACCGTCTATGCTGCATTCTAACCGGAATTCTGAAGGAAATGTTGTCTTCCCTGATGGTGAAGGAAAGATTTCGACAATATTAACAGCAACTATCGCACCATAATCTATAATAATATATTCACTGACAGCATTATGGCTTTTTGCAGTACACCAGAATGATTCATCATTATTTAAAACATTTTTTGCCTCATTTGTTTCAAAACTACTGGATACGGCATGAATTTTTCCTGGATACCGTACTGGAGAAAGTATATTAATTGTATTCATTATGTTCTCCTTTTGCCTGGAATAATATTATTATATCATTTTAATAGAATTTTTACCATCATCTCAAATATTAGCATTGTCATTTCAATTTTCGCTACTGTTAATTCCAGCATTACTTCTGTCATTTCGAGCGCAACAAGAAATCTTTACTAACAGTTTAAGATTTCTCCTCACTTCGTTCGTCGAAATGACGAAGTGGTTGCGTCTGACGAAAAGACGGAGTGTGCACCGTTCGTCGAAATGACAGTATAGGCTCTGCTTGTTAAAATAACATATAACAAGATTGCGTATCAAAACGCATTGCATGCAATTCTTTATACAATATTTTTGCATTAAATATTTACATTTGCTTGATTTTTTATCAATTACAATTTAATGGGTATACAGTATTTTAACCTTTAATTATTGCTTTTCTATACATACATTGTAACTATCGTAAAATTTGATGTAAAAAGCACAATGTGCTAACTAATTATAAAATTTCAATGAAAATTTACCACTTTTCATAATTACTATGTAAAGGTTTACGTATTATGTCAACACCCATAGTTGAAGAAAAAACACCAAAAGGCTACACGTTAAAAATAAATATTACAAAAAAACAGTATATTGCATTCAATCCAAAAGGGGAAATTATCTATTCCGATGATAATAAAACAAAACCTTTCCATATAATGAAAACAATTGTTTTCATAGGCCTTAAATCTGAAACCTCATCCAGAAATTACCCTTATCAGTTATTAAAAATTCAAAATAATACTTTAACTGTCCCCTACGATACGGGTGATGGTAAACGAAAATACCTTTTCTTCCCCTCTGATACCTTCCTTGATATGGTACCCTGTATGACGGAATTTTTTAATGATACAGCTTCATTTGTTAGCTATGTAAAAAAAGGCAATGTCCCTGATTATATCATTGTCAATAGCACATTCAGTAATAACGATATTACGTTTATCTCATCCCTGTCTCCTTCATCTCATATAGAGATAGTTAACACAACTTCTACTGTCACGATTGATGACACCAAACGTGCCACTGACCAGATGAATAACTTTGATATTAATTTGCTCTCACAGAATCCAGTATTTCTGGCACGGATTCACCTGCGTAATCTTGATTTAGTCCGTGTAAAACAAATCATACTTGATATGGACATTACAGAATCAGATGCACAATATATCATTGCATTTCTTTCTACAATGATTAAAAATTCAGATAAAGAAGAACTTCAGAAACATCTTGAAAAACTTAAAGAATTAAAAAAAACATATGAATTTTATTTTTACCTGATAACACATAATGATGAAAAAATACAGGAACTCATAACACAGGCCAGTAAAAATGACCTGGTAACATTCAATACTTTAATACAAAAGGCCAAATTGCTTTTCCCCACAAAGGAAGCTAATTTACGATTTGTTGAATATGAAAACCTGATCTGGGAAAAACAGCAATGAAGCATTATAACAAACTACCTGTTGTGCTTTTACTGGTAATTGCGGTATATACGTTTGTTTATGGTCAGTTGCCCTTAGAAGTTTATTTTACCACGCCTGAAAAAGATGAACATCAAACTGCTATCCAGAGAGCATTATTACAAAAAATAAATACTACCAAAACATCTATCTATGCTGCCCTTTTTGAAATCACTGATCCCATAATTGTTGATGCATTATGCAAAGCTAAATTAAATGGTGTGGATGTCAAACTAGTACTTGAATCTGAAAGATTATTACAAAATATAAAATCACAATTTGAAACATATCATATACCCATAAGACTGGATGGGCGAAAAGAGTTCATGCACAATAAATTTTTTATCTTTGACAATAAAGCTGTGTGGACCGGATCATATAACATTACCGAACGTGAAGCAAAGCGTAATAACAATAATGCTCTCTATATTGAAAATGAAGAGATAGCATCTATATATTTAGCAGAATTCAATGAGATGTTTGAACAAGCTATATTTGGCAATCGCACTGAATACACCCCTTTCCCTTTTCTATCAAATAAATATTATGTCAAACTCAATGATATAGACATCAATGTATATTTTTCACCTGATGATGATGTTGAACGCATCATCACTAAGCGGGTAGAAAAAGCAAAAAAATCCATTTTATTTTTGGCTTTTTCATTTACCAGTGATGCAATTGGCGAAGCCATTATTGCCAAACATAAACAGGGCATTGCTGTCAAAGGTGTTTTTGAAAAACGTGATATTAAAAATGTTAACAGTGAATATATTAAGATGAAAGTTGAAGGGCTTGATGTCCTCTATGATGCCAATCCCCATACGATGCACCATAAGGTAATCATTATTGATGATGAATGGGTTATTACCGGGTCGTATAACTTTTCAAAAAATGCTAAAAAAAGAAATGATGAAAATTGCATCATGATCAGATCACCTGAAATAGCAAAAATGTACACACAGGAATTTGAAAAAATTTACTCACTGGCGTATAGAGCTAAAACCAAAAAAAAGAAGTAATAAAAAAAAATACTTTACATATAGATACTTATACTATTTTTTATCATTATATTAGACTATATTATCATAATACAATACAAGGATATGAAAATTAAAAGCGCTCTGATTAACCGGTTTGTTGAGCTTATCGAAGAAAACCATCAAGTCATCACCGAACAGTTTATGAATAATCTTTTGCGCAATCCCGATACCATTGCCTTCAGGAAGTTAGATAGGCAACTCATTTACGAATTTGCCGACAACCTGTATCGTGAGCTATCAAAATGGATAGCCAAAGATTATCCCAAAGAAGAAATTGTTCGCTTTTACAGAAGAGTTGGGCACGAGCGTTTTGAACAGGGGATTCCTGTTTCCCAGGCATGCAAAGCATTAATCCTGCAAAAAAGACATCTGTGGCTCTTTGTACTGGATAAATTATATGATGACACCACCGCCTATAAAGAAGCACTGGCATTAAACAACCGTGTTGTACTGTATTTTGACCGTGCAACGTTTGCCATGCTTCAAGGTTATGAAGATATGCTTTACAGAAAATTATAATTCTACCTTCTGACCTTTTAAAAACCTTTTATATACAGTTGCAGATTCTTCAGGTTTTTCAATCATTGGAAGATGACCACATTCTTTAAATATCACCAGTTGCGCATTACGTATTTTTTCTTTAAAGACATACGCGCCTGATACATCCAGTACTCTGTCATTTTCACCCCACAGTATTAAAGTTGGCGCATGTATGTTACCCAGATATTTTTCAAGCAGTGTAACATCGTGAATCTGCGTAAAAATATACTGGAAATGGGCTTTCTTTGCAACTGCTTGTGTGGCAAAGTACTGTTTTGCAAAACCTGGCAACCATATTGGCTTAAAGAAAACAAATTCCATAAGACCATCATAACTTTTCACATCCTCAACGATAAGAGGGTTGTTCCCTTTTTTCAGTTCTTTTGTTAATTCACTTTCATTGGGGCTTTTTACACCAGCTGCTGCAAACAGTGCTACTGTTTTGACATCATCAGGATAGGTGACTACATAGTAGCCCGCAATATAGCCACCCATCGAATTGCCAACAATGTGGAACTTCTGCAATTTCAACGTATGTGCAAATTCGTGGACTCTTTCTACCTGTTTTGCTATTGAATAATCAGCCCCTTCTTTAAAAGTACTATCGCCAAAGCCCGGAAGGTCAAGCGCCACAACCCTGTATGCATCCGTCATATACCGTGCAAATCGCGTCCAGTGATCCATAGTGCCACCAAAACCATGAATGCAAAGAACAGTTTCACCCTTGCCACCCTCAAGATAATGGACTGTGTGGCCATCAATAATAACTGTTTTTTCATCTAAATCAGCCTTAGAGCGTTCAAACCATCGGAAAAAGTTAAGCAGCGATGAAGAACAGGAAACATAAACAAAAAGTAATGCAATAACTACTACAATACTTTTCTTATACATAGTGAACCTCCAGAAACTATATTTATGCACCTCTGCCAAAAAAATTGCAAAGCTGCTTTTTTTACCCCAACTTTTCCCTGCTTGCTACAAGCTTCCCAAGCACTTCTTCAAGTTCTGCTTTTTTATTCTGTTCTTTTTCAATAATATGCGATGGTGCTTTCTTTAGAAATGTGCTGTCATTTAATTTTTTCAGCACCTTGTCAAGCTCACCCTGTATACGTACAATTTCCTTGTCAAGGCGTGCTCTTTCTTTATCTATGTCAATCAAATCCTTAAGTGGCATATATATCTCACATTCCGGAAGCACCGCCGATGCATCTGTTTTCTGCGGAGTATACGCAGCATTGTATTCAACAGCGTCAAGCTTTGCTAAAATTTTCAGGTTATTCTCCTGCTCATAAATAAACTGTTCAATTTTTTTCACTGCCTTGATAACAACATGAGCCTTTTTATCAGGGGGCACATTCATTTCACCGCGAATATTTCTAATTTTATATACTATCTCCTTAAACAATTCAGCATTACCAAACTCTTGTTCAAAATTAAAACGTTCATCATACTGTGGCCATGGTGCCACCACAATGCGCCCCTGTCCACGTGTAATGTTACTCCATATCTCCTCGGTAATAAACGGCATAAACGGGTGCAGCAATTTAAGGTATTCATGGAGCACAAAATACAGTACCTGTTTGGCGATAGTTCCTGTTGAAGAATCCCCCGTATAAATGCGCGGCTTTGTAAGCTCAATATACCAGTCGCAGAATTCATGCCACCAGAAATCATACAGCGTTTGTGCTGCATCGTTAAACCGATACTCAACAAGGGCCTGAGTTGTCTTCTTCACCGTTTGGTTGAATGCATGCAGTATCCATTTATCAAACAACTCCAGTGAATTAATGTCAATGGCTTTGGGCATGAAATCATTGCCCAAATTCATCAGAATAAAACGGGTACTATTCCATATCTTGTTGCAGAATGCGCTGTAGCCTTCAATGCGCTTTTCAGATAGTATTATATCCCTTCCCTGAGCAGCAAATATAGCTAAGGTAAATCTTAATGCATCGGTGCCATATTTATCCATCATAATGAGTGGATCTATAACATTTCCGCGCGACTTACTCATCTTCTGACCATGCTCATCTCGTACCAGTGCATGAATATATACATCGTAGAATGGAACATCATTCATGAATTTGCAGCCCATCATGATCATGCGGGCCACCCAGAAGAAAATAATATCAAACCCTGTTACCAGCACACTGGTGGGATAAAATTTTTCCAGTGACTTTGTCTTTTGAGGCCAGCCAAAGGTTGAAAATGGCCACAATGCAGAAGAAAACCACGTATCAAGTACGTCCGGATCCTGTTCTAAATTTTTGGAATTGCACATGCTACACACGGTTGGATCTTCTAACTCAACCATGATATGGCCACAGTCCTTACAGTAAAACGCAGGTATGCGGTGTCCCCACCACAATTGCCGTGAAATACACCAGTCCTTAATGTTATACATCCATTCAAAGTATATCTTTGTCCATTGTTGTGGAACAAATCGTATTTTTCCTTCTTCAACAACCCTGATCGCTTCCTGTGCCAGCGGCGCAATTTTCACAAACCACTGCTTGGACAAATATGGCTCAATGACGGTGTGGCATCTATAGCAATGGCCAACGGCATGGTTATGCTCTTCTATCTTTTCTAAAAGGCCCTGAGCTTGTAAATCTTCTAATACCTTTTCTCGAGCCTTGTAGCGGTCAAGGCCTTTGTATTTTCCACCATTATCGTTTACAATTGCATTCTTATCAAAGATATTTATCTCTTCAAGGTTATGACGCTTTCCCATCTCAAAGTCATTGGGGTCATGGGCTGGTGTTACCTTAACAAGCCCTGTACCAAATGCAGGATCAACTAACTCATCAGCAATGATGGGGATAGACCTGTTCATAAGTGGTAGCACTACGTTTTTCCCAATCAGGTGGGCATAGCGGCTATCATTGGGGTTTACCGCAACAGCGGTATCACCTAACATGGTTTCAGGGCGTGTTGTTGCCACCGTAATATGCCCTTTGCCATCTTCATAGGGATAGTGGATATAATATAACTTGCCTGCCAGGTCCTTATATTCAGTTTCAATGTCCGACAAAGCAGTTTCGCAGCGGGGACACCAGTTTATAATCCGGTATCCCTGATAAATAAGTCCTTCTTTATATAATGTCACAAACACGGTACGAACAGCATGCGATAAGCCTTCGTCCAGTGTAAAGCGTTCACGCACCCAGTCAAGCGAACACCCCAAACGTTTAAGCTGCTCTTTAATCTGCCCTCCTGAATGTTCCTTCCAATCCCATACGCGTTTTATAAACTCTTCTCTTCCCAAATCATATTTTGACTTACCTTCTTTAAGAAGCAGTCGTTCCACAACATTCTGTGTGGCAATCCCAGCATGATCCATGCCAGGCATCCAGCATGTTGCCTTCCCATTCATTCTCTGCCATCGGATAAGGATATCCTGTAACGTATTATTGAGAGCATGCCCCATATGCAAATTGCCAGTAACATTGGGTGGTGGTATAACAATTGAATATGCTTCACGCGGGTCATTTTCATCACCATGAAATAGTCCTTCCTTTTCCCAGATTGCATACCATTTTGATTCGGCAATTTTTGGATCGTATGATGCTGACAATTCCATATTCTACCACCTGTTGTTGGAAATATTCCGTGAAACAATAATAGCTATGTTAATTAGTGATTATGATATATAGTGTCAATGAATTTTTTTAAAGAATAAATACCCCAAAAAGCTACTGCATTCTCCATATTTCCATTCCAAAAATATCAATGCCTTGAAAAAGTCTTTTTTTGAAAGTAGCTTTCAAAAAGGCCTTTATCAATTGCTAACAATCGGTCACGGATATCAAGAAGGCTTTTTTGATCGTACTGTTGAAACTCAAAATAATCCAGCATCCATAAATATCGGTTTATAAGGCGCGGTACAATATTTGATTGTGCTATTTTTTCTTTATCCAGCGTCTGAAAACTTGCCTCTAATTTTACAATATCCTTTTTTATAGTTTCAAGCTGTGATGAATTGAGCTGTCGCTTAACATAAAAAATATCATGAATATGCGCCATAACCGGAACCCACTCGCGCACATCAACGCATTCAGGTTTATACTGCTTAACCAATTCTAAAGCTTCAATAATAGGTTTTGCCGATAGTAACTGGATATCAATCTCGGATGGATTAATTAAAAATGCTTCCCTGAAATAAAGCAATGCCCGGGGAATATCTCCGGTATGATAATAACTTTCAGCTAAAAGCGATAATATACATGCGTTACTCCGGTAGGCACTGCGAGCATACTCTAATGCTTCAATTGTATGCTGATACTCACCCAGTCTGATAAAGCATGTACCCAGTTGCATAAGAAGCTGAAGGTTATCAGTTGGATTTTCTCTGTCATTGAATGCAATGGTATAATGCTCTGATGCAGTAAAAAAGACAAACCGCATTGCCTTTTGATATGCAGTTGAAGATGCAAGCCCTTTTTTTTGTGCAAAATTTTCAAACTCTTCCCATTGTGTCATAAGAAAATCCGCAGTTTCCTTGCCCTTTGCAAGCTCTCCCATTGCTTTTTTTCTTGATTCCCAGAAGCGTGCAACTCTGTAGCTTTCAGCCAACCCCGGATAATCAGGGTTAATGGTCATAAGATCATCTATCTTTTTAACTGCCTGTGTGAAATCACCCGACTCAATAAATACATATGCCTCATTAATACCTTGAAGCAAGGGATCATCAAAAAAAGTTAATTGTCCGTTTTTATCCATAATTAAATTTCAGTAACTGCACACAATTTTTTTATATTGGAATTATGAGTGAAAACAATCACCTGCCTGTTACCAGCCCACTGCTGTAATGTTTTAATAAACTCACCCATTGTTTCTTCATCCATAAGCACAAATGGATCGTCAATAATTAACGGCAAATGAATGTTTGGCAATTCCTGCTGGAGTAATTCATACAGAGCAAAGATTGTAGCAACATATATACTGTATTTTAATGAAGCATTGGGTGTATTAACTGAATTAGTTATTATTTTCTTTATATATTCTTCATCAATTTTTCCAAACCTATTTTGGGTAAATTCCTGTAGCATTATCGTAACTTTACTTGCTAATATATCACATCTATCCTTATAATAACGCCGCATCGCTGTATCAAATGAAGTTATAATGATATTAATAAGACGATCTTTTTCATGTATAGTTTTCAGCTCTTTTTCCAGATCAGCTATCTCCTGTAATATACCATTCTTTTCATCTTCAAAATCAATAATCTCCTCAGGTATAGTATCAAGCTTATTCTGCAATGAAACCAGTAAAGCCTTTTTTTCATCCAGTTCATTCTGCATACTTATTTTTATTGACATGCTATGCTCTGCAGATTCTATTGCCATTCCAATATCTTCTTGCAGAGTATGAAGTTGTTCATTCAACATCTTTAAATTGCTTTCAAGCTTTCTTTTTTCCTCTTCAAGTATATCAATTGAGGTACTCTCATCAATTTCTTTCTGTATTGTCAAAAGGTCTATCTGCTTTTCATTATATTCATTATATTCTTCAAAATATTGTAATAAAAATTCATAAATTTCATCAATGGTTATTCCATCCAGTGATATGCCATTCTGATTCAGCAATGTCTCTAATTTAATCTGATATGTTTCTTTTTGTTGCTGTAATGGTAAGACTATTTTTTTAAACGAATGCATCATTACATAAATAAGGTAATACCCTATACTTGATATCTGAATCAAAATTAATAAACTTACCATCAACCAGCGATGCGCCGAAGTAATTCCAAAAATTGGTTTTAAAAATACAAATAGCACCCCTAACGCAAGTAAAATATTAATTATTAACAGGTTACGTGCTAGCGCATGATTTTTGCTTTCCTGCCCAAAAATAACAGTTTCTATCTCCTCAGAAATTGCCTGTATCTGCCGGTATATGTTTTGCATTGTATGTATATTGTTCCTCTTTTCCGAGGAAAAGTCTTTAAACTGGGGATATTTGGTAGCTATCAGTTTTGTATATTTTTCTATAGTTTCTATCTTTTCTTCAAGCGCTTTTATCTGGTCATTAACATCCTCTATTTGCTTTTTAACATTATCTATAGCAATCAGTGTATCCATATACCTATTACAGGAGTCTATCTTTTTCTGGAGTTCATTAATTTCACTGGTATATGACGCAATTTTTTCATTAACTTCCTGTATTTCTGCACGATGTTTATTTTGTTTCTGTTCCTTAAGTTGTAGTAAATCAAGTTTTGTTTTGCAATGTTTTATTTTGTTCTGAATCTCTGCCAGCACATGAGCATAATTGCCTGTTTTATTTAACGTATCAGTAAACAACCTGGAAAACGCACAGTAATATAACGACCTATCCAACAAAAGAATTGATTTTATGCTGTCAGAAAAATCTTTACTGTAATATTGTGTATCAAGCGGTGAAGGAATATACGAAACAATTGAAAATGCATCTTTATTAAAAAGTCCGTGCAACGTATGAATACAGTTAGCCGACAAGCTCCACTGACTTACAGTCAAAGGGAAAGTATCTTCTTTAAGACTGCTGCCATTGAAAGCAAATTCAAATATTTTTAATTCCTTATTGCCTTTTCTCTGAATGTCAAGTTTTGTTTGGCTGCATTCAAGCGTAAATGTGGCAAACATTGTATCCCATGCATCGTTATCAATTAATGATGGATTTTCAGGATACAATGTATCAATAAAGCTTTTTGAAATGAGTGTTTTGCCGGAATTATTTTTGCCAAAAATAAAATGAATCCCATCATTAAAATCTGTTTGTTTGCTTTCTGCAAATCCAATTTTTGATACTATACTCCGTACTAACTTCACAGATCACCTTTATATGTTGAACAGATATTTTCAATATCATTGATAATGTCCAGCACTATATCTCCAGCAACATTGTCAAAATTCTTCTGCAATTCAGTAAAAAAATAGCCTTTGAGTGTTTTCTCATCTTTATACATAGCACATATAAATTCACCCGATAGCTTTGAATTGTCCTTAATCATTACACCAGCACATCTGTTACATATAGCCAATATTTGATTACTGTCAAATGAGCGGACTCCTTCCAGTATACAGTGTAACACAATAGAAGGTTTGTTATACGGCTTTAGCAGGTTTTGCAACTCATCATTTGAATGGATGCTATCGCACTGTACAGTCAGCGATTCAATCCGTAATGAATTTACTGTGATACGTTTTATCTGATGAATTTCATTATTCATGACAGTAATTGAAAGGACATATCTATCACCCGTTTCCTCAAGTGTTACTGCCTCAGGACTTCCGGGATATGCTCCAATAATTTTATTCTTATACTTATACATTGAAAAATTATGGTGATGCCCCAGTGCATAAAAGTCTAAGGGCATTGATTTTAACAGTTTAACTGAAATCACATGGGGATCACCAGTAGTATGATTATTTTCTTCAAGGTCAATATGGAAAACACCAATATGGAAACCTTCCTTGCTTGCCTTTGTAACACTTGCAATGTCATTATTCCCTCCATAACAATACACTATCTCCTTATCAAGAACAAGATCACAGTAATTGTTTGAGCTACCAAATAATGTAACCGTAGAAGGAATTTCACGTATAACATCTCTATTGCTGTCATCCTCCAGCTCCGCTTCGCCGGGAATGTATATAATTTTTACGCCTTCCTGTACTAATGACTGCAACAGGTCTTTTATGGAACTATAATAGGGATTTTGTGCGATAGTTCCTTCAAATAGATCCCCAGCAATAATAAAAATTGAATGCTGCTTAGCAATCATACAGATCTTCTGGAACGTGGCAAATCTGACACTATCATCTATATAGGGCAGTGCCGTATCTGAACCAAAGTGTATGTCAGACATCAACAAAATTGAAATCATTGTTTATATTTCACTTTCACGCACTTACTTATTTTTAAGTTATTATTGCTTCAAAATATTTTATTATCAACTATTTGCATACCACCACAATACGCAGAGTATACATTACATATTTTTTAAAAAAATTCTGAATTATACTTGCAAATAACGACACTTTGGTCAAACATAATTTAAAAAAATGATTGTATAAATACTATTTATTGTGATTATTGGTAAAAGTGCTGTAGCCCTCTTTATATAAGGGGATTGACAATAATATAAAAATTAAAACTGAAAGCATAGTAATAAAGCAATCAGCATACTGTAACAGTGGTGCATTATTACCACAGAAATAATATTAAAATCTTATAGCAAGGGAAAATGCAAGGAATTAATTCAACGCCAACTGTAATGGAAATCTCAACCACTTTGCCACAGGAAAGAACAGGCATAGATAGAATAGTTGGCAACAATAAAACTATCATTTCTCTTAAAAACAAAATAAAGCAGATAGCTGGCTCAAAAGCTACAGTCATGATATTGGGCGAAAGCGGCACCGGCAAAGAACTTATTGCCCGTGCAATTCACGAGGAGAGTCAGAGAAAACATAATCAGTTTATACCTGTTGATTGCAGCACACTCACTGAAACCATCATAGAATCGGAACTGTTTGGCCATATTAAGGGAGCATTTACTGGAGCAGATAAAAATAAAAAAGGACTGTTTGAGGAAGCCAATGGTGGTACTATATTTCTTGATGAAATTGGTAACCTTAAACCACAAATACAGAGCAAGCTCTTACGTTTTTTACAGGAACGTGAAATCAAACCGGTAGGATCAAGTAAAATAGTAAAAGTTGACGTACGGATTATCAGTGCAACGAACATCAATGTGGATGAAGAAATTGCGCAGGGGAATTTCAGAGAAGACTTATACTACCGCCTCTCTGCAATTGAGCTTCATATACCACCATTACGTGAACGACGTGATGACATACCAGTGCTTGCTGAGCACTTCATACTTATGTATACGCATGACCTCCAAAAAACTATTATCGGTATACGTGATGATGCATTGGAGCTGCTTTCCAATAGAGAATGGAAAGGCAACGTCCGTGAATTACAAAATGTAATAGAACATGCAATGATTGTTGAGGACGATACCATACTATCAAAAGACACATTTATGCAAATTTTACCTGAATATAAAGAAGGTATATCACAGGAACTATCGCCCCTTAACCTTTTTAAAGCTTTAGAAGATTTTGAAAAAAAACATATTCTTTATGTGCTTTCACTTGCGCATAATAATAAATCAAAAGCAGCCAAGATGTTAGGAATCAGCAGAAGTGTATTGTATGAAAAACTAAAAAAATACGGGATACACTAAAACGTTATTTCAACAACACATCAAGGTCATCTAAATTAAACGGCTTCATTAAAAAGAAAAGATTTTGATCATTTCCGTGTTCACTGATAAATGAAGACATGTCATGCCCACTCATTATAAATACCGGTACGTTTGGATTAAAATTTCTTATTCTATTTAACACATCCTTGCCATTTATATCAGGCAAGATGAGATCCAGAAATATGCAATCAAATCGGTTGGGAGCATTCTGTATCATTTCAACAGCACTTAATCCATTATTGGATATAGTAACTAAAGCGCCACTGTCCTCAAAATAAGAGCGTAACAACAGACATGTTTCATTATTATCATCAACAACTAATATTCGTTGATACCGTGGTTGTTTTATAATTGCAAGGTCAGGCTGTTTGATGGCAGGTAATAAAATTGTAACTTTTGTACCTCTTTCTTCCCGCGATAGTGTTATGTGCCCTTCATGATTTTTTATATGACCAAATGCAATAGCAAGGCCCATACCGGTATGCTTTAATGTATCTTTTGTGGTGAAATATGGCTCAAACACTTTGGGAATCAGTGAATCATCAATCCCTGATCCCGAATCAATAACATCAATCTGAACACATTTTACATATTTTTTTCTGACTTCTGCTGGCAGAAATTCATTGCTCACATATTTTACTTTAATATCAATTTCACCTTCTGTACCAATTGCCTCTGCTGCATTGCGCAGTATTTCAATGAACACCTGTCGCAACTGGTTAACATCACCATATACTTTATACTCAGATTCTTCAAATTCTTTCTTTATGATGATCCTGTTATGCAGATTGGGTGTGGCACCTATAGCATACATTATGGGAGCCCGAATATCTAAATACGACGGATTATACAGTTGTCCACGGGCAAAGCCTAACAATTGATTGGTAAGTGTTGCTGCTTTGCTTGCAGCTTCAAATATCCTGGTTGCAAAATGTCTGTTGGGATCTTCCGGGGACAATTTACGTAAAAGAATCTCGGCAAATCCTGATATACCAGCCAGTATATTATTAAATTCATGCGCTATTCCCCGTGCAAGCCTTCCTACACTTTCAAGCCGTTTTGTTTCAAGTGTTTCCTCTTCCCGCTTTTGCCGTGCCGAAACATCTTCAAGCATAACAACAAAGCCTTCAGGTTCACGTGAAGAACGCATGTATGGGAAAGCTTTCCCGGCAAAATAAAATGTGACCTCCTCACCCTTAATTTTAACGGTATACGGGAATCGGGGAATATCCATAATACGGCCACGCACAACTTCTTTAAAAATAAGATCAATACCATATTTTTGAATTTGTTTATCTTTCCACACATTATAATTAGGAATCATAGTATCTACATGCTCAGCGATAGCTCTGAATGTCATATTCTGCCGCTTGATATATCCCTCATTGTCATAGAGCAATATTATATACGGCGAATGTAGAAATAGATTTTCTGAAAAGTAAAAAGCCTGTAGCATCTCTTCTTCTAAACGCTTGCGCTCGGTAATATCGCGTATGACTGCATGTATTCGGATAACCGTATCACCCTGTTTGATATAAATATTTTTCTGTTCAACCCATATAATTTTACCATCAATTGTTTTAACTTCAAAAACAAGCGATGGCACCAGAATCCCATCTTTTATATCCCGCCAGTGCTGTAAATATTTTCTTCTGTGTTTTGGGAGCACAAAATACGAAAGGTCGCGTAGTGTTTTTGCTCTTTTTATTGTAAACCCCAAACGTTCAATTGCATTAACGTTTGCATACTGTATAATACCAGAAGGATAATCAACCGAAATAACAACATCCGGAAGATTATCAATAAGCTCTTTAATCCTGAAATTTTTGTCAATAGAATGTTCCATATGATTATACTAAAATCTTTTGATACTATTTATTTCTAATAATGACAACTCCTCCATAAATAGCAAAAACAGCCTACTCCTTCTGTTTACTAGAGTAAATAACACATTCAGTTATTCCTGCACAATATTTCTTATAAACATCAACATTTTTTCAACTTTATGCTATAGTATATGAAAGGGATTGTCAAGAATAAAGTATTTTGATATATTGTATAGTGCCGTTATTACAAGACCCGCAAAGACGTGTCAATCTAAAGAACAACAACGTCATTGCAAGGCCTTAAAAGGCTGTGGTGATTGTTAAAAAACAAGATTGCTTCAGTTTTTTAGGTTTGCAATAATACAATGAATGCCATTCTCACTCCGATAAAATCGGAGATGAAAGAGGGGGAAGAATTTACCTCATTATCCTGATAGGTAGTGAGGATAAGTGACACTTATTATGGACGCTATTTTAATGGGAGGTAGTATAAAAAATGGGTAGATTATTAATTTTAGCAGGGATACTGTTAATCATAACTGGAATCTTATTTCAAGTATTCCCTAGATTTTTAGGGAAACTGCCAGGTGACGTGATGTTTAGTAAAGGTAATATAACCGTTTATTTTCCTTTTATGACTATGATTATCATAAGCATTATTCTAACATTGCTGTTAAATATATTTTTACGCCTTTTTAAATAATTAATTTAATAATGAATATAGTGTACACCCCCGCCGCCGAAGGCGGCGGGGG
>Ga0067045_1030089_pt1 | contig 16752 bp, 14 predicted proteins | sample TerdegcTABiofilm_FD_59184 | JGI IMG/M metagenome (GOLD analysis project Ga0067045, IMG submission 59184) | Combined Assembly of (Gp0054472, Gp0054536) Wastewater bioreactor microbial communities from Singapore -Terephthalate degrading...
CGGGATCTCGCCATGGCTCCAGAGGCTCGAAAACCCCGACTCCTCCCGCAGCACGAGCAGATCGTCCAGGCACTCGCCCCCGGTGATCATGCTCACGGCCAGCCCCAGAACGGCTTCCGACTCCCGGTAGCCCCGCTCGCGCTCCTTGACCCGGACGTGTCGGTCGATCAACTCGGGCAGGCCCAGGCGGTGAATGAACTCGTCGAGCAGAATGCCGACGCCGAAACTCACCAGGGTGTCGTCGCCTTCTACAAGAACAAACTTCCGTCTGCCGGCCTTCTTCATCGTCACCCTCCGGGGGAACGGGATGACGGAAGTCTAATAAACCGAAAACCCTTTGTCCATAGGCTTTTCAAAGAACTTGCAACTATTTTACCAGTGCCTTAGCGCTGGATCTGGGAATACATCTGGCACTCGGGAATGAAATGGTGGACATCCCGCTCCAGCGCCGTCAAGATCGCCGTTCTGCCCTATTTTCTGCTCTCGGGGGACACACTCTTTTCCATTCCGCAGTTCATCATCGCCTGCCTGCTTGCGCAGAGCCAGACCGAGACCGGCAACGCGAAGGACGAACGGGAGCAAATGACGTACGTCCCACCAGGCCCAACCCATGAGCGGTAACGCAAAGCGCATCTTCGATATCGTTGCGAGTGGGGCCGCACTGATCGCCCTCTTGCCGCTACTGCTGGCCGTCGCGGTCCTGGTCCGTCTTCTTCTCGGCTCGCCGGTGCTCTTCCGACAGGAGCGCCCCGGGCTTCACGGGCAGACGTTCCAGCTGGTTAAGTTCCGGACCATGACCGACGCGGCGGACGCCGGGGGACGCCCGCTGCCCGACGCGGATCGGTTGACCCGTTTCGGCAGGTTCCTGCGCTCCACGAGCCTCGACGAGTTGCCTGAGCTGTGGAATGTCCTGACGGGGGACATGAGCCTGGTCGGCCCGAGGCCGCTTCTCACGGAGTATCTTCCCCTCTTCAGCGCTCGGCAGGCTAGGCGGCACGAGGTGAAACCCGGGCTGACCGGATGGGCGCAGGTGAACGGCCGCAACGCCCTGACCTGGGAAGACCGGCTGGAGATGGACGTCTGGTATGTTGAAAACCGGTCGTGGCTGCTGGATCTGAAAATCATTTGGAAGACGATCCGGATCGTGTTACTCCGGGAGGGCATCAACCAGCAGGGAAGCGCGACCATGGAGCGGTTCCGGGGAAACACAGAAACGGGGCAGCGGCAGTGAAAAAGGGCAGATTGCTGATCCTGGGGGCGAGCGGTCACGGCAAGGTGGTCGGGGACTGCGCTCGGGCGGCGGGCCTCTGGCCCGAACTCGTTTTCTTCGACGACCGGTGGCCGGAGCTGAATGCCTGCGGCCCCTGGCCCGTGTCCGGCACGGGTGAGTCCCTGTTGAGCCAGGCCCGGACGGGCGACCAGGCCTTCGTGGCGATCGGCCACGCGGAGACGCGGCTGAAGCTGCTGCAGCGGCTTTCGTCAGCCGGCATCGAGATTGCGACGGTCATTCACCCCTCGGCCTCCGTGAGCGCCGGGGCGGCCCTGGAAGCCGGCTGCCTGGTCGCGGCGGGCGCGGTCGTGAACATCGGATCCCGCCTCGGCACCGGCTGCATCATCAACACCGGCGCGACAGTGGACCACGACTGCATCCTCGACGCCGGGGTACACATCTGTCCCGGGGCTCATCTGGCGGGCGACGTCAGGATCGGCAGGGGAACCTGGGTCGGCATCGGGAGCGCCGTGAGCCAGGGCATCCGGATCGGGCAGGGAGCCCTGATCGGCGCCGGCTCCGCCGTCGTAGACCCTGTGGCGGACTGGCAGACCGTGGCGGGCGTGCCCGCGCGGCCGCTGGGCACAAAGAACCCCTGACCGAGGAACGCGATGCTGGACACCCCTTTCACGCCGTGGCCGGATTACACGCAGGAAGAGGCGGATGCCGTCTCCCGGGTGCTGCTCTCCAACCGGGTGAACTACTGGACGGGAAAAGAGTGCCGGGAGTTCGAAAAGGAGTTCGCCGCCTGGACGGGCTGCGGGCACGCCGTCGCCCTGGCAAACGGGACGGTGGCCCTGGACCTGGCGCTTCACGTGCTGGCCATCGGGCCCGGGGACGACGTGATCGTGGCGCCGCGGACCTTCATCGCATCCGTCTCCTGCGTCGTCAACGCCGGGGCGAGGCCCGTCTTTGCCGACGTGGACCGGGACAGCCAGAACATCTCCGCGGAGTCGATAGCCGCCGTGCTCACACCCCGGACGCGCGCCGTGATCTGCGTACACCTGGCCGGGATGCCCTGCGACATGGACCCGATCACCGCGCTGGCCGCAGAGAAGGGTTTCTACGTCATCGAGGACTGCGCCCAAGCCCACGGGGCCCGCTACAAGGGAAGGCCGGTGGGGGCGATCGGCGATCTCGGCGCCTGGTCGTTTTGCCAGGACAAGGTCATCACCACGGGCGGCGAGGGCGGCATGCTGACCACGAACCGCCGGGAGTGGTGGGAAAAGGCCTGGTCGTTCAAGGACCACGGAAAGTCCTGGGACGCTGTCTACCGGCGGCAGCACGCCCCTGGGTTCCGCTGGCTGCATGAGACCTTCGGCACCAACTGGAGGCTCACGGAGATCCAGGCCGCCATCGGGCGCATCCAGCTCAGGCGTATGCCCGAGTGGCACGCGGCCCGATCCCGCCATGCCGAGGCGATCCGGGCGGCGGCACGCAGGCTGCCTGCCCTGAGGGTGCCCGCGCTGCCCGAGGGCTCGGTTCACGCCTGGTACAAGTGCTATGTCTTCGTTCGGCCGGAGCTGCTCCGTTCCGGCTGGAGCCGCGACCGCATCCTGGAAGAGATCACCCGCAGGGGCGTGCCCTGCTACACCGGGATCTGCCCCGAGGTGTACCTAGAGAAAGCATTCGAGAATGCCGATTTTCGTCCCCGGGAGCGCCTGGCTACAGCGAAGGAGTTGGGGGAGACGAGCCTGATGTTCCTCGTCCACCCGACGCTGAAGCCTGAAGAAATCGAAAAGACCTGCCATATCCTGACCGAGGTTCTCGAGTCGGCCTCGGCATAAACCCGCCACCGGAGAAATCCGCTACGTGAAAACCCTGTTTCGCAGCAGTCATTTCTACATGCTCGTCGGCCTCGATGCCCTCCTCGTGGCCCTCGCCCATCTCGCCTCGTATGCCCTGCGCTTCGAAGGCGACATCCCCCCCTGGCAGTGGGAAAACCTCGAACGCACCCTGCCCTTCCTTCTCGCCGTGAAGCTGGTCGCGTTCTACGGCTTCGGCCTCTATCGCGGCCTGTGGCGATACACGGGCATCGTCGATCTCCAGAACGTCCTCAAGGCCGCATCCGCGGCCACGGCGATCCTGGCCCTGGCAATCCTCTTTTTGTACCGCTTCCAGGGGTTCTCCCGATCCGTCTTCATCCTGGACTGGGGCATGACGATCTTCCTGGTCGGCAGTGTCCGGGTTGCCGCAAGGGTCTTCACGACCAACCACATCGGCGAACTTCTTTCCTTCGGCCGGTACAAGGACCCTTCCCGTAAGGCCCGGAAGCGGCTGCTCATCATCGGCGCCGGCGACGCGGGGGAGAAATTCCTGCGAGAGATCCTCGACAACCCCCGCGTCCACTACCGGCCGGTGGGGTTTCTCGACGACGACCCCCGGAAGAAGGGCAAGGCCATCCACGGCATTCCCGTGCTCGGCCCCGTCGGCGACATCGGGTCTCTCCCTGCCGCCTTCGACGAGATCCTCATCGCCATCCCGTCGGCACGGGGCGACGTGATGCGGCGCGTCGTCGAAGCCTGCGAGCAGACGGGAAAGAGGTACCGGACCCTCCCCAAGATCGGGGAGTTGATCGAGGGCCGGATCACCGTCAACACGGTCCGGGAGGTCTCGATGGAGGACCTCATCGGCCGGGAGAAGGTGCAGCTCGACGAGGACCGGATCTCGGCGTTCCTGCAGCGGAAGCGGGTCCTGATCACGGGGGCCGGCGGCTCGATCGGCTCGGAGCTGGTCCGTCAGATCTGCCGGTATCGCCCCGAGTCCCTGGTCCTGATGGATTTCAGCGAGTTCAACCTCTACCGGATCGAGATGGACTGCCGCCGGAGGAAGGTGGGGACAACTGTCGAAGCCTGCCTGGCGGACATCCGGGACCGAGATCTGATGATGCGGGTCTTTGCGCGCCGCAAGCCGCACATCGTGTTCCACGCCGCCGCCTACAAGCACGTGCCCATGCAGGAGATCCACCCCGGCGAGGCCGTCAAGGCCAACGTCCTGGGCACGAGGAACCTCGTGGAGGCGGCCCTGCTGAGCGGGGTTGCGCACTTCGTCCTCGTGTCGACGGACAAAGCCGTGCGTCCCGCCAACGTCATGGGGGCTTCAAAGCGAGTGGCCGAGATGATTGTCCAGAGCGCAGACGCAGCCGGATCGACGCGATTCATGGCCGTCCGCTTCGGGAACGTCATCGGCAGCTCCGGGTCCGTCATCCCCCTGTTCCAGCAGCAGATCGCGCAGGGGGGTCCCGTCACGGTGACGCACCCCGACATCACACGCTACTTCATGTCGATCCCGGAGGCGGCGCAGCTGATCCTGCAGGCGGGGGCCATGGGCGAGGGCGGGGAGATCTTCATCCTCGACATGGGGGAGCCCGTCCGCATCGCGGACATGGCAAGGGACCTCATCCGGCTCAACGGCCTGGAGCCGGACCAGGATATTGCCATCGAGTTCATCGGGTTGAGGCCGGGGGAGAAACTCTACGAGGAGCTCATCACCGTGGGCGAAGGGATCGTGCCCACGGGGCACAACAAGGTGCTGGTCCTCCGGGGAACGCCCGGCGACCGCGAGGCGCTCAACGCGCGAATCGACCGATTGGGGGAGATCGCCCGGGCCCCGGACGCGGGCCGGCTGAAGGAAGCGCTGAAGGAACTCATCCCGGAGTACGAGCCGTCCTGAGCCGCGGAATCACGGGGAGGGGAAAGCGGCCTTCCCGGCCCTCAGAGACGCTTGAACAGCACGATCCGGCCCGTGTCCCGATGGAACCACTCGCCGGCAATGCGGAAATCGCGGGGATCGTAGGCCGTGAGCAGGTCGAATTGCCGTGTCGGCCAGTGCCGCTCCTCCCAGACGACGTAGCGCGCACCACGGGCATCGACGGTCTTCATGAAGTCGGCATAGCTCTTCCCGACCAGGCTTCCGAGGGGAACCCCGGCCAGATAGTCCTCATCGGGACAGGATAGGGCCGGAACGTCCAAGTTGCTGTAAAGGAAGACCCAGCGCATGGACATTCCGATCGAGAGGATGCCGATGGTCCGTTCGCTGCCTTCCTCTTTCGCGATGAGAGTCCCGATCTCCTTGAACACCGCCTTGTCTTTCTCATGAGGGACAAGCTGCTTCGGTACGGCAAGAAGCACGATGAAAAGGGCGCACAGGCAGACCGCCGCCGCGTCCTTCATGCCCCATCGCCGCTGAAGGAGCGAGAGGATTCTTTCCAGGCCGAAGCCCAGGAACAGGAAGGACGGAAGGATGATGAGAGCCAGATACCGGTTCTCCATGGTCCAGGTCTGCATGGCATAGAGGTAGAGAAGGACGAAGCCGCAGGCGACCAGGGCGGCGAAATATCCCGCGAGACCGGCGGGGCGCCACTTCCTGAAGTCGAAGAGCCCGACCAGGAACAGGGCCGCAAAGGGATAGAAGAAGGCCTCGGCCGTGCTCTGCAACAGGACTCCGAGCCCCAGCAGCCACAGCAGGCTGCGGACGCTCTCGAAAAACGGGACCGGGAACCCGACCGGCGGATGCTGGGCCATGGCTCCGAGCTGCATCCGCACATCCCGGTAGACGCCCAGGGCCGCCATGAACCGCTCCGGGATCTCGTCGATGCGGAACCAGTACATGCCCCGCGAAGACAGGGCCGCTAGGACCAGGACGATCCCGACGCCCGCGAGGAGGGGGGCCAGGAAGGCCATCAGATTTTTCCACCTGCCCTCCGTCCCCCGGATGGCCAGGTACAGGGCGGTCACGGCCAGGTACAGCACGGCTTCGATCCGGTTCCACGCCGCCAGCGTGAAGGCGATGCCGGCTAAAGAGAAATACCAGAGCCTCTCCCTCTTCACGGCGGCCGCGAAGAAGTAAAGACCGCAGGCCGAGAAAAACCAGTAGGCCGGGTCGCGGCCTACGTCGACGCCGGCGCTCACGAAGACGTGCATGACGGCGAAGAGCAGCGTCACGAGGCAGCTGGTGCGGAAGGAAAAGAAGAGACGCGCGAGGCCGTACAGCGGGATGAGGGTCAGCGTGCCGAAGAGGATCGAGGCGGCCCGCATCGAGACGATCCAGTCACGGGTGAAAAAGTAAAGACCTGCCGTGACGATCGGGTGGGCCGTGACGGACTTGATGCTGCAGGCGTTGACGGAGGACCACAGCCCGAGGTAGAGGGCCTTGGCCTGGTAGAGGTACACCGCCGCGTCGGTGTTGACGACGGCCGTCAGAAGCGCCCGCACCGCGCGAAGGGCAAGGGCGGCAAGGAGAATGAACGCGACGATGGTCCGCTCGCTGAGCCGGCCGAAGGCGGCCCCCAGGCGCTCCATCGCAGAGTTGAACGCGCTCGAGTTCATCATCCCTTCCCCGACAGGGCATCCCCTGTCGCCCGTCGAAGGCACAGATACCACAAAACTCCCCTGAAGTCACCTGAAGACCCCGCAACGGGCAGACCGCCCGCACGCGCCGGGAAGCCGTCCTAAACGGGCGGCCGGTTTCCGGAAACGATGAAGAGCATGATCGACCTCTCCGTCATTATCGTCACCTACAATTCTGCGGGCCTGATCGGTCCGTGCATCGACTCCGTGCTCGATGGGCCCGGCATGGAACTCGAGGTGTTTGTCGTGGACAACGCCTCGGCGGACGGGACGGCCGACACGGTCCGCCGGCGATTCCCCGAAGTCCGCCTCATCCAGAGCCCCGTGAACCGGGGCTTCGGGGCGGCAAACAACATGGCGCTCCCTCAATGCAGGGGCCGCCGCATCCTCTTCCTGAACCCCGACACGCTGGTGCGGCCCGGGGCGCTGGCCGCGATGTCGGCCTTCCTGGACGGCCGGCCGCACGTGGGCCTCGCGGGGCCGAGGCTCGTCTACCCCGACGGGCGGACCCAGGAGTCCGTCTCGCGCCGCTACCTCGGGCAGAAGTACGCGCCGGAGCTCTACCGGGGGCTCAAGGGCGAGAATGCCTGGGTCATGGGGGCCTGCATGATCGCGCCGGCCGGGGTCATCCGGGACGTCGGCGGGTTCGACGAGCGCTTCTTCCTGTACGGGGAAGAGGAAGACCTCTGCCTGCGGATCCGGCAGGCCGGCTGGGAGATCGGCTTTGCCGGGGAGGCGGTCGTCGTCCACGTGGGCGGGTACAGCGAGGCGGCCTCCCCGTCCTACGACGTCTGGCGGCGGAAATTCCTCGCCGAGTACGTCTTCTACCGGAAGCACTACGAGCCCGCGGTGATCCGGCGCATCACGCGCGACCACCTGCTGAAGGCGCGGTGGAGGATCGCGACGCTGCGGCTGCTGGGACCCTTCGCGCGGGACAGGGCGCAGGCGGAGGCGAAGCTCGCGAAGTACCGGGCCCTGTGCGACACGATCGCGGACGCGGAGGCCTCCGGGGCAGCGCAAGGCGGCCCGGGGCGGAAAACGGAAACCTGAGAGGGAAAGGGTCGAACCATGTGCCACAAGGGCTGTCTGGAGTTTGCTCGCATCGCCTTGAAGGAAGAGGACGTGAGGGGGAAGTCCGTCATCGAGGTGGGGTCCCTCGACGTGAACGGGACGCTGCGGTCGATCATCGCCCCCCTGGGCCCGGCGCGCTACGTCGGGGTGGACCTCGATGCGGGGCCCGGCGTCGACGTGGTCTGCGATGCGACGCAGCTGCTGCACACCTTCGACTTCGACTCCTTCGACCTGCTGATCTCCACGGAGATGCTCGAACACGTCAAGGACTGGCGGCGGGTCGTCTCCCACTTCAAGCACCTCGTCAGGCCCAACGGGGTCCTGCTGATCACGACGCGGTCCCGGGGCTGCGGGTTTCACGCGTTCCCGGAAGACCACTGGCGTTATGAGCTCTCGGATATGAAGGAGATCTTCTCCGACTTCACAATCGAGGAGCTCTGGAAAGACCCCTACGTCGAGGGCGTGTTCCTCAAGGCCCGGAAGCCCGCGGCGTTCATCGAATTCGACACGGCGGGAACCAGGCTTTTCTCAATCATCAAGAACCGGCGGGCCTTGCACAACCGGGGCCTGGGCGTTGCGCTCTTCAAGCTGAAGCTGCTGCTCCGGATCCTGAGGAAGAAACCGCAGTACGTGACGCAGCTGTTCACGAAGCCCATCTACGAGGTCGCCACGCGCCTCAATCATCCCGGCTGAAAAAGATTCTCCTTCGACCATGCCCTTCAACTCCATCGTCTTCCTGATTTTTGCCGCCCTCTTCTTCGCCCTCTGGCCCCTGGCGAAAAGGACCGACAACGGGCGCTGGGTCACCATCACCGCCGCCTCTCTCGTGTTTTACGGGTGGTGGGACTGGCGTTTCATCTTCCTGCTGCTTGCCGCGGGCCTCAACGATTACGCGGCCGCGCGGGCCATGGCCGCCTGGCCCTCCTGGAAGCGCTGGTTCCTCGTGGCCTCGCTGGCCGGAAACCTCGGCTCCCTGTCCGTCTTCAAGTACGCCGGCTTCATCGCGGAGAACATCGGCCTCCTGGCGGCGGCCGCGGGGCATCCCGTCGACCTGATGTCGCAGCTGCCGGCCTTCACCCTGATTCTCCCCGTGGGGATCAGCTTTTTCACGTTCCAGTCGATGAGCTACACCATCGATGTCTACCGCGGGCGCATGAAGCCCGTCACCAACGTGTTTCACTTCCTCGCCTTCCTGTCCATGTTTCCCCAACTGGTCGCGGGTCCCATCGTCCGGGCCAGGGACCTGATCCCGCAACTCGCCGTCCGCCGGGACACGACGGAGGAGAGCCGATGGGAAGGGATGAAGCTCGTCGCCGGCGGGTACTTCAAGAAGGTCGTCATCGCGGACAACCTGGCGCCCTTCGTGAACACGGCCTTTGCGGCCGTGCCCGCGCCGGATTCCTCCCTGTACTGGTGGCTCGCCATCGGCGCCTTTGCGTTCCAGATCTTTTTCGATTTCAGCGGGTACAGCGACATCGCGAGGGGGCTGGCGAAGTGGATGGGGTATGACTTCCTGGTGAACTTCGACCACCCCTACACGTCCACCTCCCTGCGGGAGTTCTGGTCCCGGTGGCACATCTCCCTGTCGACCTGGTTCCGGGATTACGTCTACATCCCCCTGGGCGGATCGAAGAAGGGGGAGGCCTGGGGCCACGTCAACATGTGGCTGACCATGGTCGTCTCGGGGCTGTGGCACGGGGCCGCGTTTCACTTCCTGGCATGGGGCGCCGTCCACGCCCTCTTCCTGAGCGCCGAACGGATCACCGGATGGCCCGAGCGCCTCAAGAGGCTACCGGGCGGGTCCGCCTCGCGCTTGCTGCCGTCCTGTTCCAGGTCCTGATCGCCTGGGTCTTCTTCAGGGCCCAGGACATGGCGCAGGCCTTCGCCATCATCGGCACGATGCTGGAGTTCAATGCCCGGACGGGTTTCCCCACCACCGAGGCCTTCAAGGTCGGGGTCCTGTACCTGTCCCTGGGGCTGGCGATGGAGCTCTGCCACTTCTCGAAGCTGGATGCCCGGAAATGGTTCTCCCCCGCGGTCTACCGGTCCGTGGAGGTGGCGTCGGTTGCCGTCCTGATCACGCTCAGCGTGTTCCTGCGCGGGGCGGGGATGCAGTTCATCTATTTCCAGTTCTGAGCCATGATGAGAAACCGCGTCTTCCTCGCCCTCGTGATCGCCGCAACCCTGATCGGGCTCATCGGGCTGCTGCGGCCGGACGCCATGAGGACCGTTTCCCGGGAGAAGTGGTTCTGGACGTGGAAAACCCACTCCAAGAACACGTACGATATAGTGGTGCTAGGAGATTCCCGTGTCTATCGTGGGGTTTCCCCCGAGACTATGAAAGATGTGCTTCCAGGGTATCGCATATTTAATTTAGGGTATTCATCAGGTAGCCTCAGTCCCCTCATGCTCGCCGAGTCAATAAAGCGTTTGAACAAGGAAGGTAAAAGAATCGTCATTCTCGGAATCACTCCCCATGCAATGACGCCTAAAGCTGCTCTTGACGAACAGTTTAGACAGGAAAAAAACCGTACCGCATCCGAAATCCTTGAGAATATATATCTAGCCCCATTCCTGGGATATTTCGACCCCACAACACCAATCAAGTTTTTAGAAGATATTAGGGGGAAAAATAAGGACTACCGGGAAGAAATATATGAAAGCGGTTGGATAGCCACATCGATGAATCCCCTAAGCCCCCCAGAAGCAATCGGAAGGTATGAACAAATATTCGCTGATAATCGCGTCTCGCCTGTGCTGGTCGACAACATCATGCGGCAGACGGAGACATGGTCCCGGGAGAGAATCCGCGTCTTTGCCTTCCGCCCCCCCACATCCCCAGAGATGGTCGATCTTGAGAGCCGGTTGAGCGGTTTCGACGAGGAGGAATTCCGGCAACACTTCATTCGTGCAGGCGGGATATGGATTGATGTCAATCAGCCCGGTTACCGGAGTTACGACCACAGCCACCTGGACAGGGACAGCGCCGAGGCGCTCTCAAGGCTCATCGCACAGGCCGTCGTGCAAGCGCTGGGGGAGCAGGTTCCCTCCCCGGCGCAGGGCTCCGTTTCACGAAGCGCCGCGAGACCCGGCGGCTCCTGATGTCATCAAGAACGAAACAGCCCGGCATCGGGCACTTCGACGGATCGGGCCTCACAACGTACACGGCATGATCACCCGCAAACTTCGCAAGGACTCCTGAATGGAAAAGGCCTCCCCGGCATGCATCGTATGCGGCTGCGCTGAACGCACGAGGCTCGTCGAGAAACAGGGCTGGACCGTGTACAAGTGCGCCGGCTGCGGGCTTGGCGTCCTGGACCCCCGGCCTGACCCGGAGGAACTGGGGCGCCTCTACGAAAAGGGATACTTCGACAGCCACTACTCCGAGCGGCTGAAGGCCGACTCGCCTGCCATGCAGCGCCGGCTTTCGCAGCAGAGCCATCGCCTTCGGTTTTTCCGGCGGCTGAAACGGGAGGGGCTCGTGGTGGACGTCGGCTGCGGGATGGGGTACTTCCTGTACGCAGCGAAACGGGCAGGCTACGGGGTCCGCGGGGTCGACCTGTCGGACTGGGCCGCCTCCTACATCACGGGCGAGCTGCAGATTCCCGTGAGCATCGGCCCCATCGACGAGATCGTCCTCGGGGAGGGCACAGTCGACGTGCTCACCCTGTGGCATTCGCTGGAGCACATGCGGCATCCGCTGGAGAGCCTGAACAGGATGACGGGATGGCTGAAGCCGGAGGGGCTGCTCGTCATCGAGGTGCCCAATCACGAGGGCACCGATGCCGTGAAGATGGGGGCGGACTGGCCCGACTGGGACCTCCCCTACCACCTGTACCACTTCTCCCCGAAGTCCCTCCACATGCTTCTCGCGGCGGCGGGATTCGAAGTCATCCGGGAAAAAACCTATCTCTCGGAACACGTCCGAAGAAGGCTGGAAGCCCTCTTTGTGCCGGGCTTCCTGGCGAGACTGATCGCGACCTTCTATTCCGGATCCGGCTACGCGGTCATCGCCAGGAGAAAAGGCTGATCGCCTTTTCCGCGCCCCCGCCCGAGTCAGGCTCCGGATGCGCCTCCCGCACCCTGACTCAGCGACCGGATGAACGCCTCGATCTCACCGATCACCTCATCCGTCCCCAGGCCCTCCAGGCACTCGCTCCTCCCCTCCCCCCGGCAGCCCTTCTCCCGGCAGGGCACGCAATCCCGACGAGGCCTGATGATCCGGTGATTCTTGCCTTCCGGGGCCCAGTCTCGCCAGTCCGTCGGCCCGTAGATCGTGATCGTGGCGGTCCCGACGGCCGCCGCGATGTGCGGCGCCGCGCTGTCCACGCCCACGTGGAAAGCGCTGAGGCTAAGCAGGGCGGCGAGTTCCTTCAGCGATGTCTTGCCCGCCAGGCTGACCGCCCCCGCCGCGGCCGCAATCCGGGCGGCCGCTTCCTGCTCGTCACGGGAGCCGACGAGCACGGGAACATACCCCGTCTCTTTCCCCATCCAGCGGATTACCTCCGCCCATTTCCCGTAATCCCATTCCTTGTACTTCCAACGTGCGAAAGGGTTGATCGTGACCCGGCCCCGGGCGTTCCCCGCCGCGCCCCTCTCTGGCAGGAGATGCCTGACCCGTTCGAGTGTTTCCTCCGAAACGTACAGGCGGGGGACGGGATCGGCGGTGTCGATCCCGAGGGGTCGGATGACGTCGAGGGACTGGAAGGCCGCGCCACGGATCCTCTTATCGGGTTCCGGAGGGACGACGAGGTGGGTGTAGAAGAAGTCGCGCCACGGCATATGCCCATACCGCATCGCCGCGCGGATGGAGGCCCCTGAGACCAGAGACATGTATGTCCCGCGGTCATCCGCTCTCAGATCGATTACGAGGTCGAACCGCTGCCGCCTCAACTCGCGGATCAGCCGGAGCGGCTCCAGGATCCAGTCGGTGAGCAGTCCCGGTCTTTTCCTGACGTCGAAGATCCTATCAAGACCGGGATCATCCTCCAGGAGGCCCCCAAACCCCTCACGGACCAGAACGGCCACCGCGGCCTGTGGAAAGTTTTCCCGTATGGCGCGAAAAGCGGGGGTCGCGGAAACGACGTCGCCGATATCCCCGAGCTGAACGACGAGGACCCGCGAGATGGATCTGCCGAAGGGCAGGCTTCCCTTGATGAGCACGGTGTTTTCTTTCCCGATGATGTCAGGCCCCGGCTGCACCAGACAGCGAAGCAGCCGACAGGGTGTTCCGGAGCAGCATGGCGATCGTCATGGGGCCCACGCCGCCGGGGACGGGCGTGATGTAGGATGCTTTGGCGGCCGCCTCGGCGAAGGCCACGTCGCCCACGAGCTTGCCGTCGGGCCTGCGGTTGATGCCCACGTCGATGACGACGGCCCCCTCCTTCACCATGTCGCCCCGGATCATCTCCGCCCTGCCCGCGGCCGCCACCAGGATGTCGGCGCGCCGCGTCACGGCCGCGAGGTCGCGGGTGCGCGTGTGGCAGACGGTCACCGTGGCGTGGCGGTTCAGGAGCATGAGCGCCAGGGGCTTGCCCACGATGTTGCTGCGGCCCACGATGACGGCCTCCTTGCCCTCGATGGGGATCCCCGTGCGGTCGAGCAGCTCGACGACCCCCAGCGGGGTGCAGGCCCGGTGGCCGGGCCGCCCCGTGAAGAGCCCACCGATGTTGACGGGGTGGAACCCGTCGACGTCCTTGCGGGGGTCGATGGTCTCGATGACCACGTCGGGGTTGATGTGCTTCGGCAGGGGCAGCTGCACGAGGATGCCGTGGATCTCGGGGCTGGCGTTGAGGCCGGCGACGATCTCCCGGAGACGGTCCTCCGTCGTTTCTGCGGGCAGCCGGAACTCGCGCGACAGGAACCCGGCCTCGGCGGCGGCCTTCTCCTTGCGGCCCACGTAGATCTTCGAGGCGGGGTCCTCGCCCACGAGGATCACGGCAAGGCCCGGCGTTATTCCCTTTTTCTTTTTCAATTCAATGGCTTGTGCCCGAACCTCCGCCCGCACATCCTGTGCGATGCGGTTCCCGTCGATCACTTCGGCCATGGTCGCCCCGTCCCTTCAGTCTTCCAACATTTCAATATTCCAAGAAGTTTCTGCTTTTACCCCAGGCAACCCGAATTGTCAAGGACGAGAGGGCCCCGGGAGCGTGCCGGCCCGCCGTCCGGAGGCCCTTTCGCTGAATGCTTTCGCGGCGTTGAAAAGCCCCGGAATGCCCATTTTTTCTGATGTTTTCTGTTGAGAAGTTGACCCCGTTGTGATATGGTTCGCCCGTAAATTTTCGGGGGTCCGAAGGCCTTATGAACCTTGGAAAAATGTTCGCAGACGCCTGCAGCAGCTACAAGGACAACAGGGCCCTCGTCTACGAGAATTATCGGATCAGCTACGGGCAGATGGGCGCGGCCGTCAACTCCCTGGCCAACCGCCTGCAATCCATGGGCATCGGCAAGGGCGACAAGGTGGCCCTGATGCTGCCCAACACGCCCGAGTTTCCCATCACCTATTTCGCCTGCCAGAAGCTGGGCGCCGTGGCCGTGACGCTCAACGTCATGTCCACCGCCCACGAGCTGAACTACCTCCTCGACAACAGCGACGCGAAGGTGCTCGTCACGACGGCCCAATCGGCCCGCCGCTTCGAGGAGATCAGGGACCGGCTTGCCACGTGCAGGCACCTCCTGCTGACGGAAATCGACGAGGGCCCGCTTTCCATGAAGAAGGCCATGGAAGCCGGGCCCTTCGAGTTTGAGGCCTCCGATGCCGCCGAGGACGACCCGGCCGTGATGATCTACACCTCGGGCCTCACGGGCAAGCCCCTGGGGGCCGTCCTCACCCACGGCAACCTGATCTCGCAGTCCCGCCTGCTGGCGGAGCTCTTCGACGGCTCTGAGAAGGACACGGGACTGAGCCTCATCCCCCTCTTCCACTCCTTCGGCGCCGTCGCCAACATGCTCAACCCCATCCTGATGGGCGCCTGCGTCGTGATGCTCGACGCCTTCAGCATCGACAGCATCTTCAAGGCCATCGAGGCCGAGAGGATCACCTACATGACCGCCGTCCCGCGCGTCTACCTCGGCATGATCCTCCAGGAGGGGACCGAGAAGTACGACATGAGCTCCCTGAAGTACTGCGTCACCGGGGGCTCCGCCATGCCGCCGGCCTACATGCCCCAGTTCGAGAAGAAATTCAAGGTCCGGATCCGCGAGGGCTACGGCCTCACGGAGGCCTCGCCCGTCTGCTCCGTCACACGGCTCCACATGGAGCAGAAGCCCGGCTCCATCGGCGTCCCCATCCCGGGCGTCGAGGCCCGCATCGTCGACGAGGGCGACCGGGACCTCCCGCGCGGCGAGATCGGGGAACTCGTCGTCCGGGGCCCGAACGTCATGAAGGGCTACTACAAGGACGAGGAGGCCACGGCCCAGGTGCTGCGCAACGGCTGGCTGCACACGGGGGACCTCGCCCTGATCGACGCCGACGGCCACATCTTCCTCAAGGGCCGGAAGAAGCGGATGATCATCACCAGCGGGTTCAACGTCTACCCCCGGGAGGTGGAGATCGTCCTGAACCTGCACCCCGGCGTGGCGGAGTCGAAGGTGATCGGCAAGTCGGACCTCATGCGCGGGGAGATCGTAAAGGCGCTCGTCGTGAAAAAGGAGGGGGCCTCTGCAGACGAAAAGGCCATCCTGAAGCACTGCAGAACCTACCTGTCCTCCTATAAGATCCCGAGAGAAATCGAGTTCGTTGACCGCTTGAGTTAGTCCCGGCTTCCCGCGCCCCGATCGGGTGCCGGAAGCCGGGGAACCGCCGCGCCGGACGTGCGCCGCGCGCCGGGAGGGTTTCCCTGCCGCCTGCGCAAGAGCCGGTCGCAAGAGAGAAAAATCAGAAGGGATGGACGGCTCCGCTTCGGGGTCGTCCGCGGATCCCTCACAGGAGAAGAGGAGGTAGAGGAAGAGATGGAAAAGGTACCGCAGAAGTTGGACAAGACGAGGGCCGAATACTACAAGGGCGCCCCCATCGCTAAGTTCGGGGAACGGAAGCCGGACTACAAGGGGATGGGGAGAAAGACGAAGAACACCTACAAGAATCTCCGACAGGTGGTCTGCGTGGAGGCCTGCCGGACGCCCTACGGCGTGTTCGGCGGCGCGCTCAAGGGCTTCGACGCGCCCCAGCTGGGAGCCCTGGCCATCAAGGAGTGCCTGCGCCGCACGGGCGGAAAGGTGAAAGGCGAGGACGTGGACTATGTCATCATGGGACAGGTCGTCCCCGCGGGATGCGGCCAGGTTCCCAGCCGCCAGGCCACCCTGCTGGCGGGCCTTCCCGAGCACGTCCCCTCCATCACGGTCAACAAGGTCTGCTCCTCGGGCATCAAGACGGTCGATCTGGCCGTGCAGATGATCCAGACGGGCCGCGCCGAGATCGTGATCGCCGGGGGCCAGGAGAGCATGTCGAACTGCCCCTACTCGCTTCCCGACATGCGCTGGGGCAGCCGCATGGGCCTCCCCAACGGCCGCGTGGTGGACCTCATGGTCTACGACGGCCTGTGGGATGCCTTCTACAACCGGCACATGGCCATCCACGGCTCCGAGACGGCCGACGAGTTCGGCTACACGCGCCAGGACCAGGACGAGTGGGCTTACCAGTCCCAGATGCGGGCCGTCGAGGCCATGAAGGCCGGCCGGCTCGACGACGAGATCTTCCCCGTGGAGATCAGGAAGGGCAAGGACGTGGTGATCTTCGACAAGGACGAGGGCCCGCGGCCGGCGACGACCATGGAAGGCCTCGCCAAGCTTCCCCCCGTCTTCAACCACAAGAGCACCGTCACCGGTCAGCCCGGCGGCGTGACGGCCGGCAACGCCCCCGGCGTCAACGACGGCGGCGACGTCTGTCTCATGATGAGCGCCGAGAAGGCCAAGGAGCTGGGCCTGAAGCCCCTCTTCACCGTTCTCGATTACGCCGAGGTCTCCCAGCAGACCAAGGACATCGCCACGGTGCCCGGGCTGTCGATCAAGAAGGTCCTCGAGCAGAACGACCTGACGCTCAAGGACATCGACCTCGTCGAGATCAAC
>Ga0067045_1030090_pt1 | contig 16750 bp, 5 predicted proteins | sample TerdegcTABiofilm_FD_59184 | JGI IMG/M metagenome (GOLD analysis project Ga0067045, IMG submission 59184) | Combined Assembly of (Gp0054472, Gp0054536) Wastewater bioreactor microbial communities from Singapore -Terephthalate degrading...
CTGGCGTCACCGTCCGGCACGTCTGGCCGCGGCGAGTCCGTCCGCCGCACCGGCCCCAACCCCGCCACCGCCACCTCCCGAGGCGTCGCCGGCCCAGGCCGCCCCGCCCGAGAGTCCGCCTCCGGCCTCCGAATCCCCGGCCGACAACCCGCCCGCCTCCGGCAGCCAGGAAGGAGAGTGACCTATGAGAAGTCTCTCCTCTTGGTTGAAACGGCAGACCCGGAACCGAATGGGGTCGCCTCGGCCCGTGTCTTTCTCTAGCCCAGGCGTTCACGCCTGGGGGCGAGTCGCGTGTTGTCGCGTCTTGAGCCCCGTTTACGGGGCTTGTCGGAAGATGGCTTCAGCCGCCTTGAAGCCCCTGAAGGGGCTGGTTTCCGGGGACGTCGTATCTTGTGTCCCAGGCGTGAAGGCCTGGGCTAGGGAAAAAGGTTGTGCCGGCGGTCTGGCATGTCTTCTCGTCACCGTGGCGGCGTTGGCGACGGCGTTTGGCCTCCCCTCCGCTTCCCCTCTCCGCGCCGCGGAGCCGGAGCCGGTGGTGCGTGAGATCTTTGTCCCGTTTGCCGACTTGGACGTCTTGCTGGAGAACCAGCCGCAGCGCGTGCTCCTGACTCGCGAGCAGTATGAAGAATTGCTCAAGAAGGCGAAGAAGACGCCGGAGGCCCACGCCCCGCAGCCGGCCGTGATCGTGGCGGCCGACTACGTGGGGACGATCCAGGACGAACGGGCCCAGTTCACCGGGACCTTGTCGATCGAGGTGCTCGAAGACGGTCTCCATGCCCTCGCGTTGGACCTGTCGCACGTGGGGCTTCGTCGTGCGAGTCTCGACGGGCGGGGGGCCTCGATCGGCCGCGGGCCCGACGGCAAGCTGACCCTGTTCGTCGAGGGCATGGGGCGCCACACGCTGCTGCTCGACATGGTGGCCACGCTCGAGACCGCCGCGGCCCAGCAGGGGCTCACCTTCCGTCTCCCGCACCCGGCCGCGAATCGGCTGCGGCTCACCGTGCCGGGCGACGTGGAAGTCAAAAGCGGCGCCGCGGTGGTCAGCCGGGTGGTCGATGCCGCGGCTGGCGTGACCCGGTTCGAGCTGCTGCCGCAGGCAAGCGATACGACCTTGGCGATGTCGCTCAACAGCCGGCTCCAGCGCCGGCAGCGGGCCGTCGTCGCGCGGAGCGTCCTGGTCGATGAAGTCACCCAGGCCTACGAGCGACTCCATGCCACGGTCTCCCTGGCCGTGCTCCACCAGGCGGTCAATCGCTTCCGCTTCGTCGTGCCCGAAGGGTTCGACGTTACTGAAGTGACCTCGCCGCTTCTGGCCCGCTGGGCGATCGAGCGCGACGGCCCGCGCCGCGTGCTCGACGTGCGGCTCCGCGAGCAGACCGTGCAGACGGTCGTACTGAACATCTCGGCCGTGCGCATGCCGCCGCCGCTGGAAAAGTGGACGTTCCCGAAGCTCGAGCCGCTCGACGTGGTTGGCCAGGCGGCGGTGGTCGGGCTCCTGGCCGAGGACCGGCTCAGCGCCCAGTCGTTGGCGGCCCAGGGGATCATCCCGGTCGATACGTCGGTGCTCGTGGCGGCGATCCCGGCCACGATGCTCCGGGCCGATCCCGGGGCCCCGCCGCTGAAACCGGTGGTCGCCTACTACGCCCCGCAGGCCGATTTCTCGCTCGCCGGCCGGTTCACGCGGCCCCCGGCAGAGCTGTCGGTCATCACGAACGTCCTGCTGACGCTGGGTGATCGCGCGCAGGACCTTCGCGGCGGGTTCCTGCTCGTGCCCAAGGTCGAGCGGCTTTTTGGGTTCGACTTCTCGGTCCCCGCCGGCTGGCATCTCACGAGCGTGACCGGCGGCGACGGCAAGCCGCTGGCGCTGGAGCGATTTGACGGGCAGGACAAGGCCGGGCGGATCCGCGTCCGTCTGCCCGAAGGGGTGCCGGCCAATCAGGAGTGCCGCGTCTACTTCCAGGCCGGGGCCACGCCCGTCGGCTGGCTCGACGCCTGGGCCGCGAAGCAGGTGACGTTTCCCAAGTTCGCCGTGGCCGGCGCGACCCGCGATCAAGGGGCGATCGCCGTCGATGCCCGCGACGACATGGTCGTGCGTCCGGAGAAGCTCCAGGCCCTCACGCCGTTGGACGAGACGGAAAAGGCCCGCTACGGCCTGGGCGGCGTGCAGACCAGCCTGGCCTACCGCTATGAAGGGCAGGACTACGCGGCCACGCTCGCCGTCGAGCGGACCCGGCCTCGCATGACGGCCCGCACCCTCTCCTTCTTCCGCGTCGAGTCCGATGCCCTGAGCGTCCACGCGGAAATCGCCTATCAGATCGAAGAGGCCCGGGCCCGGCAGCTCAGCCTGTCGCTGCCGGCCGACACGCCGGCGGCCCTGTCGATCCGGGCCCTCGACGACGCCAAGGTCAAGGAGTTCGCCGCCGAGATGGCCGGCGGCCGGCGACGGTGGAACGTCCTCCTGGAAGAGCCGCGTCGCGGGCTCGTGCGTCTGGCCGTCGATTTCCAGCAGCCGGTCGCCGAGGGCAAGCTGAAGGATCTCGGCGTACCGATTGTGCGGGCCGAAGGGGTGGCCTATCAGTCGGGCCTCGTGGCCGTGGAAGGGAGCGCGGAACTCGACGTCCGGGTCGCCACCGAGGCGGCCACGCGCCGCGTCGACGTGGGCGAGCTGGTCGACGCCTCCTATCAGCCCGGCCGGCGGCTCTTGGGCGTGTGGGGTTTTGTGGGCGACCCGCCGCCGGTTCGGGTGAGCGCGACCCGGCAGCCCGGCTACGGGCTCTACCCGGCGATCGTCCAGCAGGCGGAACTGAGCACGGTTCTCTCGCCCGACGGCGTGGCCCAGACCTCGGCCGTCTTCCAACTCCGTACCAAGGCCCTCTACCTCGAGGTGCTCCTGCCGGAGGATTCGGAGCTTTGGTCGGTGCTGGTCGACGACAAGCCCGTCAAGCCGCAAACGCAGCAGGGCAAGCTGCTGGTCGGCCTGGCCGCGGCCCCGGCGAACCAGACGCGAAACCTGAAGATCGTCTACGAAACCCCGATCCTCACCGTTCCGTTGGTCGGGCGCGTGAAGATGTTCGCCCCAAAACTCCTGCTGCGCAGCCAGCGGGAGACCGCCGCGGTGGAGGTCCCACTGGCCGACCTGGTCTGGCACCTCTACCTGCCCACCGGCTACCAAGTGATCCGGGCCGACGGCACGGTCGTCGGCCAACTGGAGCCGCCGGAGATCGCCGCCCTCAACGCGGCGAAGATCGGATTGGGGACGATTGCGGAGATCGCAATGGTCGGGACGCCGTTGGGGGGCGCAAGACGAGCCGCGCCTCTCGCTGCCTTGAAAAGCCCATACTCCATGACGGATGACGCGGAGTATTCCGCTGCGGAGGACCCGTTCTCGTTGGAAGACTCCGCGCGACAATTGGCCCGCGGCGAAGCCAAGTCGGCGCAACCGAAGTGGGATGTTGACAATGACGTCAATGGCATTCCAACGGCCGAGAAGTCGGTTGTGAGTGGCGGCGCCGTTGCGTTCGGCGGCGGAGCGCAAGGCCAACGGAGGCTTAGCGAGAGAGAAGTGTCGGAGCGTCTGCAAAGCGAGCGCAGACGCAGGACCTCGGGGGCAAGTGGAGTCGGCGTGGGGGCGGGGTACGGGAGCCGACAACCTCTGGCCGAGGCAGATGGCGCGGCTCGGGATCGTGTGCAAGACGAGATCCGCGCCCGGAGAATGCCGGCCTCGCGGCCCGCGCGCGCCCCGGCCAGAGGTCCGATGGCGGCAAATGCCCCAGCGCCAAGCGAGACGCCTGCCATGCCCGGGATGCAGCCGCAGGCTGGACCTCAACTGGCCGGGCAAGGAGGATTTGCCATGCCCGGGATGATGGGCGGGATGGGCGGGGCAGGCGGAATGCCGGGCTCCATGCCCGGCGCCGGGATGATGTCCGGCTCGGGAACGCCCGCGACCACCGCACCCCAGTCCCAGCCCACCATGCCGCCCCCGCCCCAGCAGCCCGCAGCCCCGGCGATGCCCGGCAAACCGGCCGAAGCGAAGCCGAAAGTACCTGCGTACAAGGCCCGGCTTGAAGGCTTGAGCAGTCTGAAGATCGACCTTCAGACGCCCGAAGAGGCCCGCGGCGAGGTCGTTACGTTTGCGAGCCTGGGCGTGGAGCCGGAACTGGTCGTCACCCTGGCCAACCGTCCGCGATTGGCCGCCCTCGGCTGGGCCCTTGCCCTGGCCGTCGGGCTGGTGGGCCTGGCAAGGACCAATCGCTCGGTCGGGTGCAAGACGCGGCTGATCCTCTGGGTGGTCGTGATCGGCACGCTCGTGCCCCTCTTCCCCTACGGCGACACGTTCACGCTGCCGTGCAACATGGCCGTCTACGCGGCAAGCCTGTTGGTGCCGTACTATCTCGCGGTCGGGCTATTAAGATGGCTGGCAGCCGGGCTTTGCCGCATCCGCAAGTCGATCTGGAAGCCCGCGGCCGCGGCGACCACGGCGGCCCTCTTGCTGGCGGTGTCGCTTGGCTCGGAACCGGCCGTGGCTGCGGAACCTCCGGAGAAGTCGGGCCCCTACGTGATCCAGGTGGTCGGCCCGCCCGAGCCGGTCAAGGTGCCCGACGACGCCGTGATCCTCCCCTACGATCCGGACTCGAAGACCGGAATCCAAGAGGCGAAGCAGACTCTCGTGCCGTACGCGAAGTACGTGGAGCTGTGGAACCTGGCGTACCCGGACAAGAGGATCGGCACAAAACCTCCGCCGGCCCCGTTCGCCCTGGCCAGCGGCTCGTACACGACGCGGCTCGAAGGCGAAGAATTCCTCCTGGCCGAAGGCCGGTTGGAGATCGACGTCTTTTCCGACGAGTTCGTCGCGGTCCCGCTCGCGCTTCAAGGCGGCGTGTTGGCTCGGGCCGAGTTGGACGGGAAGCCGGCGCAGATCAGCGTCGTCCAACCGTCGCCCGCGACGGCCAACGGCCCCGAATCGCAACCTCAGCAGCAGGCGGCCAACGCGGCCCTATCCCCGCCGAGCCCGGGCCCGGTGGTCGTGGTCCACGCCTCGGGCAAGGGTCGGCACACGCTGCAACTGGCGGTGCGGCTGCGCCTGGAGCGGCGCGGCGGCTGGCGCACGGTGGAAGCGGCCCTGCCCGCCGCCCCGGCGACCGCCCTGGCCGTCACCGTGCCGGCGGCCCAGACCGAGGTCCGCCTGTCGCAGGTGGCCGACCGCCGCAGCTACGAGACCTCCCAGCCGGGCCAGCAGATCGAGACCGCGCTGGGCGTCGGCGGCCGGATCGGCATCGAGTGGCGGCCCAAGGTGGGCGAGGCCCAAGTCGATCGCACCCTCACCGCGCAGTCCGAGGCGGTCTTCGACATCCAGGAAGACGGACTGCGCGTGGCCTGGCAGGTGACGATGGAGTTCCGCCGCACGCAGCGGGAGACCTTCCGGCTCGACGTCCCCGGCGACTACCTCGTCGAAAAGGTCGAAGGCCCGAATGTGCGCGGCTGGGAGATCCGCAAGGAGGCCGGCCGCCAGGTCGTCGACGTGACTCTGTTGAAGGCCGCCAAGGACACCGAGCGGTTCACCCTGCGGTTGTGGCGTGCCGGGCGTGTGGGCGAGGCCCCTTTGGATCAGTTCGATTGCCCCCAGGTCCGCCTGGCCGACGCGGCCCTGGAGAGCGGCCAACTGACGATCCGCCGCAGCCCGTTGTTGGACGTGCGCACGGTGACGCGATCCCGCGTGACGCGGATCGATCTGGACAAGAAGGCCGGCACGACCGGGACCGGTCCGGTGGGCGTGGAAGACAGCCCGCTGGGCATCCGGCCCTTCGAGGCGTACCAGTTCCCGTCCATGCCGTTTGCGATCCGGCTTTCGGCCGCGCCGATCCAGGGCCGCGTCGCGGCCGACCTCCAGAGCGTGCTCAAGGTGGCGGCCTACGAGCGGAGCCTGGAGTGCCGCGTCAACCTCGACGTGCGGGACCGCCCCATCCATCGGGTCGAGATCTTCCTGCCCGAGGAACTGAAGCTGGACGCGGTCTCCGCGCCCGGCGAGTTTCAGTGGACCGTCACCCAGGTCGAAAAACGCCCGCTCCTTACGATCCTCCTGGCGACCGGACGCCAGGGTGAAGTGCCCGTGGTGATCCGCGGCACGCTCGGCAGCCCCGGGCCGGTGGAGGAGGTGCCGCTTCCGCGGATCGAGGTGCGGGGAGTGGAACGCCAGGCGGGCGACATCGCCGTGCAGGCCGATCCCGTGTTCGACGTGAAGCCGGCCGGCCTGGAAGCGTGCGAAACCGTGCTCCGCGACCGCCTCCGCACGTGGCTCAAGCCCGAGCAGGTGGCGGCCACGACTTTGGCGTTGCACTGCCGCGGCCCGGCCTATCGCGGTACGCTCCGGCTGGCCCTGCGCAAACCGGACATCGCGTGCGAGACGATCACCAACGTCCTGGTCACGGACCGGGCCGTCGAGGAGACGATCCTCTTGGATTTCACGATCGAGCAGGCCGGGACGCGGGAACTCGCGTTCCTCCTGCCCGCCTGGATGAAGGACAGCCGCATCCAGGTTCCGCTGCTCCGCCAGAAGACGATCGAGCCGGCCGGCGACCGGCCCGACGCCCCCGTGCGCGTCCGCCTGGAATTGCAGGACGAGGTGATGCACAAGGTCCGCGTGCTGGTCGAGAACGACCGGCTCCTCGTGCCGCAACGTTACCTGGCGCCGATCCCGGCCGTCGAGTCGGGGAGCGTGCGCCGGCAGTACGTGGCCTTCCAGAGCGAGGGCCGCGACGAGTTGGTGGTCGATGAAGTGACGGGGCTCGACCCGATCAGCCGGCAGCAGGCGAGGGTCTTGCAGGGGATCCTCGGCGGCGGGATCCACCAGGGGTTCCTGGTGCGGCCCGGCGAGCGCGAGCCGCGCCTGGGGTTCACCACCCGGTCCCGAACGGCCCTGGAAACCACCGGGGCCCGGATCGGCATGGCCGAGACCGCCCTGGTGTTCGATCCCCACGGGGCCTACCGGGCCGAAGTGATCTACCGCGTCGACAATTCCACAAAACAGTCGCTCGAAATCGAACTGCCCGAAGGGGCGACCCTCTGGACCGCCACCGTCGCCGGCGAGCCCGTCAAGCCGGTCCAAGTGACGACCGCTTCCTCCCCTCTCCATTCAGGAGAAGGGCTGCCCCAGGACTCCCCTCTCGCTTCAGGAGAGGGGCCATCAAAAGACTCCCCTCTCCCTTTGGGAGAGGGGCAGGGGGTGAGCGCCCGTCTGGTCCGCATCCCGCTGGTCAAAACCGCCCCCGGCGACCTCGACTATCCCGTCGTGCTCAAGTACGGCGGGCAGGTGGCGCCGCTCGCGTCGCTCTCGAACGTTGACTTCCCTCTCGTGAAGACCCGCGATATCGACGTCGAGTTGAGCCAGGTCCGCCTCTACTTGCCTGAAACCCATCGTTTCTTCGACTTCGGCGGCACCATGCGTCTGGCGGAGAACGAAGACGACCTGGTGGCGGGCGAGCTTTCCTACGAGACGAAGCGTGCCCAGCGACTTCTCGACACGATGCGCCAGGCCGACGACTTTTCAAAAGCCCGGGCGGCGAGCAATCTCAAGCAATTGGGGCTGGCCGTTCAGTCGCCGTCTTCCCTGCTTTCCCGCAGCAGCAGCGAGCGAGTGCAGCAGGAAGTCGCCAAGAATGCGGCGGTCATGCAGGAAGCCGCCAAGGCCTTGGAGGAGAGCCGCAAGGCCCCGGCCCGGCAGGAAGCCCTCGACAACCGTACCCGGCTCAACACCCTGTACGAAGCCCAGCGCACGAGCCGGGCAAAGAACGTGGTCAAGGACCTGGGCCGGAACTTCGACGCCCCAGTCGACGCCAAGGCCAGCGGCGAGAAGGGGGAAGACGGCAAATCCGTAAGCGGCAAGTTCAACGCCGCCTGGCTCGCGAACAGCCAACTCGCGGCCCCCGCGGAGAAGTCGGTTGCGAGCGGGAAAGAGTTGGACGTCAAGAAGGATGAAGCCGCCGGGCTCTGGCGGTTCGGCAAGAAGACCAAGGCCGGCAGCGACGAGGCCGGCGACAAGTCGCAGCCCGTCAATCCCGGCATCGCCGCGCAGCCCTCGGCCCAGCCTGCTGAGCAGGCCCCAGTGGCCCAGCAAGTCCAATCGCAACAGCAGGCCCGCCAATCGGGTCGCTCCCGCGGCGCGGTCGAACGTTACCAGGAACAACTGGATCGTGCGGCCAAGCAAGTCGTGCCGGGATTGCCGAGTTCCGCGTCGGCGCTCACGCAGCAGAGTCTGGCTGAGGACGCCTACGGGAACCGCCAAGGCGGGCAGATCCTCTCGCAGGATCTGAAAGCCCCGTTCAGCCAAAACGCTTTCGGTCCCGCCGTGCCGCGGATGGGAGGCTATGAGGTGGCGGATCGTGTCGTCCCCCTGGGCGACCTTGCCGCCGCTCAGCAGGCCGCCCTTCCGACGGGCCTGGCGAGCCTCGATTTCGACGTGCCCAAGCGGGGCACGCTCTACCGGTTCACCACGCCCGGCGGCGACGTGGAGATCACGGCCCGGGCCGCATCGGTGCGGCTCACCGACGGGCTGTTCCGCGTGGCGTTCGTGCTGGCGGGAGCCTGGCTCGTGGTGGCGATCGGGCGCTGGGGCCGCCAGGGCCGCTTCGCCTGGGTCGTCGGCCCGATCGGCCTCGCGGCGATCGCATGCCTGGGCGTGGTCGTCCTGCTCGTCGGGCTGGTCCTTCTGGGTCTGGTCCTGATCGTGCTGGCGATCGCCCTGGCCGTGCGACGGCACCTCCGCAAGCGAGCCGCCACGGTCGCCGGCGCCACAACGACACTGTGAAGCAACCGTAGGGTGGGACAAGTGAAGCGCAGTCCCACCAAGAGACAGTATCAACGTCGGTGGGACTGCGCTTCGCTTGTCCCACCCTACGATCTTCGCTTGTCCCCTGCGGTTTCGTGTTTCGTGACAGGCTGGAAGCCTGTGCTACACGGGAAAAAGTCCGACCGGCGGGCAAGGCTCTTGACAGTGCCGTCAGGGCAGGAAGAATGGGGGCAGTGGATCAAGCCCAAGCCAGCCGAGGAGGAGCCATCCCGATGCACGACGTGACCCTGGAACAAGCCAATGCGGCGGTTGCCGCCGCGGTAGCGAAGGCCCGGGAAATTGGCACCACGATGGACATTGCCGTGGTCGATGCCGGCGCCAATCTGAAGGCGTTTGTCCGGATGGACGGCGCGTGGCTCGGCTCGATCGACATCGCCGTGCGCAAGGCCCGCACCGCCCGCTTCTTCGACATGAATACCGGCGAAATCGGAAAGCTCTCTCAGCCCGGCGGATCGCTCTTTGGGATCGAACACTCCAACGGCGGTCTGATCTCGTTTCCCGGCGGCATCCCGCTGCGCACCAAGAGCGGCGCGGTGATCGGCGCGATCGGGGTTTCCGGGAGCACGGTCGAGAACGACCACGCCGTGGCCGAAGCCGGCGCCGCAGCGGCATCGCAGACGGGCTAGCGGCCGAAGACCGAAGACACGCCGCGCGGTCCGGGACACGGATCGTGCACAATCCCGCCTTCACGCTGTAGGACAGGAACAAGACCGACGCCTTGCTCCGGGATCGCCACGCTCCGAGAAGCCCACGGGTTGCAACCCGTGGGCTTGGGACATGGTCAAGTTGTCCTGTTATACTGACTACGGCGTCTTGATCGTCCCTCCCCACAGGCACGCCTCCCGAAAACGCCACACCACCCTCGGAGAATCCCATGGAATCGGCCCACGCCCGCGAGCCGGCTTCGCGCCGGCGGACTGCCTTTGCCGTCTTGATCGTCTTCGCGCTGCTGTGTATCCGCCCGATCGGAACGCCGGGGCAGGCCGCCGCTCCTGCCGCCAAAACGCCGCGTGCCTTTGGGGAAGCGGTCGAAGCGGCCCGGGGCAGCGGTGGGACGGAGGTTTTCCGGCAGGCCATCGCGGACCTGCCGGAGGGAAAATGCCTGCCGCCGATCTCGTTTCGGCTGGGAGACCAGACGCAGGCCGGGATGCTGGAGCGTGCCCAACGTACCCAAGCGACCCGGCCTGGGCCTGCGGGAGACGTCCGCGACATCACGTACCTGGACCCGGCGACCGGGCTCTCCTGCCGGATCGAGCTGACCGAGTACCGCGACTACCCGGCGGTCGAATGGGTGGCCCACTTCACGAACACCGGAACGAAGGCCCTGCCGGTCCTCACCGACGTGGCCGCGCTGGACTTCACCTGGCGTTGCGAGGGCGACGCCTTTCTCTTCCGCGCGCCCGGGGCGGCCGAAACGCCCTATGATTTCCAGTTCCAGCGCGAGCCCCTGCAAACGATCCGCGCTCGGCGCGCCAACCTGACGATGCGCGCGGGCAACGAGGGACGGCCGTCGGTCGACTGGCTGCCCTTCTTCAACCTGCAAAGCAGCAGCGGCGAGGGATTGATCGTGGCGATCGGCTGGACCGGTCAGTGGTACGCGGAGATCCACCGCGACGGCCCGACGGCCCATCTCCGGGCCGGCATGGAGGGCTTGCGCCTGGCGTTACGGCCCGGCGAGTCGATCCGCAGCCCGCGCATCCTGCTGCTTTCGTGGCGCGGCCAGCCGATCGACGGCCAGAACCAGCTTCGCCGCCTGCTGCTCCGGCATCACACGCCGCAGATTGCCGGCCGGCCGGTGGAGGTCCCTTCGTGCTACGGCGCCTGGGGCGGCTCCCCGACGCCGGTCCACCTCCGGCAGATCGAGTTGATCCGGGAAAAGAAGCTGCCCTACGACTGCTACTGGATCGACGCCGGCTGGTACGGCACCTCCGAGAAGCCCTGCCCGAACGTCTTCGAGGGCGAGTGGGGAAAGACCGGCAACTGGTGCGTCAACCGCAACTACCATCCCGGCGGCCTCAAGCCCGTGAGCGACAAGGCCCACGCGGCCGGGATGCAATTCCTGCTCTGGGGCGAGCCCGAGCGGGCCCGGCACGGCGCCCCGGTGACCGTGGAGCACCCGGAGTGGTTTCTCCAGGGACGTCCCGGACAACCGCGGCAAACGGGCGAGGACCTGGTCCTGAATCTGGGCGATCCCGGGGCGCGGGCCTGGGCCGTTGAGACAATCTCCAAATTGGTCATCGAAAACGGCCTGGACTGGTACCGCCAGGATTTCAATACCTGGCCGCTGGCATTCTGGGGCCCGGCCGACGCCCCGGACCGCCAGGGCCTGACGGAAATCCGCTACGTCGAAGGGCTCTACGCATTCTGGGACGAGTTGCTGCGGCGTCATCCCGGCCTGCGCATCGACAACTGTTCCAGCGGCGGCCGGCGTCTCGACATCGAGATGCTCCGCCGCAGCGTCCCCCTCTGGCGCGACGACTATAATTGCTTCCCGCACATCGACCCGGAAACCGTGCAGGTCCACGGCTTCGGCCTGACGTACTGGCTGCCGCTCCACGCCGCGAGTCCGTTCAACAACGCCCCCGGCGACACGTACCGCTTCCGCAGTGTGATCGGACCCGGCGTGGTCTTCGGCATGGACGAGGGCGGCAACGTGAAGTACGACGAGCGGACCTACCCGTGGGACTGGCACCGCAAGATGCTCGCCGAGGTGCGGCGGGCCAAGCCCTTCTGGTACGGCGACATGGTCCCTTTGACCACATGCAGCGCGGCCCCCGACGCCTGGCTTGCACTCCAGTTGCACCGTCCGGACCAGAATGCCGGGGTGATCCTCGCCTTCCGCCGGGCCGCCAGTCCCATCACGGCGGCGGAGTTCCGGTTGGGCGGCATGCTTCCCACCGTGGATTACGTCTTCGAGGACGCCGACAGCGGCGCGACCTGGACTGTGGCCGGCAAGACGCTTGCGGACAAGGGCCTCCCCTTCACCATGCCCGAACGGCGGAGCAGCCGGCTGGTCTTCTACGCCGCGACGACGAAGCCGGGCCAGAAGATCGGAGGTGAGCGGTGAGCACGGTACTCCTACTCCTGGCAGCGATGGGCCTTCCGGACGCCACGGCAGCGGAGTCGGGGCGGCCGTCGCCCGGCCCGATCCTGGAGTCGGTGCTGCGGGGTCCGCTGGCCGGTTGCGAAGAGATCGTCTTCGCCCAACGGGTCTCGGGCCGGGATCACTGGTACGGCAATTTTGGCCACTACTGCGAAAACGATTCGCCGTACAGCAATGCGGCCCTCCTCAAAGAAGGCGACCTGCGGTACGCCTTTGGCCACGGCGGGCGCCTGTGCCGGCTGAACCTGCGCACGGGCAAGCTCCGGGTTCTGCTGGACGACCCGGAGGGCGGCGTCCGCGATCCGAACGTCCACTACGACGGCCGTAAGATCCTCTTCTCGTATCGCCGCTCGGGCACGACGACCTTCCACCTCTACGAGATCGACTGCGACGGCGCGAACCTCCGGCAGCTCACCGACGGGCCGGACAACGACATCGAACCCATCTACACGCCCGACGGCGGCATCGTCTTCTGCTCCAGCCGGTGCCATCGTTTCGTGCCGTGCTGGCGGACCCAGGTGGCGACGCTCTATCGCTGCGACGCCGACGGGCGGAACGTCCGCATGCTCTCGAACAACGCCGAGCAGGAGAACACTCCGTGGATGCTCTCCGACGGGCGGATCCTCTACATGCGATGGGAGTACGTCGACCGGCACATGATGCTCTACCACCACCTGTGGACGATCAATCCCGACGGCTCACAGGTGATGGTCTACTTTGGCAATCAGCATCCGGGCGGTGTGATGATCGACGCGAAGCCGATTCCCGGGACCAGCAAGGTGGTCGCCTCCTTTTCGCCGGGCCACGGCATGGCGGAGCACGCGGGGATCATCACGATCGTCGATCCGCGCCGCGGGCCGGACGACATGTCGATGGCCCGGAAAATCAGCCCCCGCTACTTCCGCGACCCCTACCCGCTGTCGAGCGACTACTTCCTGGTGGCCGACAAGACGGGCCTGCACCTGCTCACCGCAGATGGCCGGACCGAGACCATTTATCGTCCGGAACAGCCCGGCGGGCGATGGGATTGCCATGAGCCGCGGCCCCTGCGAGGGCGGGTGCGGGAGCCGGTCCTCCCGTCGCGGTTCGTGCCGCAGGAGCCGACGGGCCGCCTGGTGCTCTCCGACGTCTACACGGGCCGGAACATGGAGGGGGTGCGGCGCGGCGAGATCAAGAAGCTGCTCGTCCTGGAGCAACTCCCGCGTCCCGCCTGTTTCTCGAACGGCCAGGAGCCGCTCTCGGCCGGCGGCACGTTCATGCTCGAACGCGTCCTGGGGACCGTGCCGGTCGAGCCCGACGGCTCGGCCTACCTGGAGGTGCCCGCCCTGCGGTCCCTGTTCTTCGTCGCGCTGGACGAGCACGACCTGTCCGTCAAGCGGATGCAGAGCTTCGTGACCGTGCAGGCCGGGGAAACGACCTCGTGCGTCGGCTGCCACGAGCAGCGCGTCCGCGCCCCGCACTCCCGATCGTCGCCCGCGCTGGCCGCCGTGCGACGGGAGCCCAGCCGGATCGTCCCCTACGACAACGTGCCCGACGTGCTCGATTTTCCCCGCGACATTCAGCCCGTGCTCAACCGCCACTGCGTGCGCTGCCACAACCCGGATCGGCGCGACGGCCAGGTCGATCTGTCGGGCGATCGGACGCCCTACTTCTCGACGGCCTATTGGACGATGTTCAGTCACAGCCTGGTCGTCGACGGGCGCAACAGCGACGGGAATCGTCCGCCCCGCACGATCGGCAGCTCGGCAAGCCGCTTGATGACGCTGATCGACGGCAGCCACTACGAGGCCCGGCTCTCGGACCGCGAGCGGCTGCTGGTGCGGCTCTGGATCGAATCGGGCGCCGCCTACCCGGGAACCTACGGCGCCCTGGGCAGCGGCATGTTCCCGGTCCAGTATCCCGAGGCGACGATGCGGCGGCGCTGCGGCCCGTGCCACCAGGCGACCAAGCCGTCGTACCGCAACGTGAAGAAGGGGGCCTTCTACTTCCAGTTCGGCACTCGCGAGCCTCCGCAGCCGCTGCTCACGGACCTCTACGACATCATCCTGATCCGGCACCTGGCCTACTTCCGGTTGGGAGAGGCCCCGCTCTACCAGGCGTTGTGCAACCTCGATCGGCCCGCGAAGTCGCTGCTGCTCCGCGCCCCACTCTCGCGCGAGGCCGGCGGACTGGAGCTTTGCGGCCGGGCGGTGTTCGGCGACCGCGCCGATCCCGACTATCAGGAAATGGCGGCCGCCATCGAGGATGCCTCGAAACGGCTCGCCGAACAGAAGCGGTTCGACATGCCGGGCTTCCGGCCCAACCGGTTCTATATCCGCGAGCTTCAGTATTTCGGCGTCCTGCCGAGGGACTTGCCCGATGCCGTGCCCGTCGATTCCTATCGGGCCGACCGCGCGTACTGGGCGTCCTTCGAGGCGGGGACGCCGTGAGCAAGACCTCCATCAAAAGGCGACGACCATGCACTCGATCCTGCTGGCACTGGCGATCCTCGGACAGGCCCCGGAGGGAGATCTCACGATCAAGACCGGGGATCTCGTGGCGACCATGAGTTCGAAGGCCGCGTGGACGATCACGAGCATCACCGACGGCGACGACAGGCTCGTTCTTCCGATGGGCGGGCAGGGAGCCGTGCTGTCGATCCGGGGCGACTGGATCGGCTCGGCGATGAAGGAAGGCAGCGAGCCGGTCGCCTCCCTCACGGTGACCGCCGACAACCAACCCGTGACGCTCGCGCTGCCCCAGACGATCTCGGGCGAGAAGCTGACCGTCGCGAAGGCCTCGACGCTCGGCCCGTTCAAGCACACCGCGGAGACAACGTTCCAGAAAGACACCTTGGTCCAGCACCACACGTTCGAAGCGACCGACGACGGGAGCGTGGAGCACCTGTACGCCTTCCTCTACTCGATGTGGCCGCAGGCGAATCACTGGCTCGCCCAGCCGTTGACCGGGGAGTTGCTGCGCGGTGAATTCGCCGCCGACAAGAGCACGAAGCCCAACCGCCCGATGCGATGGCTGGCACAGTATGACCCGGCGATCCAGAAGGGCGTCGTGGCCTGCTTCCGCGAGCCGCTGGCCGGCAAGGGGGCCTACCACGGCTTCTGGGATACGGAAGGCTACCATAAGTTGATCGCCCGGCCGGCTTGCGGCGTCCTCGTGAAGGGCGACAAATTCGACCTGACCATGGCGATGCGGTTCTTCCGCGCAGATGCGGCAGATTGGGAGAAGAGGGCGCAGGCGGTGGCCGGAGAGTTGCAGCAACAGGTGCCGCCGACGTCCGAACCGGTGGGCGGGCAGGCGCCGGCCGCGAAGCTCTACGGCCCGGAGGTGCCGGAAGAGGGCATCCTCACCCTGAAGACGGCGAAGTACACCGTTCCCGTCTGTGCCGAGCAGGCGTGGACGATCCGGAAGATCGACTACGACGGCAAGACCGTCGCCCACGAGCATGGGTTCTACGGCACGGTCCTGGTTCCCCAAGGGGGAGCGTGGTGGGGTACGGGCCACACCGAAGGCGGCCGGGAAATCGTCCACGCCATCAAGCTCACCGCCGACGACAAGGAGCATCCGGTCAACGTCGGGGAGACCGTCGCCGGGCGCAAACTCGTCCTCGTGAAGGACTCGACCCTCTGGAAGTTCAAGTGCAGGGCGGAACTGACCGTGACCGACACGCATCTCGCCCAGCGCACGCAGCTTGAGGCGACGGAAGACGTGGACCTCAAGCTCCTCTACTACTTCATGCACTGTTTCGTCCCGACGACCACCCGGTGGATCGCCGAACTGCCGGACGGCGACCTCGTCGAGGGCACGCTCGCCAGCGACGGCGGCTTTGAAGTGAACAAGGACACCCGCTGGGTCGCCCAGTTCGAGCCGGCGAGGAAGCTGGGCTTCCTCTGCTACTCGCCCAAGGTCATCAGCGGACCGGGAAGCGCAAGCAGGATCTGGGACCTTGCCCGCTACCACAAGTTTTACTATCAGGCCAATGCCCAGCGATCGTTCAAGCGGGGCGAGACGCTCGACTACCAGGTCCTCGTGCAGGTCGTGCCGCAGGAGACCGGCGACTGGTCGGCCACCAAGGCGGCGGCCGAGGATCTCAAGAGGGCATTTCCACCGCAGCCGTAGAGTCCGTCGCGTTCTTCGAGCAGCAGGGAACCGGCGCCTTCACACGCCACGCCGGTGGCGGCCCAACGGCAGTCGAATCCGGCCGGCTCCCACGTCTGCCCCGTCGTCGACGCACTGCGTGACGCCGTCGGGCTCCAAGGTCTTGATTGGGGCGGGCCGCCGGCAGGCCGCGTGGGGAGGTACAGGCGTTATGCCGCAGTTGGGCGTTGCGAAGGCGAAGGGCGGCCACCGAGCGCAAGGCCGAGCAACATGGGGCAACGCGAAAGCAACATCTGTTACCTAATTGTTACCTCCAAGACTCCCGAGGAGAAACACAGGCTCGTCAATTTTTCCCATAAGTTATTGTCTCATAAAGAGATGCGAGAGACCGGATTTGAACCGGTACCCCTTTCGGGACTGGATCCTAAGTCCAGCGCGTCTGCCAATTCCGCCACTCTCGCGGCCTCATGCCACAGGGACTTACGTCAATTCGGCCACTGCCTCGCGGTGCATGGTGGCCCATTGGTGTCCAGCTCCTCCCCGTGCCGGCAATTCTAACACGCGATCCGGAGACTGAATACCGGCCTGTCTTGGTCCACCGGGAATCGGAGTTTGGGGCTGATTGAGTTCGCGGGTTGAAGTGGGTAGTTTCCAAAGTGGTTGGTTGTGGAGGACGGTTTTCTGGGGCTCTGCCCCAGACCCCGGGATTT
>Ga0067045_1030091_pt1 | contig 16744 bp, 12 predicted proteins | sample TerdegcTABiofilm_FD_59184 | JGI IMG/M metagenome (GOLD analysis project Ga0067045, IMG submission 59184) | Combined Assembly of (Gp0054472, Gp0054536) Wastewater bioreactor microbial communities from Singapore -Terephthalate degrading...
TCATGAAGGGGTGGTCATGCCGGTGGTCTGGAAGAAGTACTACGGGAAGGGGCGGGTATTCTACTCATCGCTCGGGCACGTGGCCGCCGATTTTGACGTCCCCGAAGCCAGGGAAATTGTCAAGCGCGGTATTCTCTGGGCCGCCCGGGTTATTGAATAAACATCAGTCAGCCAGGCCGTCCACCGATTCTTTTTTCCCGGATTTAACCTCAAGCGGTTCGGCGTGATGAATTTCCGGGGCCCTGACGAACTTATCGACGAGAGCCCTGGTTCCTTTAATGTTGAGCTGCTCAAAAAGGAACGTGAATTGCTTTTCCAGGTCCTCGCCGATTGCCTTCAGGCTTTCTTCCGGCAGAGTCCAGAAATGTTTCTTGAAGGGACCAACGGCTTTCTTCCTGGTCTTGTAGATGAACTGGGCTTCGGTATCCGATGGTTTTCTCTCCGAGGCGGCATTGACCTTTAGCCACTCGTACATTTCCTGGCGCAGCTCTTCAGGCACAGCCTTATGCTCCATGATCATATTCTGGAAAGCCGTGGCCAGGTGAACCTCGCAGGTCTGAACTTCCACGAATTTATGAAAAGCTGAATCGGGCAGGGTACTGGCTCCGTGCTGGACCACTCCGCCCATTCCGTATTTTTTGCGGGCCAGTTCGCCCAGCCGCTTGAGAACATCGAAATCAATGGCCACCTGGGCCAGGGTGCCATCGGGGAGAACCACTCCGCCGTGGCTGGTTCCGGTCTGGATACTCAGCTTGCTCAGGCCAACCACCTCACCCTTAAGCCGGTTGAAGCCCTGCATGAAGGCTTCCAGGTCTTCCTCGGTGCTGTTCTTGTGTCCGACCTCGCCGATTTCACCACCGACCGAAATGGTCACGCCGGCAGGCTGCTTTTCCCGGATGAAGCGGTTAAACTCGGCGCACAGCTCATAGTTGAGCTTCTGCTGCTCGTCGAGGTCAGGCTTTGAAATATCCACGAGCGTGGAGGTATCTATGTCTATATTGAAGAAGCCGGCGGCGATGGATTCCTCGATCAAATCTCTGATGGCTTTTTTCTCGGACTCCGGGTCCTGCTGGAATTTCTTGAGCGAAACCTGGTAATGGTCCCCCTGGATGAAGACCGGCCCACGGTATCCTTCCTTAATGGCCGCGGCCAGGACAGAGCTGACGTATTCAGAGGGGCGCTGGTCAGTATAGCCGATCTCGCTGCGAGCGATTTCAAATATAAAAGCTCCGGCCTCGAGTTTCTGGGCGGCCCTGAAGACCGCCCGGGCCGAATCGTAGGCCAGCATCCGCAGGTTCATGGCCGGAACGGTAAAATTGAGCGGTGCTTCTCCCCTCCCTTTAGCCAGGTAAAGCTCGTGGATGGAAGCCGGTCTTATGCCCAGCTCCTGGGCAATTTCCCAGACGAGCCAGCGGGCTATCCCCTTGTCCGCGCCATCACCAAAAACGGCCTGGTAGATAAGAGCGGAGATGTTATCCCTCAATAATCTTTCGTCAATCACCTTAACCCTGTTTTCTTGAACCTCAACCGCGCCTTTAAGCGATCCTAGGAGGTTCTGCAACTTCGTCTCGCTCATAGTCTTCTCCTCATTGTTTATTTTGGGTTTCTCACTAAGTATAGCACACTTCAGGGCCGGCTCCAGTGGCCGGAATGAAAAGCCATCGACCTTATAAAGAATAAAGAATTACTGCTTGATAGGTGACGAGGCGGATTTTCGCAGGCGGTAATTTTCCCAGAGGTCTTCCCGAATGGCCAGGACCAATAGCACATCAGGACGCAGGCTGAAATACTGGCTGAAATAGGCTTCAAGCTCGGATTCAGTCCTTTTACTGGCTTCACCGGCACTCAGAATGACAATCTCGGCCGGCTCCAGCCTTTCAACTTGTTCGCTCGCCGTCCAGTAACCAACCCTGGTGAACTTTCTCAAATACCAGGGCAGAGGCCAGGTTTCCTCGGGTGGCGCAATCACCCGGACCAGCATCTCGCGGCCTTCTTTTGACACCTGGCTAAGTTCTTCCATCCTGGCCACCAGCCTCATTAAATCGGGAGAGGTCTGGGCATATACATAAGGATTATCCGGATAGGAGTGGAAATAAATATTGACCACGTAAGCCTGCCAGGCCATCCAGAGTAACAGGGCGCCGGCCAGGATTATCCGGGCCTGCCTGATTTTTATCAGGCCGAGCAGGTGGTTGAAACCGATGCCGGCCATTACCAGGAAGCAGGCATAAAAAATCAGCAGGTTCCAGGGTGTTTTATAGGGTATGACTGAATAAGCCAGGGCGGTTACCAGGGAAAACAAGGCCAGGTAAACCTTAAAGTTTTCGGCCGGCTTGCGGCTCAACCTGGCGAAACTCAACACCAGGCCATACAGAGCCAGCAGCAGAAAGGGAATTTCGCTGAAAACCGGTGTTCCCGGGCCCCCCTTATGAAATAAAAGCAGGCTGAAATAATACAAAAAACCGTGCCGATGTCCGCCCGCTTCCACGGCTTTCTGAGCATATCCGCTCAAGGCCCGGAATGAATCTATAAAACCCTGGGGATACCTGAAAAATGAAGAATAAAAAACGAAAGAAACGACCGCGAAGATTAATACGGCCGACAGAAGCGGGAGAAGGGCCCCGGTTACTGCGGCCAGGCTTTCTTTGCTTAAGCCCCTGGCCTTCTCTCCCCGGTGCCTTCTGTCCTTAAGCCATGATAATAACCAGCTAAAAACCAGGGCCAGCACCGAAGCTCCAAGGATTACCAACGAGGTTTCCTTGGTGGCATAGAGAAGACCGGCAGCCAGTCCAAGCCAGCCGGCTTCCCGGTAATTCGGCCTCCGGGCAAAACGCCACAGGCAGAAAACAAAGCCCAGGCCAAAAGCCACGAACAGGGTTTCCTGGATGTAAAAACGGCTGAAATAGATAACCGGCGCCGAAAGCGCCAGGAAGATCGCCGCCCAGGACTTCTCCGGGTTGCTCAGGTACTTCCCCGTGGAGAGTAATAGAAATATCACCAGCAGGCCAAAGAAAACCGTTACTCCGCGCAGGGTTGTCTCGGTGAGTTCAGCGTAGGTGTGCTGCCCGCTAAGCCAGGCGAGGGGCAGGCTAAAATAATAAAGGGTCGGACCGTGGTGGTCAGCCGGGTCGTAGCGGTATTCTCCCTTTTCCAGGAGCTGGCCGAACTTATAAGCCTGGTTGGCCTCGTCGTGGTGCATTGGCCTGAGGTCCAGCCGGTAAAGCCGGACGGCCAGGCTGACTACCAGAATAAGAACAAATAAATAGCCAAAGGTTTTCTTTTTCATTTAACCGGCTGGCCGTAGACCTCCACTTCCACGTAGTGGTTCATATCGTTGGAGGTGTTTCCGTTGCTCCAGAGCCGGACATAGCGGGCTTTCGTTCCCTTACCATCTATAAGACGGCCCTCGTTGGTTTCGATATATTCCTTGTCGCGACCGGCACCCAGTCCGGATGAGTTATCGTGGTCGTTGTTGAAAAGAGTGACCACGCCGCTGACGAAATCCTTATCTTCGGAAACCTGGACGATGACATCCCGGTAAACCCGGGCCTGGCTGTGATAATGCCAGATAACAATGGCCTGGATAAGATAGGGCTGCTTGAGGTCAATCTGCACCCACTGGGGGCCGGGTCCAAGTTCGACAAAATACCCGTCTTCACCTGATTTTTCACCGTCGGTCACATAGCTCAGCTCGCCGATGACCGGCTGCGGGTCGCTGGAAGTCACCGGTTTTTTCAAGGAAACCAGCTCGGTGCCCTTAGGGACGAAGAAAGGTCCGCGAGGCTTCCCGGTGATGGCCTCGAGGTTCGGGGTCTTGATGTTGCGGGGCGTCCCGATGAACATCGGCTTGGGCAGCTGAATCTTCAGCTCCACCTTCTCCTGTTCTTGAGCCCTAACCGGCAGGGCTGAGACCAGGAAGATTGCCAGAAGGCTGCCTATGGCTGCAACTGCCAGGGCCAACTTAACTGCTCTGTTCATCTTCTACTCCTGTTCTTTTTAATTAATTATAGCTTTTTTTATCTAAAATTTTTAGCCCGCACTATCCCGGCAACTTCACCACGTTTCCTGTAACCCTTTTTTGCTTCATTCTAAATTCCAGGATAATCTTGTGAGACCGTTTATTCGCAAATTGGTAATACAATCATCCTCGCGATAAAAGTGTACAAGGCCAGCCTCTGAAAACAAACTCGCCCCTTGCTTTTTCGTTCATCCAGGGCTTCCGTGTTATTATTGAAATATATCCGGTCAGCAACAGGGAACCTCAGCTACCTGGTTCAAAAATATCCAGCTTTTTGAACAGGTATGATTTCCTATTGCGGGTTAGAACCAGAGCCCAGGCTTCGGGATGAGATTCAGCATATTTTCTGATTTCTTCCAGGCTCATGACCATAAAGGCCGCGGACAGGGCGTCAGCCACCGCCGGCGAAGGATGTGAGACCCAGGCCGCCAGGTGTCTTGACCTCTGGCATTTTTTTCGCGGGTCAAAGATGTGTTCACCCTTGACCTCATGCCCGGAGCCGCTGAGGGCCCGATTCTTAAGATAAATTTTCCCCGGCTTGAAGAAATCAAAGCCACCACCGACGGCCACCGGCCAGGGCTCGGACCCGCAGGCGTAAACAGTGCTGCCGCCGGCACTGACCAGAAAATCGGTTATCTCCCAGGCTTCAAAGATTCCGGCCGCCTTTTCCAGGGCATAACCCTTGCCGACGGCGCCCAGGTCCAGATCCAGCACCGCATCCGGAATATCCAGCCTGACCGCGCAATAGCCGCCTGGCTGCTCGATGAGGTCCAGGGGGAAAAGTTTCAGGTAGGGTTTAAGGCCGATTTTTTTATTTTCAGCATATGCTCCGGAGGCCAGATTAATCTCCGATTGTTTAGAAGAGCTATCATGGACACCCGGGCCGAAAGTCACAGCCACTTGTTCTTCATCTCTGTTTTTGTATTTTTCTCTTCCAGCTTCCCTGACTTTTTCAGAACCTTCAGACTTTCTTTGAAACCCAATTTTTATGATTTCCGATGGCTCCAACCCCGGCTGAGATAATTGTCTTTTTTGCTTCTTCGAGTTTTTCTTCCCGTCTTCACCCTTTATTATCCCCGTTTCTTTCTTTGAAAATTCTTTTTTCAAGGCCCGGAAATTCACGTTGAAGGCCCCGCCGGTTTCAACCATCATTTCAAAGCTCAGCTTAAGGCACTCATAAGATTCCAGGCTGACGGGCAAAACCTCACCGGGTTTGAGCCTGTTTATTCTGGAAATTTCACTTCGCTCGTCAAACCGGCTGAAAAAACCCTCCAGGCGGTCTATCTCCCGGAAGAATTCATGGGCCGCGCTTCTGGCATAGGCGTCCATCTGTCCGGACACGAACACCTCAAAAAAAGTGGCCATGGCCTGGTGGCTGAAACTGAATGTTTTCCTTTCTTTCATGGTTTTCAGCGTTTCATGCTTCTAATTATAATCGAACCTGATATTTTATTCTCGAGTTTATGTTCCTGTTTACATCCTTACCTTTTTATGTCCTGGCTTTTCCCGCCTGCGTTTCCCTGGCATTCCTGGCTTTCCCCCGCTCCAATTTCTGGCTGATAAAATAAAAATAATTTAATTTGATGACTGATGGACACCGCAGCTATCGATATTCAGGCCGGTGGAAGTCAGCAGATGTTTATTGACCAGATAACGGGCCACCTGTGTTTAATAAACCCTTTAATAAACCAAGGGAAAGCGCTCCTTGATTTGAAATAATTTATCCATACGGAATATCATGGTAATTGATAAAAATTACAGGAGCAGGGACACCCATGAGAAAATTTCCGTTAAATAAAGCATTCACCCTGATTGAACCCGGCCCGGTTGTTCTGGTTACCACCCATGATGGAGAAAAAAGCAACATCATGACCATTTCCTGGACAATGGTGGTGGACTTCACCCCGAGGCTGGCCATAACCACAGGTCCATGGAATTATTCTTACGCTGCCCTGCGCAAAACACGCGAATGTGTCATCGCCATTCCCGCCGTTGATCTGCTGGACAAGGTGGTTGGAATAGGGACATGTTCCGGCGCCGAGGTTGATAAATTTGAAAAATTCGGGCTGACCCCGGTTAAGGCCAGGTATGTCAGGGCACCTTTAATAAAAGAATGTCTGGCCAACATCGAGTGCCGGGTCATCGACATCATCAGGAAACATGACATCGTAATCCTTGAAGGTGTGGCAGCCTACTACGATGTTTCGCGAAAGGAAAAGCGGATGATTCACGCGGTTGGCGACGGAACATTCATTGCGGATGGAGAAAAGTTTAACCGAAAGAAGATGATGCTCTCCAAGCTCCCTCCCGGTGTCTGATTTTTAATTCATCAGATTTTTACGGAAGCAGCCCTGGTTTCTGAAAAATTTTAACCTTTTTAATATTTTGACTTTCCCCCATCATGAACATATCGTTCAAAACAGCTTCCTGCTATTATCCCCTTTCAAAATTCCCCGAAATAAAAATTTAAGGCCATCGCGATGTGCATTTTTTCTAAGGTTATCAGTAAAGCAGGTTCATCGCTTAATTCATACTGGTGAATGTAGTTTTCCGGCTCAAAATCTTTCTCTGCTGACCTGGTGCCGGCTACAAAGCCTGTCTCTGAGAAAAAATTCAGAGTATTATACCAACACTCTCTGTCCTAAATACTGAGCAGGTTTTCTCCAGCAATAATCGCAGGCTCTTAATCTCTGTCCGAAACAGCTTCAGCTTTTCCATTCAGATGAATACAACTTCTGTCAAAGGAATAAGGAAGGATTTTCCACCGGGGCTATTCAACAATCATCGTATCAATGGCCAGGCAGGTGGACAGCACCGAGGCCAGGGCGCTCCAGCGGTGAACATGAAAGAAGAAAATCTGGGCCGGATAATTAAAGTAAGGAAGCATGGAACCCAGCGTGGAAGTCGCCAGCAGAAAGCCTGCCACCACAAACACCCAGAAGGCCAGGGCTTCAAGGTAGATTCGGGGGAGACTTTTTTTAAGAAGCGGGCACCAGAAGCCGCCTTTCTGATGATTTTTCTGAGCCGCAGCCCTGAGGCTAACCTTTTCCGGAAGATAATCCCTGGCTTTGAGGAAGAGAATTATAGTCAGGCTGATGGCAAAAAGAGCTCCGGCCGCCACATGAAGCAGAAGCGGAAAACCAAAAAGTCCGCGAGGCACAAACCAGGCGAAAATAAGCCCGCTCAGAGCCAGGTAAATGTAGCTCAGTACCAGGGCAAAGAAAACCCAGGCAGTCCAGCCCGGGTAATTTTTCCGTGCCCAGTTTATCAGATAATCCAGCGCCCGGTCCCAGGTCTTTAATTTCAGAAAAGAAAATTTCCAATCTGCTATCCAGCGGATGTATTTTTTAAAGTTATCAGGGGATATTTTTCTCTCCGGTTCAGGCAGCTTCATCAGAAAACGGCCAAAAGTCAGCCTCATGTTCAGGGCTATAAGTAACAGTATGCTAACAACAGTGAAAAGCATCATTCCTCTCCCGAATTCTTGCCCGGCCCGTTCTCAAGGCCGGAAAGCCGTCCGGCCAGCTTGATAACAACCGCGGCCAGAATTATGCCCATCACCAGGATGCAGGCGGCCAGGAACAGCTTGAAATAAGGACGTCCGAGAAAGGTAAGCCCGAACAGGAATTGAAACAACGGCCCGGTCTTCATCAGGTCAGCCCCCAGCCTGGAATCCCGGTGAGCTGTCTTGAGCGGGGAGCTGGCTTCAATCTTCCCAAAGAAGAACTTTGAGTTCGGGCTGTGGCAATCAGTGCAGCCGTTTTTACCGAGGGCCTGCTGGGCCGGCCTGACGTTGTGAGCCAGTGGCCAGGTGATGGCCCGGGCTACCCGGTGCTCGCCTGCTCTTAGCCTTCCACTCTTATCCAGGCTGAAAACGAAACCCGAAGCCACGTAGGCATATTTTCTTTCCGGCTTGGCTTCAGCCATCTTTTTTAAGGCCAGGGCCACCTGCTCTTCGGTCAGTATTTCCGGGCCGGAGCCGATGGTTTCAAGGTTCCTGACCTGGAAATCCGAAAGGAACGGCTTAAATTCTTCGCCCTCCAGCCAGCAGATTTCCGGTGCAGGAGCCGGCTCTCCAGCTTTTTCGGCCTTATCCAGGTATCCCTCGGTTATCCTGTAAACGTACCTGCCAATAAGAAAAACCGGCTGGCAGCCATTAGATAATGTTCTTAGATTCTGCAACACGCTGAGAATTTTATCCTCAACTCCGGCTGGCGGCTCATCCGGATTAAAATCAGGCACCAAGTGCTTAACTTCTTCCTGCTTTACCTGGACCAGGAGAAATTCATTTCTTTTATCCTTCCCGGCAACAGGCGATTTTTCCAGCAGCCTGGTCTTGAGCCCGCCATCCACGTTCGGTTCAAACAGGTAATCAGAAATTATCACTCCCGGATAAAAGCCTTCTTCGGCCAGGGGAATAAGAGAATTCAGGAGCGAAGCCACCTTTTCTTTCAGGTTGAAGATTTCGGGAGCCGCGGCCAGGATTTCCTGGCTATCAACCGGCACCGGCTCGCCATTTCTTATCTCGGCCCAGAAGGCCGGCCACATCATCCGTTCGGGATAGACCTTTTTATCCTTCTCCCTCACGAATACCGGCTCCACAATCCACGGATAGTCCGAGGTCCAAACCGCCTTGCCGAAAATTCCCAGGCGGTTGGCCCGTGATGTATAGACAGGCTGCGGTTCTTTCTTCGGCATCAGGCCAGAATGGCAAACGGTACAGGCCAGCCTTTCAAAATGAATCCTCGGAATTCCCCTGTGGGCTGGCCTTGGTGCCCCGAGCCTTCCGGCAAAGCCCTGGCCTCCTTTTTCCGGCTTCTGGCCGAGATGGCAGCCGGCGCAGGAAAAATCCTGGACCTGGAGAGTGGAGTGGCTGAGTTTTTCGCCTTCATACCCCCTGACCATCTCGTGGCTCAGGTCGTTGCGGTGGCAGTCAACGCACTTCAACCCGGCCAGCAGATGGACATCGCGGTCCACCTCGGCCCTGGATCTGGCCTGCCTCGGCGTCACCGAATGACAGGCCAGGCAACGGTCATCCTCCGGGCGCGGGAGTGCCAGCACGGCGTTATTCTTACTGTCAAACAGGTTCGGGTTATACCTGACCTGGGGCACCACCGCCCACTCATGGTCATCGGGATTGGGACCATCGGCTATGCTCCAGGTTGAAGGCAGGCGGGAGGCCATGCCCACCACCTCGCCCAATCCGGAAGCAGCCGTGGCCGCCCAGCGGAAATTCTCCCGCATGACCTGCTTGACCCATTCCGAGTGGTCCTGGAGAGGCGACCTGTGATGGCAGCCGAGGCAATTTATTTCCAGCTTGCCCGAGACATTCCAGCGAGAATCCGGGGTCTGGTCTTCTTCGGCCGGTTCACCGGGTCCCCCGCCGTTAAGGTTGCGGGCAAACAGTGTTACAAATTTCCAGTCGCTCCAGCCGAGCTTCTCGGGGGACCAGAAACCCGGATACTTCTGGAAAGAAACCGGAAGCTGCACCCCGGTCTTATCATCCACCAGGAACCAGGGCTCGGTTCGGCGATCAACGGCCGGTCTATTTTTATAATTGAAATGGGTGCCCTGGCTGATGGTGGCATAACTATGGCAGGGTTCGCAGGAATAGCGGGCGGAAAAGGGCAGGGCGTTGGGAGCGGCCGGGACAATTTTCTGGTTGAATTCGTCGTTCAGGGGAATACGATGGAGCGGAGAAAGCTGGTTCCCCGTCCACTCTTTTTTTTGTTCCGACTTTAGCTTAATTTCCTGCCCAGGGCCGGCCTGAGAACGGGCTTCCAGCAACCTGGAGACTGAAATGGTTATAAAAATGAAAACTGCCAGCCCGACCAGGGCCAGACCCATATGCCAGACAGCTTTTAACCTTATACTTCGGGTTTTTTGCCTATCTGTTTTCTGCCTTTTCATTTCGTGTCTTTCATCAGGCTCTTTCTTTGCTATTTTATTGCCTATCCTTTCCTTGTCATCCAATCCAAATTCAGGCACCTGTTAGGTCCTTTTCGTCCAGGTATCTCCTGCACCTCTAATTTTATGAAACGCTTAAATTGTCAGCATTCCCGATTTATTTTGCTTCAAACCTTGAACTGCTCGGGGCTGAATTTTAGCAGGGTTTTGGTCTTGACCGCCTCGTTGACCCTGAGCACGGCCACTGCGGTCTCGTAGGCCAGCTCGGCCGGGCAGTTCAGGGGAATTCCCTTGCGGATGGCCTCGAAGAAATTTTCCAGGTGGGGCTGGTGGGCCGGCTTGGCCAGCTCGACCGGCAGCGGCCAGCGACCGGCTTCGGCCGTCACCCGGACATCCACGAACACGTTCCTGGTTTCCACTTTCTGGATGGGTGGGGCTTCTGATTGTATCAGGCCTTCTCGCACCAGGGGTTCCCAGTCCGGGGCATGGGCTTCCCGGTAGGCCCAGTTACCCTTCTGCGGCACCTCTGACAGCACCAGCGAGCCGTTCTCGCCCATGAAGGTTTCATAAAAACCACCGTGAGAAGTGGTGGTCTGCACCTGGTAGAAGGCCCGGGCCGTTCCTTCGGGGCTGTCGTATTCATAGATGACCATGACGTTGTCGTACCACTCCCGGTTGGGGTAAAAATCCACCCCGCCCGAGGCCACGGCTGTTTTCGGGTTGGTCTTAAATACCCAGCTGAAAAGGTCAATCTGGTGGGAACCGAGGTCCACGATGGGACCGCCACCGTATTTCTTGAACCAGCGCCAGTTGCGGAATTCTTCCATGGAACCGTAGCCGTACTTGTGAAGGGTCTGGGGGGCGATGGTGAATTTCTTGGGCCAGCCCAGCATGTCAGCCTTGGCCCGGTTCCACTGGGCGTAGGCGATCATCACCCGGCCCAGGAGCCTGCGGTCATGGATGAGCTTTTCAATGGCGTGAATGTAACGGGGGTTGGAACGGCGCTGGTGTCCGATTTGCAGGAGCTTTTTTGTCCGGCGGGCGGTTTCGACCATGCTGCGGGCCTTTTCCAGGCTATTGGACATTTCCTTCTCGCAGTAGACATGGAGTCCACGGTTGAGGGCCGCGTTGGTATGCTCGGCATGAACCCAGTCCGGCGTGGCCACGATGACCGCATCCAGGTCCTTTTCGCTGTCCAGCATCTGCCGGTAATCCTCGTAGACGTTGGGGGTCTGCCCGTACTTGCGAACATAACCCGAGGCATAGGTCCGGCTGTATTCCCAGATATCGCAGATGGCGGCAATCTTGATGCCGGGAATCCTCAAGCAGCAATCGAGTAGAATCCGGCCCTGCTCCCCGGCCCCGATCAGGGCCACGCGGAGTTCGTCCGAAGGCATCACCGCCTGGCCTTTCCCTTCATCGCTGATGAGGAGCGGAGTGCCAAACAGCTTACCCGTGGCCACGGTCAGCCCGGCGGCCGCCGTGGTTTTCAGGAAGTCCCGGCGGGAGAGCCCGGAGCCGGATCTTCTGTCAGGCTGTGGAGTGGATGCTGACCCGGTCTTTTTCAGTTCTGCACTTTTTCCTGTCTTTGGCGCCATATTCATCTCTCTTCAAGCCCGGTCGAACCAGGCTTACCTATTTTCTTACAAAACGCCGGCTGAGAAAAACACTTTTTTGGCGTTCATAGATTTTTACAACAATTTCCGGCCAGGCGCAATTGCCATCGGCCCGGCTATTTTTTCATGTGCCGGTCGAAGGCCAGGCCGGACGGCGGGAAATCGTGGTTGCGGACAAACTCCAGGGCTTCCCGGGCGCCGAACTCCCGGTCCATGCCGTTGTCTTCCCATTCAACCGAAAGCGGGCCGCTGTAACCAATGGCATTTAGCTCCCGGATGATGGACTCAAAATCCACATCGCCATGGCCGAGAGAACGGAAGTTCCAGCCACGGCGCAGGTCGCCGAAAGGAAGATGTGAGCCGAGGAGCGAGGCCTTCCCGTCAAGAGTCACGGCCACGTCCTTCATGTGCACGTGGAAAATCCGGTCCGGGAATTCCCGGATGAAAAGATGCGGGGTCATTCCCTGCCAGAGCAGATGGCTGGGGTCAAAGTTGAAGCCCAGGGTCGGCCGGTAGTCAAAAATCTCAAGCAGTCGCCGGGCGGTGTGGATATCAAAGGCAATTTCGGTCGGATGCACTTCGAGAGCGAATTTCACGGCCCAATGGTCAAACTCGTCCAGGATTGGCGTCCAGAGCTCCTTGATTTTCTTAAATCCCTGTTCGACCATTTCTTCGCTGGTCGGCGGGAAGGAATACCAGAATTTCCAGATGGGCGAACCCATGAAGCCGTTGACCACGTAGCAGCCGAGGTTTCTGGCAGCCCGGGCGGTGAGTTTCATCTCTTCTACAGCCCAGGCCCGGAGTTCTTCAGGCTTGCCTTTAACAGCCTCCGGGGCAAAGGTATCAAGACGCGGGTCATAAAGGTCGCCAACGCACTGCCCGGCCAGGTGCGCGCCGAGGGCCCAGCACTTGAGGTTATGAGCGGCCAGGGTCTCCAGCTTTTTCTTGACGTAGGCCTGGTCTTCGGCCGCCTTTCTTACTTCCATGTGGTCGCCCCAGCAGGCTATTTCCAGGCCGTCGTAGCCCCAGGCACTGGCTTTCTGGCAGATGACTTCAAAGGGCAGGTCCGCCCATTGTCCGGTAAACAGGGTCACAGGCCTTTTCATTTTTCCCTCCTCTCTCACTTCATTGTTAACCTGTTTTGGTTTGACAGGTAAATTCCTTGCATTTTTTCTTAAATTATCAATGCAATTTACATATTATTTTTTTGTTTCTATTTTCCTGACTTTCTCCCGGCACCCTGGCGTAAATCAATAAATTTCCGACTCTCACCAGAGCAATTAAAATCCACATATTTCTTGCGCGATTAAAATAAACTGAAAAGCTCATCAAGAATATTTTTGAGTTCAGCTCTCCTTTCTCCAGATTTTTATAAACTTCACTCTCCAGGACTCCTGGCCCAAATACCTCAATTCAGTTCCTGCCCGGTTATCAAAATTCGACCCAGACACAGCCTTTGTTTGAGCTTTCCACGCACTTCTCTATGAAGCGCACGCCGCGCACGCCTTCTTCGGCATTAGGAAAATCCAGGTCATCAGCACTGAGCGGCTCACCGCGCAGCTTTTTATCAAGCGCCGTGATGAAGGTGGAGTAAATATTGCCAAAGGCTTCAAAATAACCTTCGTTGTGTCCGGAAGGAATGCGCGAGAGAGCCTGGGCCCGCGGACACATCGGGTCGCGCCCGCGCGAAATATAGCCCACCGGACGGTCAAGGTAAGCAACTTTGGCATGGTTGGGGTCTTCCTGGTACCATTCGACCGAACCCTTGGTGCCGTAGATTCTCACCCTGAAGCCGTTGTCGTGGCCAACGGCTATCTGTGAACACCAGTAAAGGCCGCGCGCCCCGCCCCTGAAATTCACCATGATGGAAGCATTATCGTCGAGCGGCCGACCTTCGCCGAAGTGGTCCAGCCGGGCCAGTAGCGACTCGATTTCCAGGCCGGTGAGATAAGAAACCATGTGCTCGATGTGAGAGCCGATGTCTCCGACACAGTTGGAAATTCCGGCCCGGGCCGGGTCGGTGCGCCAGGCCGCCTGCTTCTGTCCGGTCTTTTCCAGCAACGTGGCCAGCCATTCCTGCGGGTATTCGCCGGCCACGAAGCGAATCTGCCCGAGCTCTCCGCTGGCTATGAGATGCCGCAGGTGCTTGATGATGGGGTAACCGGAGTAGGTGTAGGTCACGCAGAATAGAAGGTCTTTCTTACGGGCCAGGTCGGCCAGCTCCTGCGCCAGTTTGCTGCTGGTGGCCAGGGGCTTATCACAGACCACGGCAAACCCCAGCTCCAGGGCCAGGCGGGCTACCGGATAATGGGTATCATTGGGGGTGACGATGACGATAAAATCCGGCCGGTCAGGATGGGCAGCTTCCGCCCGAAGCATCTCTTCGTAATTCCGGTAAAGGCGGCTTTTGTCCAGCCCGAGAAGTTCCCCGGTTCTAAGCGTGTTTTCGTAGCTCTGGGAAAAACATCCGGCCACCAGCCGGGCCTTCCCGTCCATGGCAATGGCCTTGCGGTGCACATCGCCGATAAAGGCACCCACACCGCCGCCAACCATGGCATATTTAAGCTGGGTTACTTTTCCCAGGGTTTCCTGTCCTTCGATCATGGCATCCTCCTTTGACAGAGCGCTTTCTGCTTTTTATGTTATTTAACTTTCTGCCAATTTTCAAAGCCATTTTTCAATTATCGAGTTTAGAGGTCGCGTCGCAAAACAACTATACTTCTTAAGGCTAATCTACATCCCTAAAGACCAGTTCAACAGATAATACGGTTATTCCCGAACTTGACCGATAGCCTGAATTTCGGCAGCTTGAGGAAAACAGGGCCAGAGAATATACCGGGCTTATGCGGGAAAAAACGTCAACGCGGATAATTCCCCAGCTCCGCGACCCTATTTTTTTGAAAGAAGAAGGCGATTCTGGTGCCTAACATGAATTTCTTCATCTTTATTTCTTTGATTTTTGTCTGGCTATATCCTTTAAAAGTGATATAATGCTTGGAGATTATAAAAGAGTCTGGATGTATAAAGATACCGTAAGATAATCCAAGATCCGAGGGGCTGGATTTTCCTATCCCTTCCGGAAAATCCATGGGCTAAGTCTACTTAAACCCAGAAAGAGAGGTATCTCTGTGAGCAAAAAGCAATGGTATGAAAAGTTATTTGAAAATTATGCCAGGAAATATGACCGCGAACCCTATACCCAGGGCACAGCCGGCGAGTGTGATTCTATCGAAAGAGAAATCAACTTCGATAAAAGCCTGAAGATCCTGGATGTGGGCTGTGGCACGGGCCGGCACTCCATAGAACTGGCCCGGCGGGGCTACTCGGTTACCGGGATTGACCTGTCGGAGTCGATGCTCCAGCGGGCCAGGGAAAAGGCCCGCGAACAAAAGGTTCGGGTAAACTTCATCCAGGCCGATGCCCGGGCGCTACCCTTCGAGAGTGAATTTGACCTGGCCATCATGCTGTGCGAGGGCGGTTTTTCGCTGATGGAAACCGACGAGATGAACTTCGATATCCTGAAGAGTGTCACCAGGGCATTAAAACCAGGGGGAAAATTCATCTTTACCGCTCTTAATGGGCTGTTTCCACTGTTTCATTCAGTGAAAGAATTTCTCGAAACTAACAAGGGTGAAAACAGGACGGACTTCGGGGGACATACCTTCGACCTGATGACCTTCAGAGACCACAGCCGGTTGACCCTCGAAGATGACGACGACCGGCCCATCGAGCTTGAAGCTAACGAGCGGTATTATGTCCCGAGTGAAATCACCTGGCTGCTGAAATCGCTGGGTTACGCGAAGGTGGAAATTTTTGGCGCCCGCCTCGGCGCCTATTCCCGGGAAGACAGACTGACCACCGAAGATTTCGAAATGCTGGTCATCGCCCAAAAATAAGGTATTTCAGTATTTCAAATCGTTAACGTGGCCAGGGTCTGTGTTTTTTTTCGTTCCAGATTCAAGAATCTATTTTTTCCAATTGCCCTCTGGTTCCGGTATTAATTTTATTATATTCGACTTCTCTTCACCTAAATCAATTATATAAAAAGAAAATAAAGAAGACCCCGAAACCGGCAATATATCAAAATCAATAGCCAGTAATCCATCTGATTTGTATTTATAAGGCTTATCAAGATTATATTTGCCATCGACTTCAACAAGTCTAATAATTTCATATTCTCCAGGCCGGGAATTCAAAAAATAAATAGCATCACCGAAAATTTTGATGGACTCAAATAAATGAATAGAAGCGATGGCCTGTCCTGGGGACACGTTTTTGAATGAGTTTATATTTTTATTAATTTCTTTTTTAAAAAGGCCTTTTAATATATCAATTGTTTCAACCAATTGACCGTCTTCATTATAAACTTTGAGAATCCCGGTCGTACGAGAGGCGGTGATTATTTTCCCTTTAAAAATTGAAACTAAAAAATCATTTAAGGGCCCTGGATGTTTATCATCCATTATCTCGGGCTCTCCAAAACTTAAAATCAGGTTCCCGTTTTCGTCCAGTAAATCTATTATCTTTTTTGCCTCTTCCTTTACCTTTATGTTTTTTGCACAAACCAGCCTGCCTTTCTGATCAGCTATAACATCATTATACCTGTGATACAACTTGATCATCTTAATGAAATTTCCATTTTTATCATAAAATTGAATCCGCCTGGCAGTAGAATCAAATACCCAGATCATATCTTTACTGATACCGATTTTCCGCGGGAAAACAAATTCTCCGGGACCCTGTCCGCTCTTGCCAAAATGAGAAACTTTATCAGAAGATTCATTAAATCGAAATACTTTAGATTCTTTAGCATCAAGCAAATAGATATCACCAAAATTGCTGATTGTAAGTGATAATGGCTGGGATAATACCAAGCCGTTCTTCACCTGCCCTTCAGTCGGAAATTTCATAATTAAATTGAGCTTGATACTATCAGCCGGTGATAAAAAAGTCACATTTTTTGATTCTGACAAATAAGCACTTACTGGTTGACAATAAAAAAAGGCCGCGAAGAAACATATCAAAATTAATAAGTTCTGGCTCTTATTCATTATCTATCTCCAGTACATTTGAATAAAACATAATATTTAAATTCATCCCAATTGCCCAAGGCCGGGTCCAATAATAATGAAGAAGATTGCCCCCTTCTTCATTTCTATTCTTACCCCCACATTATGATAAAAAAAAAAAAAAAAAAAAAAAA
>Ga0067045_1030093_pt1 | contig 16735 bp, 15 predicted proteins | sample TerdegcTABiofilm_FD_59184 | JGI IMG/M metagenome (GOLD analysis project Ga0067045, IMG submission 59184) | Combined Assembly of (Gp0054472, Gp0054536) Wastewater bioreactor microbial communities from Singapore -Terephthalate degrading...
AGGAGCCTCGCCCTCCCGCGGAGCAAAGCAGTTTGGATCGCTACGTGCGTCAGATCCGCTACGCGCCGCTCGGGCAGGCCGGGCAGGAGCGGCTGGCTGCCGCCGGGGTCTTGGTTTGCGGCTGCGGGGCGCTGGGGAGCATGCTGGCCAACACGCTGGTGCGGGCCGGGGTCGGGCGGGTGCGGATCGTGGACCGCGATTTCGTCGAGACCGGCAACCTCCAGCGGCAAATGCTCTTCGACGAGGACGACGCGGCCGCCCAACTCCCCAAGGCAATCGCCGCCGCCGAGAAGCTCCGACGGGCCAACTCCGAGGTCCACATCGAGGCCGTCGTCGCCGATGTCAATCACACAAATATCGAGAAGCTCTGCGAAGGCGTGGATGCGATCGTCGACGGGACCGACAACTTCGAGACCCGCTTCCTGGTGAACGACTTCGCCGTCCGGCGTGGGCTGCCTTGGGTCTACGGCGGGTGCCTTGGGGCCGAAGGGCAGACCATGACCATCCTGCCGGGCGAAACGCCGTGCCTGCGGTGCCTCATGGCCGAGTGCCCCCCGCCCGGCACCATGCCCACCTGCGATACGGCCGGCATCCTCGCACCGATCGTCGGCGTCATCGCTTCGATCCAGGCCATCGAGGCGATCAAGATCCTGAGCGGCCATCGCGACGCGGTCTCCCGACACCTCACGGTGGTCGAGTTGTGGGACAGCCGCATCCGGCAAGTGAACCTCGCCTCCCTCTGCGGACAGGTCGATTGCCCGGCCTGCAAACGCCGCGAGTTCCCGTGGCTGGCCGGCAAGGAAGGGAGCCGTTCGGCCGTACTGTGCGGACGCAACGCCGTGCAACTGACCCCGCCGAGTGCAACCGTCTCGCTCGATCGGCTCGCGAGGCAGTTGGAAGGCGTCGGCCAGGTCACGCGCAACGCCTTTCTCCTGCGGCTCAAGGTGGATGCCTACGAGATCACGGTCTTTCCCGACGGCCGGGCCATCGTCGGCGGCACAAGCGACCCGGCCACGGCGCGGACGCTGTGTGCCAAGTACATCGGGCATTGAGGGGGAATATCAAATTGAGAATTGAGAATATCAAATATCAAATTGAAGACCACCGAGTAGAGTCTTCCTCGTGCGACTGACACGTCAGAATCTCGGTTCGATATTTGATATTTGATATTTGATATTTGCAATTCTCAATTTGATAGGATGTACTTCACCCGCCTCGCTGGGCGGCCTCCAGCAACTTCACGATCCGATCCACATCGAACACGCAGCCGCCCCAGGTGCCGCCGCTGGCTTGTTGCAGGGCGGCCCAGAGGCGGGTCTCGTCAGGGAGTTCGGGATCGGGCGAGAGGTCGGGGTGCGGCGGACGCTCGGCCAGGATCCGCGCGGCCTCTTCCGGGGTGAGTTCGCCGGAGACGTCGCCCACCAGATCCACGCTTCCTTCCAGCGTGTTACGGTCGATGACGATGCGGATGCGGTCGCCGTCGCGGACCTTGCCGATCGGGCCGCCGGCCAGGGCTTCGGGGGCGACCAGGCCGATGCACGCCCCGGTGCTCACGCCTGAGAACCGGGCGTCGGTCACTACGGCCACCTCCCGTCCCCAAGAGAGATAACGCAGCGCGGACGTGATCTGGTAGATCTCCTCCATGCCGGACCCCAGCGGCCCGCGACCCATCAGCACCAGCACGTCGCCCGGCTGAATCGGCCGAGCGCCTTGGCCTTTGACCGCGGCCACCGCGTCGGTCTCGCGACAGAAGACCCGCGCCGGACCGGTCTTGCGATAGACGCCGTCGGCGTCGATCACCCGCGCGTCGATCGCCGTGCTCTTGATGACCGAGCCGGCCGGGGCGAGATTGCCGCGGGGGAAGCAGACCGTGCTGGTCATTCCCAGTTGCCGGGCCCGAGCGGGGCTGAGGATCACGTCGTCGGGCTCCACGCCCTCCTGCTCGCGGAGCCTGCGGCGCAGGGCCTCGCGGCGAGGCGACTGCTCCCACCAGCGGAGCACCTCGCCGAGGCTCATGCCGGCCACGCTGCGGGCCTCCAGGTCCAACAGCCCGAGGTCGCGGAGATGGAGCATGACCTCCGGCACTCCACCGGCCAGATAGACCCGGAGCGTGGGGTGATTCACCGGGCCGTTGGGCAGCACGTCGACCAATCGTGGCACGCGGCGATTCACTTCGGTCCAGTCGTCGATCCCGGGCCGCGGCAACCCCGCGGCAAATGCGATCGCGGGAAGATGGAGGATCAGGTTGGTCGAGCCTCCCAGTGCCGCGTGAACGACCAGGGCGTTGCGGACCGACGCCTCGCTGACGACGTCGCGGACCGTGACGCCGCGGGCGGCCATGTCGAGCACGGCCAGGGCGCTGCGGCGCGCCAGGTCGAGCCAGATTGGCTGGCCCGACGGGGCCAACGCCGAGTGCGGCAACGCAAGCCCGAGGGCCTCGGCGACCACCTGGGCACTGGCCGCCGTGCCGAGGAAATGGCATCCGCCGCCGGGCGACGCACACACGCGGCAGCCGAGCACGCAGGCATCCTCCAGCGACAACTCGCCGCGGGCAAACCGGGCCCCGATCGACTGGATCTTGCCCGTGTCTTCGCCATCGGTGCTTGGCAACGTCACGCCGCCGGGCACGAGCACGCCGGGCAGGCCTCCGAGGCTTACCAGCGCCATCATCATGGCAGGCAAGCCCTTGTCGCACGCGGCCACACCGAGGATTCCCCGGGCCGTCGGGATCGAGCGGACCTGACGCCGCAGCACGCTGGCCGCGTCGTTGCGATAGGCGAGGCTGTCGAACATGCCGGGCGTGCCCTGGGTGCGGCCGTCGCACGGGTCGGTGCAGTAGGCGGCGTAAGGGACGGCCCCGGCCCGTTTCAATTCCTCGGCCGCAGCCCGGATCGCCAGCCCCAGTTCAAAATGCCCGGTGTGATACCCCAGGGCAATGGGCGTCCCGTCCTCGGCCCGCATGCCTCCGAGCGTGCTGAGGATCACGAACTGTGGGCCCGCCAGGTGCGAAGGCTCCCAGCCCATGCCGGCGTCCTCCGTCATGCCGAAGGCATCGCCGCTAGGCCGATGGAGCAGCATGTCGGCCGTGAGCGGAAGCCGACCCCGCGGGCCCGGGGCACGGGTGACGACCTCATAGAGGGCGGGGTCTTGGGAGTCGAGGAGGGACTTCGAGTCGATGGCGGTGTTCGGATGAGACATGATGTTCGATGGATGCTCCTTGGCCAGTCAAGCCCACGGGTTGCAACCCGTGGGCTTCTCCCCGTGGGCTTCTGTGCTGCGATCGGTCAACACACTCGCTTCAAGGCTCCCCTGAACTCGGCCTGCTCCACTTCCACACCCAGGCCCCTTCCTGCGCGTGCCCCAGGATGTAGCGGTACACGTTGACCTGGTGCCCGCGGCTCGACACGCGCAGGGCCTTGCCGCGTTTAGCCCAGAGTTTGCCTTTCCAGACCCGGTCTCGCAAGACGAACCAGGCGTGACGTTTCGCAATGCCGGACCACTCTCGGGCTTTCCCGAACGGCAGCTTCGCCAAGATATGAAGGTGCTGTCCGCCGACGCTCATGCACAGGACGAACGCCCCGAGTTGTTGGAGACGGTCGCGTAGGGCCTCGCCCACGACCGGACGGAGACAGTCTGGTACACATACCGGGGCACATTTCAAGGACTCCCGACTTCGTCGCGCCCGTTCGACGTAAAGGCCCTGGGGAGGCGGATTCTTGTAGTCGCCGTCCACGTGTTCGCGATGGTGACGGGTGCGAAATCCCCGGGGATCGCCGTAGAGCCAGGAGCCGTAGGTGCTCAGGATGAGGTGGTGCCAGCATGGCGATTGGTCGGGCATGTGTGTCCCCTCCGGCAACCGATTCTCTCATTCCAAGCCCGGGGGTTGCAACCCCTGGGCTTCCTTCCGTTCGCGACGAGGAAACACGGACTCCAACAACACCGCGCTCAAGAGAATCCTCCGCGGCGTCGCCAGACCAACCATGCCACGACTCCAACCGCCGCGCCTCCGAGGTGCGCGAGGGACGAAACGTTGCTGATTCCCGAGATCTGCTCGGCGACCCCCACGAACTGAAACAGGATCCAGAGGACCAGCGCGACCCACGCGGGCAAGTAGAGCCAGCGAAACCTGTAGACGTAGCCGACGAAGAATCCGAGCCGAGCGTGCGGGAACTGGAGTGCGTAGAACACGATCACGCCGGAGATGCCCCCGCTGGCGCCAACGCACGGGATGTCGGCCCTCGGCTCAACCAGGACGTGCAGGAGGGCTGCGCCCAGCGTGGAGAGCAGCAAGAGTGCGACGTAGCGCCAACGCCCAACATAGTCTTCCACGTTGTCGCCGAAGATCAACAGGAAGTAGACGTTCCCCACGAGGTGCCAGATGCCCGCATGGATGAAGAAACTGGTCAACGACTTGCCCGCGCCGCCGTGGAAAAACTGTGAAGGGATGAGCCCGAACTGTTCGATCGCCGCCTCGAGATGGCCGGCGGTTGCGGCGAAGATCAGCACGAGCAGTGCGGCCAGTCCCCAGGTGACCCACGGCCAGGCGCGGAGCGGATCAACCTCCTCCTCCACCGGCATCCCGAGCATTGCAGGGATCCACTTCCAGGGATCGTCGGGGGGAGGCCCTTCAATCTGCGTTTCCATCTGCTGCCTGTCCCATTCCTCCGCGTGCTTGATTCGGGCCATCGCGACCTTTTCGCGGGACTCCATGGGCAAGTCGGGTTCGACGCGCTCCCGCGGCGCCGGCGGGAGCGACTCGAACTCATGGGGATCGAACCAGACGAACTGGCACCGCCGACAAACGTCCAGCCGCATCTCGCGGCCCCCGAACGTACCCGCGATCTCCTGCATCCGGCGCTGGCACACCGGACACCTCTTGGCGGACGGGGCCGACGCACCCTCCTTCGGCGACCAGAGATGACGCACACATGCCCGGCCCGCCGCACGTCGCACGACGGAGACCGCGGCCGCACGGCCGCCGCATCCCGGACACACGTAGGAGCCGCCCGCCGCGCCTTTCGTCTGGACCAAACGACGCCGACATGCCGGACACGTAAGCATACTGCCGCTCCTTGCGAACGAACCCTAGGCAAGCACCTGGCTCAGGAACCGCTGCGTGCGCTCCGTTTGCGGATGATCGAGCACCCGGTCGGGCGGGCCTTCTTCGATCACCTTGCCGGCGTCGAGCACGACGATCCGGTCGGCGGCCCGGCGGGCGAAGCCGATCTCGTGGGTCACGACCACGAGGGTCAGGCCCTCGCGCTTGAGGGCTTCGAGCACGGCCAGCACTTCGCCCTTCAATTCCGGGTCCAGGGCGCTGGTGATCTCGTCGCACAGGAGCCCGCGAGGCTGCATGGCCATGGCCCGGGCGATCGCCACCCGCTGCTTCTGGCCGCCGGAGAGTTCACGCGGATACGCCCCGGCGCGGTCGGCCAATCCGACGCGGGCCAGGAGGTCCATCGCGCGGTCGCGGGCCTCGGCCCTCGACAGTCCGAGCACGCGCCGCGGCGCCTCCACGAGGTTGCCCAGCGCGGTCAAGTGCGGGAAAAGCTGGAAATCCTGAAAGACCATGCCGACCAACCGGCGGACCTCGTGCGACGCCTCGGCATTGGCACGGCCGTTGCCGGGCCGGAGCACGTGGGGCCCTACCCGGATTTCGCCCGCATCGAACGTCGTCAGCCCGTTGATCGCGCGGAGCAGGGTCGACTTGCCGCCGCCGCTCGGGCCGATTACGGCCACGGTTTCGTGGGCGGCGACCGAGAGACTCACGCCGTCCAGCACGGTCCGCTGGCCGAACCGTTTCGCCACGCCGTCGATCGCCACGTCGAGCGGTCCCATTACAGAAGTCCCTTTCCCCAACGCCTCTCCAAATACCGCGACAGATAGCCCAGCGGCACCGACATCACCAGGTAGAGCGCCGCCGTGGCCAGGCCGATCTCCAGGTACCGCATGCTCGACTTGGCGAGGATCTGGTACTGCTTGGTGAGTTCGACCACGGCGATGACGCTCACCAGGCTGGTGTCTTTGAACAGGGCGATGAAATCGTTGGTCATGGGCGGGAGGATCACGCGGAGGGCCTGCGGCAGGATGATGCGGCGGAAAGTGAGCCAGGGCGACATGCCCAGCGAGGCCGCCGCCTCCCATTGACCCAGCGGAATCGAGCCGATGCCCGCCCGGTAAATCTCCGCCTCGTAGGCCGCGTAGTTCAGCCCGAACCCGAGCACCGCCGCCGAAAACGCCGAGAGCATGAGGGCGTCTTCGAGGCCGTAGTTCTTCGAGATCACGGGCAGGCCGTAGTAGAGGAAGTACAAGAGCAGCAGCACGGGGATGCCGCGGAAGAACTCGACGTAGGCCGTGGCCGCAAACCGCACGGGCCACGGCCCGTAGAGCCGGCAAAGTGCAATCGGCAGGCCCAGGGCAATCGCCAACAGCATGCCGAGCACCGACAACTGGATGGTGACGCACGCCCCTTGGAGCAACAGCCAAAGGCAATCCGCCCAACTCCAATGCCGGCGGGATTCGAGTTGCACGTCGGCGGCCGCGCTGGGGTGTGGTCTCCCGACCGCACCCCCCGAGCGACCGAAGGTCTCCGACGGGCCAGGGAGACCTTTGGTCGGCAACTCGGCGGGGTCGGGAGACCCGCGCCGAGCGCGGGATTCGAGCTGCACGTCGGTCGATTGGGCCTCGGCAAAGAGGGCGGCCTGGTCGTCGTTCCAGATCCCCCACTTTTCATAGATTCGCCGCAGCACACCCTGCTGGGCAAGCCGGGCCAGGGCCGCGTCGAATTGCCGCGCCAGGGCCTGTTGGTCCTTGCGGAACCCGATCGCATAGGAGCCCGAGGCCAGCGGCTCGCCGACGAACTTCAGCTTCGGATTCGGCTTGGCATAGGAGACCGCGATCGGCAGGTCCAGCAGCACCGCGTCGATGCGGCCCAATTCCAGATCCACGTAAGGCTCGACCTGGCTGTCGTAGACCCGCTTGGTGATCGCCAGTTTGTCCAGGAGCCGTTCGGCGGCCGTGTCTTCCAGCGTGCCGACCTTGGCGCCGAGCGCCTTGCACTCGTCGAGCGAGCGGAACCGGGTCTCGTCGGCCCGGGCGACCAGTTGGAGCTTGTAGAGGTAGTACGTGCGGCTGAAGAGGACCTTGTCCTTCCGGTCGGCCGTGACTTCCAGGCCGTTCATGGCGAAGTCGAAATCGCCCCGCTCCAGCCCGGCCACCAGGCTCCCGAACGCGTACTGCTTCCACTCGATCCGGCGGCCCAACTCCTTTTCCAGCTCCGCGGCCAGATCGACCTCGAAGCCGACGTTGACCGCCGGGTCCTTCGGGTCCTTAAAGATGTACGGCGCCCCGCCCTCGGCATCCGCCGCCCAGACCAACGGCGCCGCCGCCGACGGCGTCTCCTCCGGCCCCCGCCGCGAACACGACGACAACCCGAGAAGCACGGGCGGGATCAGGCACCAGAGAATCAGGGATCGTCGTGCTGATTTCACTTCGGTCGAACACGCCAGACTGCCCAGACTGCCACCAACCTGTCTTCTTCGTAGACGTCGTAGTAAACGGATAGGGGGAAGACGGTCAAGATGCGGGTCTTCGCCACGCGGGATTCGCCGACTTCAAGCGGTCCGGTGCGGAGCGAGGCATCGATGGCGTCGGCCGCCTGGGTGACCGACTTGCGGTCCTCTGAGCGATTCCACAAGTCAGCAAGGGCCCGCTCCGCGTCCGGTCGCCAGATCACGGTGAAGGTCATTTCGCACCCAGCGATCGCCAGATTTCCGCGAGCGGCCGGCCACCCTGCTGGCTCCGCATCCGCGCCAAGTCCTCTGCGGAATACGGACACTCATCAGAAGCCCGGGCAGTCATCGATGGCACGAAATGGCCGAGGCTATGCCCCGTCTCGTCGACAACCTCAATCGGTTCGCCGAACCCGACGAGTTGGGCCTTGACAGTACTGTCGACGATGATTCGATTCATGGGAATTCTCCCATTGTCAGCAGAACGGGCCGAACACACCGGACCCCGCGCGGGGGGATGAATTCCCGCGGGGCGGATTCACGGACCCAAATGCCCATTCCTTTCAGTATGAGCATTTTGCCCCCTTCCGGCAAGGCTACACCTCTGGATGAAGACATCAGCGAGTCGCTTTGGTTTTCCCTACAGCCGTTCGTCCCGCTATGGATTTCAAGGCAGCCCTATGCAATTGCACAGAGCGACGGAGCGTCGCGGGATCGCGAGGAAGGTCCAAGTACTCGAAGACCTCATCCAGAGTACGAAAGAACACGCAACTGCGAAGATGGAACTGAAGAAGGCCATGCACGCTTCGCATCAACTGGAACATGGATGTGTCCTCGATGTTCACGCACAACTCGTGAACCATTTGATTACGCGCGGTTCGCAAATGGGTGAGAATCAGTTCCTTGCAGTGGGGGCGAGAAAACGCGTTCGCTGCCCTGCGCACCAACTTATCGTAGTTTGTATGGCCATCGCGCCCGCATCCGGTCAGGCTTTCGGCGACCGTCCAGAGTTGCGGGAAGACTCGCGTTGGATCCACATCGTCCATGGCGCACACGTAGTTGATGAGGTTCCCCTCGATGAACTGGCGGTAACTGGATTTCCGAAGGCGTCGCCTAATCCACTGTTCGGTGCTACGAACCTCAGCCAACCGCTCTGGTGTGACTTTCCAGCCGGGGCCTGGATAATCTCCGCTCACGAAAGGCTGCTGATACCAGAAGCTGCGGATTTCACACTTCCCGGTGGTCCTGTGAACAGTCTGAAACGGCCCCAACCGAATGGAATTCACCGGTTTCGGTGTTGGGCTCGACCACGTTGAGTAGACTGGCAAGTTTTCTTGGAGGTTCCACGCTGCTCGCAAAAGGTTGAGGGCGCGAAACGCGATCTCCGCCGCCTCATATTCATCACGCGCTTTCACGAATACATTCACGTAGTACCAGCGGTCGTGACGTTTGTGGATTCCCAGGCCCCTGAGTTGTCTCCCGTAGTCCTCTTCCGTGGGGGCACGTCGCGGAGCGTGGCGGTAGAATGCAATCGTGGCGTTCTCCCACTTCAGACGACGAGGAAGATGGGTAGAGGTGTCGACGGACACTTGAGTGTGGAGGAAGAAGGGGGTTTTGCGCTGTCGTCGGTACGCTTTCTCTTTCTTCGCAATCAGATCCAGAAGTCTCTCAGGCGTGATGTCATCGGCGTTGGGCTCTCTTGCCAACTCGAACAGGGATGCAGAAACGACCTGATTGCGGGCAGGCTTCGGGACATCAGATTGGAAGTCAAAGCAGACGCGTACTAGTTCACATATGTCATCAAAGTCTGGTTCCCCAGAGGAGATCGCGATACTTGCCGTACCGTCTTTGTTCAGGATTCGCGACTTAGCCACGGCCTCGGCAGCGAGGCGAAGACACTCTTCCCGGTGCTGGAGTTTGTTGCGGGGCATAGAGAAGCCCTTTGGGTGTGGTCTGGACGCAAAGGCGTTGAAGCGTAGGTGCGTGAACCTGCCTCTTCCTTCTCTTGAGCGCCCAGCCGTGTCTCAACTCCCGGTTCCGGCGGGCCTCACTTCGTTCGGTCCGCCCTACGTCTCTGCGTCGGCGCGTTGGGAACGGAGCCACGCGAGGACGCCCTGTTCGATGCTCTTCATCTCGCCGAGGAATTCGCCGGTGATCTCTTCGCCGGAGAGCCAGATCGTCTGCGTGCCGGGGATCGGCTGCGGCGGGGCCCAGACGACGCCCTTCAGCGGCTTGTAGCTGAAGGCGATTTCGGGGATCGTCTCGCTCAGGGGGTAGTGCATGGCCGGCCAGCCGCCGTGGGGCAACTGGTTGTCGAGGAAGGTGAACAGGGCCACGCGCTCGGCCACGCGGTACGCCTTCTCGCGCGTCGCCTCGTCGGCGAGTTGGTGCTGAACGAGCACGCGCAGCAGCTCGCCGGCCCCCCAGCCCACCTTGCACTTCGAGGGCCAGAGGTAGGTGTCCAGCGGCATGGCGGACTCGAAGTCCAGAAGCGCCATCGCGGCGTCGAGGTACGGCCGGGCCTGCTCCGCGGTCGACTTCCAGCGGGTGCGCATCGTGTCGTAGAGCACGGCCAGGTAGGCCATGGCCGTGCCCACGTGCCAGAATTCCTGCTTGGGGTGCTGGGTGTCGAGCATCTTCGCGACCCGCTCGCCGGGGCCGATCTCGGTCAGGAGCCGGCCGTCGGGCGTCATTTGCGTGAAGAGGACGCCGCGATGGAGCGGCTCGCGGTTGGCCTCGATCCAACGCCGCACCCAATCGCCGGCCGCCAGCGCCTGCTCCCGAAGGTCGAGGGCCACCATGAGGTGGCCGAAGAACGTGGTGTTGAGGCTGCCGATCCCCGGCGGCGGCTCGATATGCTCCGGATCGTCGCCGATGTAGGCGAAGACCCCGCCCGAGGCCTTGTGCTGGTACTGGAGGATCCGGTCGAGCACGTGGGCCTGCCGGATCACGGGGTGCCCGATCCACGCCGCCACCTTGCCGAACGTGAGCGCCCGGTAGACCCGCTGCATGTTCCGGTACTCCGGCCCCTCTTCGGGGAAATAGAAGTCGCCGCTGGGTCGGAGGGCCTCGCGCTGGACCCAGTCGAGCATCCGGGCGAGGATGCCGTGGTCGACGCCGGCCGCGTACATCCCCCACGCGGCCTTGTACAGGTAACTGACGTTCCGCTCCCGGAGGATCGGGCCGTTGGGGGCGATGCGGCTTACGAGAAACTGCCCACCTTGCGTCAAGGCGACCTTCGTTGCCCCCACAAGATGCTGCGGATCGGCGATGCGCCAGTCCATACGCTCCTCCCCGTGCTCTGTCGGTCGTGCTTTGATGTGTGGCACAGCCGCCCTCGGCTGTGCGGAATGCCATGCACAGCCGAGGGCGGCTGTGCCCCATGGGATCATCGCTTCATCCATCCGCAGCCGTAGGGCGGACGGAGCGAAGCGACGCCCGCCGAAGCGTGGGTCAACTCCTGGTTCCGGCGGGCCTCACTTCGTTCGGTCCGCCCTACATCTCTCCTGTGCTCGTTATCGGCCGAGGTCGGCCAGCAGGTTCTTGAGGCACGAGGCCATGATCTGCTTGTAACGCGGATGGGTCGAGCGGAAGACGAATCCGTTGGGGTTCGCCGGGTCGAGGACGATGCGAAGTCCGAGGGGGTCCACCTGCGGCACCTGGAATCGGGCCGATTGGCGCGAGCCGTCTTCGTAGACCACTTCAACTTCATGTTCGCCGGGGGCGTAGAACTGGAAGTAGCCGTCCAGCCGGCGGCCGTCGCGGTCGATGGCCACGCGGCAACTGCCGGTGGTGAAGAGGCACACCTTCTCGTTGGACTCCCGGAGTACCGAGAGGATCAGATCGACCGCGCCCTGGAACTCCTTAGGCTCGTCGGTCGCGGTGTCCGTGCGGCTCCGTAGGGGGCGACTCAGCCCGACCGCGCAGGGCACCTTGCGCCCCGCGAGGTGCATCATCTGCTCGACCGCCGGTCGGCCGCACCGCTTCGCCTGCTCGGCCCCCAGGTCGAGAAGGACCCCTCGCACGTCGAGTTCCGGCATCGCAAACAGGCAGGCCAGATCGTAGTGGTCGTCCGGGTCGGCGTGTGGATGGAACAGATCGGTGGAGTAGAGGATCGGCACCTTGGGCCCGGCGCCGAACGCAAGAGCACACGAACTTGCGACGAGGAGTACCGAGATCCACCCGTTGCGCATCGGACTGCATTCCTTTCGTGCGGCGGACTCGCCGGGCCTTTCCCAAGGAAGAGAACCGGATCGGCGACGGGTACATTCTGCGCGGTCCGGCAGGGCGCTGCAAGTACGCCACGCACCCCGGGCCGGGTTTGGGACCTGCCGGTCGACGTCGTATAATCATGTAGGGTCTTATGTGGCACAGCCGCCTCGGCTGTGCGTCCTGTGCTGCACAGCCGCCTCGGCTGTGCCACACGTGCCGGCGATACGTCCATGAGCGACGGTCAACCTGTTGAACATCCTGAAGAGGAGCAAGGAGTCCCTGCCGGCCACACGCCGGCGGCGGAGAAGGTGCGGTCGTTCCCCCACGCGCCGGGGGTGTATCTGATGAAGGACGCCGCCGGCCGGGTGATCTACGTGGGCAAGGCGAAGGACCTGCGGAGCCGCGCCGGGAGCTACTTCCTCAAGGCCGCGGCCGAGGAGCCTCGCACGGCCCGGCTCGTGCCCGAGATCCACGATATCGACTTCCTGGAGGCGGAAAGCGAGGTCGATGCCCTCCTCATGGAAGCCCGGCTCATCAAGGACATCCAGCCGAAATTCAACCACGACCTCAAGGACGACAAGACCTTCCCCTACCTGGAGATCCACACCGACGAGGATTTTCCGAGGATCGCCTTTACCCGGGAGCCCAGTCCGCGTGGGACCAAACTCTACGGTCCGTTTGCCAGCGCGGCGGGCCTGCGCGGGGCGATCCAGGTGTTGCAGAAGGTGTTTCGCTTCCGCACTTGCACGCTGGACATCGACGAGGACGACCCGAAGTGGCGGTGGTTCCGGCCGTGCCTGCTGGCCTCCATCCGGCAATGCACGGCGCCGTGCAACCGGCGGATCTCGAAGGAGGAATATCGAAAGGACATCCGGCGGCTCCAGAAATTCCTCGAAGGGAAGAAGAAGTCGCTCTTGGAGGAGATGCGTCGCGAGATGGCCGCGGCGGCCGAGGGACTCCGCTACGAGGAAGCGGCCCGGCTCCGCGACGAGATCCACCTGCTGGAGACCCTGGACCAGCGCGGCGAGTTGGATACCCACGTGCAACCCGAGGTCTTTCCCGTGGACCCCAAGAAGGGGCTCGCGGGGTTGCAGCGGGTGCTGCGATTGGAGCGTTATCCGCGGGTGATCGAAGGCGTCGATATCGCCCACCTGGCCGGCCGGGAGACCGTGGCGAGCCTGGTGCAGTTCATCGACGGGCTGCCGTTCAAGCCGGGCTACAAGCACTTCCGCATCCGCGAGGTTGCCGGCGCCGACGATCCGGCGAGCATCCACGAGGTGGTGGCCCGCCGCTTCCATCGCCTCCGCGCCAAGGGGGAAGTCTTTCCCGACATCCTCCTCGTGGACGGCGGCAAAGGACAGCTCCACGCGGCGCTGTCGGCCTTCGCTGCGCTTGAGATCGAGCCGCCGACCGTGATCTCACTGGCCAAGCGACTGGAAGAAGTCTACGTGCCGGCAGGCGAGGAACCTCTGCGCCTTGGCCGCCACTCGTTCGCCTTGCGCCTCTTGCAGTACGTGCGCGACGAGGCCCACCGCTTCGCCCAGCACTACCACCACATCCTCCGGCGCAAATCGACGCTGGGAGAGTAAGGGCCTGCAAAACAACAAGTTGGGCAAACTCATTGAAGCCAAGGCGGCTTCCGCCTTGGCTTCAATAAGCGCATGGATCTCAACTCCACGAACGCACATGTCCCACCGCATGGAAGAAACCGGTCTGGCCGCATGTGTTTACGCCAGCCGCGCTGTCGTGCCAATGAAAATCCAAGGACGCTATCGCGTCCTTGCCTTTTCATATTTGCCCAACTTGTTGTTTTGCAGGCCCGAAGCGTCACTCGATTTCAGAAGGCTCCTGGGCGGCGGCGACCGGCGGGGCCCAGACCAGCCCGGTTTCCTTCTTCACGCGGTCCTCGAAATCGCCCAGGAGCCCGCCGATGACATCCCAGCGGTTCAGACGGCGCAGCTCGATGTCGCCTTGACGGTTGACCCGGACAATGCTCTCTTCGTTCACCCCGACTTGGGCCAGATCCTGCGGGCTGGGACCGCTCTCGTCGATCACGCGGAGCAACGTCTTCCCGGTCATCTCGATGAAGTACATGGCGGCAGACCGTCGAGGGGTTCGGAACAGGAACCAGATAGGAGACGCCGGATACCAAGCCTTATCGTAGACCGGACCGGCGCCGCCGTCAACCGGCCGCCGTGCGGACCGTTTCCGCCAGGGCCAGGAGGGCATCGACGTCGAGCTGTTCGGCCCGCTGTTGGGCGTCGAGCCCGGCGGCGGCCAGCACGCGGTCGACGCCCGGCTTGTCGAGCGGGGCGAGGCGCCGGGCGACCGTCTCCTGTTCGGCCACGAAGGCAGCGGCGCAGAGCACCTGGGAGCGGAGGAACTTGCGGCGGTGGAGGAAGAGCCCGCGGACGAACTCGTGGAAGAAGGCCCGATCCGGGATCCGGGCGCGGAGGGCGTCGTCGAGCACGATCTGGAGGATGGCGGAACTGACCTTGGGCCGCGGCCAGAAGACCGTGGGGGCCATGACCCGCACCACGCGGACCCGGCACTGGCTCTGCACCCAAACGCTCAACGCCCCGTAGTCCTTGGTGGACGGCCCGGCCACCATGCGGTCGGCGAGCTCCTTCTGGATCGTCACCGTCATCGAGCGCGGCGGGACGTCGAGGGCCAGAAGGTTGGTCAGGATCGGCGTGGCCACGTGGTAGGGGAGATTGGCGACCAGTTTGAACCGGCGGTCCGGGCCGGCGGCCAGATCCTTGCGGATCGCTTCCAGCACCTCCGGGGCGAACCGGTGTTTGCCTGCCAGGGCGTCGAGCTTGAGCATCCGCACGTTTCCCAGCGTGTGAAGTTCCTCGGCGGCCAACTGGAACAACTGCGGATCGACCTCCACGGTCACCACCGCCGCAACTTGTGGGGCAATGATCGAGGTGAGCGAGCCGGTGCCCGTGCCGATCTCCAGCACAACATCCCGCGGCCCGGGCTCCGCGGTCTGCGCCAGGAGTCCGACGAGGTTCAAGTCGACAAGAAAATTCTGGCCCAAGTGGGTGCGCGGCCGGATCCCCGCTTCGCGGAAGCGACGCATGAGGAACGAGAACGTCTGTCGTGGCGAATGTTCGGGCATGATGGGAGTGGCGTGCCGAGGGTGACTCCGCGCCGGACAAGTCCGGCCGCTAAACGACGGGCTGCAACCTTGTCCCTAACCTCTGATTCCTGGCCCCTGCCCCCCCATTCCTTCCCAGCCCCGCGCCTCGACGAGCCGCTCGACGTACTTCGCGAGCACGTCGGTCTCCAGGTTGACCTTGCCGCCGACTTGGAGCGGGCCGAGGGTCGTGACGGCGAGGGTGAACGGGATAAGGGCCACGCTGAACCGTTCGGGCTCACTGTCGACGATGGTGAGGCTCACGCCGTCGACGGCGATGGACCCCTTGGGGGCCATCTGGAGGCTCAGGCGGCGCGGGATCTGGAACCAGAAAAACGACCACTCGCCGTGATCGTTGCGCTCGGCGAGCGTGCCGGTGGCGTCGATGTGCCCGGTGACGAAATGTCCGCCCAGCCGGTCGCCCACCATGAGGGAGCGTTCCAGGTTCACCACCCCGCCGGGCTTCAAGTCGCCGAGGTTGGTGCGGGCCAGGGTCTCGGGCCCGGCCTGAAACGCCATCGTGTCGCCCCGCACGTCGATCGCTGTCAGGCAGCAGCCGTTCACGCAGATGCTGTCGGCCACCTTGGTCTGGGCCACGATTTTCGGCTCGCGAATCACCAACCGGCAGCCGGGCGGCTCCGAGATAATATCCGCCACCGTGCCCCGCGCTTCAACGATTCCAGAAAACATGAGACCTCCTACGACTACCGCGACGAAGACCGCGACCGATGGTCGCGGCTTTCCAGGACGATGGAGAGTCCCGCGCTCTTCATCCCTCATCCTTCATCATTCATCCCTCATCCTTCTCTCAGAACACCGGCTCCTCCTGGTGCCGGTGGCGAACGAGCCGCTCCCAGGCGAAACGCAGCGGGCTGCCGAGCACGAACGCACAGAAAACGATCGGCACCGCATACCCGCGAATGACCATCAGCGCCACCAGGGCGAACACCAGCTTCACCACGTGGCTGAACGTCCGCTCGCCGCGGAAGACCTGGTTGACGACGTGCGGATACGGGATCCGCGAGACCATCAACAGCGCGACCAGGATGGCGTAGAACGGCAGGACGGACTGAAGGACCGCGTAGATCGTGTCGGCGAAAGGCGGCGGGGTCAACTCGCCCTTGCCCAACAGCGTATAGAAGATGATGGCAAAACCGCCGATCGATCCGGCCGCCGCGGGACTCGGCAGGCCGCTGAAGTGCAGATGGTCGTCCTCGTCGCTCGTCTCCACGTTGAACCGCGCCAGGCGCAGCGCCGCACAGGCCGCAAACGACGCGGCAATGATCCACACCGCCTCCCGATGCAGGAACGCAAAGTGGGGACACATCTTCACCAGCAGGAACCCCGGGGCAACCCCGAACGAGACCAGATCGCACAGGCTATCCAGTTGGGCCCCGAAATCGCTGGAGGTCCGCGAGAGCCGGGCCACGTGGCCGTCCAGGGCGTCGAAGACCATCGCAATGAAGATCAGCCACCCGCTGAGCATCACGTTGTGCAGGTCCTCGGGACTTGTCTTCGGGAACAGCGTGTGGCCGAAGACGGGAGCCGCCGCCACGGTGACCTCCTGCAAACCGTCCGGCCCGAACTCCGCCGGCCTCGGCGGCGCGCTGACCCGGGCCGCCACCACCACGGCAAAGAACCCGCACACCAGGTTCCCCAGCGTGAACATCGTCGGCAAGACGGCAATCGTCCGAAGCGGTCTCATCACGCCCTCGGGCATTCTCACCAGAAGGAAAATTGGTAAGTATTCAGCGGAATGAAGTGCGAACAGGGGAAGGGAAAAGGAAAAGCTCTGGAAAAATGGGAAAGGCAAGAAACCGTGCCCCGATCCCACAATTCTGAATGGAAACCCTCTCCTTTTCTTCCCCAT
>Ga0067045_1030092_pt1 | contig 16734 bp, 11 predicted proteins | sample TerdegcTABiofilm_FD_59184 | JGI IMG/M metagenome (GOLD analysis project Ga0067045, IMG submission 59184) | Combined Assembly of (Gp0054472, Gp0054536) Wastewater bioreactor microbial communities from Singapore -Terephthalate degrading...
CTGACCCTCTCACGCAGTAAGTTTAACCCTGGTGATCAGGTGTTCATCTTTGCTCTGTGGGATAAGGATTATGAGAGCGGTCTGCCTTCCCCTACACAGGGTGATAAATTGGGATTTGTAATGAATAAAAGTAATTTTGCCTACACTGTAACATTGCAGGAAGGAGATAATCAATTAATGAAAAGCGGAACACAATATTTATTTAATGGCAATGGAGGGTATTCGTTTTCTTTAAACCGAACGATTTATAATCACAATGCTGCTATACGGTTTCAGCTTGAGAAAGGAAGTCTTAATGATACACAATTTGCTAACGGCACAAAGGTCATAGTTGTCGCAGTATATGAAACTAATACTATTTCAACAGGCTACACTATAGATATGGATAAGATTATTGCAACAGAAAATGTTCGCATTAACAGGATAGATGGTGATAACACCACGGTATATTACACCATGCCGGTAATGCCCGCATTACATGAATCAATACCGGCAACGCAAGATGAACAGCTTTTCATTGATAACGTATGGGTACTAGCTGTACTGGATAGTAACGGTAACGGTAAGCCAGATAATGGCGAAAGAATAGCATTTTATTGGGATAGGACTTGGATATTGCAATGGATTTACTACCCTATAAAGCTTCCATCACCCTTAGGGGATGGCACAACAATCTTAAACAAGACAGTGCGTTTTTCAAGTTATACATATTAAGTTGCATAATCAATAATAACAATAAAGGAATCGGCTTATGAAAAAGTGGTTTAACATAGTGCTTACGTACCCCAAAACAGTGATAGCAATTATCATCGTCATTACCGTACTATTAGGCAGTGGCGTATTTAAGATACAGTTTGATAGCTCCCTTGATGCTGTCATGCCCAGGCATGATCCTGAATATTTACTGAATGAAGAAGTAAAGAAGACCTATGGCAACACCGGCAAATTTATTATTATCGATGTTGCATCAAGTGACATGCTGCAACCACACATTTTAACACTGGTATCCAATCTTCATAATGACCTTGAAGAATACAGGCGATTTGATGAAGCACGGGAAATGCACCGGCTTTCTCTTTTACAGGAACTATCGCACAACAAAAACACTACTAAACAAATGCTGTTACAGACATTTGCAGATGATCCTGTTTTTACACGCTACATTATGCAAACCTTACAACAGCTTGACATTGAAGGTGACAGGCTTTCACAACACGATATGACAAAGATTATTAAAAAATTTACCAGAACCATTGAAGTCAAACGCAATGAAACCGTTGATTTAATCATTTCACCGTTTACCATGAAAGACCTTCACGGCCAAAACGATACCCTGTATGTGCGCGATATAGTGGAAAAAGATGAAACAGGCAAACGAAAAATCCCGCAAACTGCTGAAGAAATTGCTGCATTTAAAAAGCGGCTCACCAATAACCCTGCATTTGAAAAAGGCATTTACGTTAAGGATGCTCATGGAACCATCACTGATTTTGGGATACTGCTTCGTCTTGTTGACCAGCCACAATATGATCCTTTAGTAAAAGAGATTCTGGATATCATCAGTTACTATCAGGGTACTGTTGACATAGTTATACAGGGTGTCCCCGTAACCCATCATGAAATTAATGAATATATGAAAAGAGATCTTGAACGTTTTATACCACTGGTACTTATAGCAGTGCTGATTGTATTTTATTTAAATTTTAGATCAGTACGGGGAATGCTTCTTCCATTTGCCACACTGGTATTTGCTGACCTGTGGGTAATTGGGCTCATGGGGCATCTGGGATTCAAGCTTAATGTGATTGGCGTTGCATTACCACCACTTATGACAGCTGTTGGTAGTTCATATTCTATTCACATCCTTAACCGGTACTATATTGATTATCCGGTAATTCCCCGTATGGGCAAATATAAAGGAATAATGTCTTCATCAATGCATATCTCACTTACGGTTATCCTTGCTGCTTTAACTACTGCTTTAGGTTTTTTTACCCTCATAACCAATCAGGTTTCATCCATCAGAGAGATGGGAGTATTTGCAGCAATAGGAGTTATTTTTTCTGTTATTATTGCACTCTCGATGATTCCTGCAGTATTGATGCTGCTTCCTCATAAAGAGAAAAAGCTGCAATTTTCATCAAAGGTTTTTGCATACCTTAGTAATTTATCAACAGTTGATACAATTGTTACTACCCTTGCACACTGGGCTGTGAAAAAGACTCCCGTTGTCATGAGCATTTTATTTATTCTGATATGTATTGCATTTTTTGGCTTAAGTAAAGTGAATGTTGAATCCAGTGTCCATGCGTACTTTAAGGAGGGCGATTACATTCTTGTAAGCTCTAAAATAATTGGTCAAAAGTTTGGCGGTTCCACGGGACTCAACATACTCATTGAGACCAACAAACATGATGGAATAAAAAATCCTCAATTTTTACAATTCGTCGATACTTTCCGGGATTGGCTTGTTGCTGATGAAAATATAGATTTAAATATTGGAAGGACTGATGCATTTACCGATTTCATTAAAACAATAAATTTAGCCATGCATGATAATGACTTTGCCTATTACTGCATCCCTGATACAGAAAAAGATATCGATAGCTACATTGACCTTTATGGAGGAAAAGATGACAACGATAATGGGTTGGCTGATGAATTTGAACCCTACGTTGACAGAAAATTTACAACAGTAAACATATTTGCTCGAATATGGGAAAAAGAAGGGAAATTATTAACATCAAGTATAATGCATCATACCATAAACAAGATTGGCACCTATCTGGACACTCATCTTCCCGATGGATATACATATAAAATAACAGGCGAACCAAAAGTACTGGTGCGTATGTCAGAATATATTGTGCGTGGACAGATTATGAGCTTAGCTCTCAGTTTGATTTCTATATTCGTTGTAGTATTCATGCTCTTCAATAATATACGGGCAGCACTGGTTGCACTTATTCCAATAAGTACTGCAGTACTTTTAAATTTTGGTGTTATGGGATTTTTAGGCATACGGCTTGACATTGCAACAGCAATCATTGCATCTATAACTATTGGAATTGGTATTGACGATACCATTCACTTTTTAAACACGTATCGGCATTTTGATAAAAATAACTTGCCACAGGATGAAGTAATACTTAAAACATTGCATCAGTCAGGGAAAGCAATTGTATACACATCTGTAGCACTTATATTTGGATTTCTGGTTCTTGTAATATCAAGCTTTAAACCAGTAATATATTTTTCAGTGCTGCTGGCTGTTACTATGATAACGACCACCATTGGTGCACTTTTATTTTTACCTGCAACCATCTATTTCTTTAAATTAAATCTTTCACCAAAAATATCTACATCAAAGGTGGGGCAAATTCTAAATATTGGTAAATACTTTGAACTGGAATCAGAATAATGCACTCTAACTCTCTATGGGGGATAAGAAATGATACTAATCATACGTTATATTTTTGCAGGAGAATATATTTTATATTTTAGGAACAATTTTAAATAACAACAGTTTTTAACAGGAGGGATACAATGAAAAAGTTTGCAGCATTAGGTTTGTTATCTGTGTTTGGTGTGGCGATAGTTACTGTGTATGCAATGACAGGCAGGGAAATAATGGAAAAGTCAGATGCTCTGCCTGAACCCAGAACTGCAATAAGTAAAGCAACAATGGTAATTTACAAAGGTGGTGATACCTTAACACGCACCATCGAGATGATGGCTATGAAGGTTGGGCAGAATGACAAAGTACTTGCAGTAGTTAAAGAAGAGCCCGGTGGCGATATTACCAAGGTATTGACACATACCAATAAAACAGGCGAAGATATGCAATGGGTTAAGATGTCTAACGGAAAAGTAAAGCGCATATCATCGGGTGACCGCAGTGGTGCATTTGTCAATTCACATATCTTCTATGAAGATTTGCGATCACGAAATATTGATGACTACGAATATACACTGATGGGAGAAGAAACTGTTGAAGGTTTTCCCTGTTATAAGGTAGAAGCAAAACCAAAACCTGGCAAAAGTATCTACGATAAGGCAATATTTTTCATTATCAAATCAGGTGAATTTCAGTATTTTGCTGTACGTATAGATATTTTCTATGAAGGATATCTATACAAGCGGTTGATTAATTATAATCTGAAAAAGGTTGATGGTATCATTACACCGTATAAAGCTGTTATGTATCGACTGGACAAAAAAGGGGCTAACTTAGGCAGAACCGAAGTAATCATCACAAATCTGCAATACAATAATCCAGCAATTAACGAGAATATGTTTAATGTGGGGAAATTGTGATGTAATAATGTACTACTTTTTTATTCAGCGTTTTTTTGCGCGAGCACGTATGTATGTTTGCTAGCAGAGAGCTCAAAGCGTAAAGATAATCACAATTATAGCTTAATTGTTACAGGAGATGCCCCAAAAGAGGTCCTTGAGTAAATTTTGCAAACATTATATCGTAGTACTCGCTCATTACGATACAATTTTGCCACAAAATCTGGCAAAATTACTCAATGAACGTTACTAAATTTGTATCGAAACGACTTTTGGGACATCCCCTGATATTTACATAGTACACACCACCTTGCTGCAATTATAACTTATAATCTTCGTGATAGCCTGCGGGTATATGATAGTATTTAAAAGGTTGCTGTAAAATTTTACTTGTTCTTGATTCAGGGTTATCAAAAAAGTCTTTTACTATTTCCATAAAGTTCAATGAGACACCATAATACAGGCTTCTATATGGCCCCTCATCAGTTACATCCCCGCTGCGATAATTTCGCGTAAAATAACCAAAATCAAACTGAATATACCGTAAAAATTTTGGCAGTTTCAAACCTAAATTTTGAAGACCGGCCAATCTGAAATTGAGCACAAATATTGAACCATTGTAATCAGTGGTAAAGTTAATGGGTTTTTCATTTTGTTTTTTGTAAAAACGAGAAGTAGGTACATATTGCCAGCTATAGCCAATAAGTGAATCTAATGTTGGTGAATATTCCAGTATTATCCCCAGGGTAATCCCTGACAGGTCAGAAATTAAATCTTCATAAGAAAAGCCATATTCACTGGTATATGCATCCCCCACTTCTATCATGAGACCCAAAGCAGCTGCTGTTGTGATAGAATAAAACCATTTGGTATTTTTACCATTTTCTGACCAATCATAATAATTGTGCATAATCCTGAATGCCAGATAATGTGAAAAAGCATGGCCAACTTTATCAGCACCACCATTAGCTGTATTCTGACCAAAAAAACCTTCGTGTCGAACATGGAAACCGTCTTCTTCACCCCAATTCCATGTTGCCATCCCATATACTAACGTGCCAATCGGGATGCCGATAAAAGCAACCAGTGTATATGGTGTTGGCCAGTTATTCCCATTTGGTTGATTCATAGCATCTGGTGCATTATCAGGAGTATCATCACTTACCTGACTTACAACAATACCGGTGTCTGTAGGTCCACCCGGATTCTGGGATAGTATGTTATTTTCTTTTGCAAATGCATAATTGGTAAAATGTAATAAAAGTAAAATAGAAATTATCTGTATTACATGTCTTTTCATTTTCAACCCCTAAAAATATTTTAATATATAACTATTCAATAAAAATTATACGGAACAATATAAATTGTATCTCATATTGCAAAGAAAAATATAAAAAAATTTTATGCAATTATTGAATAACTGTTTTTAAATATGAAAAATGATCAACTAATATGTAATGGAATAAACTACTAACAATGTAGCATTTTATATAGTTTGGTGAGTATAAAAAAGGATCAGCGTATAACAATTATTGTTCTAAGACAGAAGTCATGATGGATTTTGTAGTATCCATCAATTCTTCAATTTTATCCTCAGAATATTTATTAATATCTATAGGTTTATGAATATACAGGTGAACTATTCCAGGAAACAGATTAATTGTATGTGCCGGCAATATTCTGGATGTTCCCACTATAGTTACAGGCAATATTGGAAGCCCTAAATCAAATGCCATTTTAAATGCACCCTTTTTAAATTCCTTAACTTTTCCATCTTTGCTGCGGGTACCTTCCGGGAAAAAAATTACCGACGTACCATTAACTATTTTCTTTTTTGCTTCATTCAGTGAAGCCAGTGCTCTTTCAGTATTTGATCTGTCAATAAAAATATGACCCACTTTTTCACAACCAATGCCAAGGCCTGGAACTTTTCTCAGTTCCTGTTTCATAACCCATTTAAAATCTATACCCAACCATCCATATAATACAAATACATCATAATGGCTCTGATGATTTGATACAATAACATATGATTGTTGGGGATTAATATTTTCTCTTCCATGTACCTTTACCAGCATAGGTGTCATATATCCATTGAGTCTTGACCATATGGCACCACATATATAACTGGCTATTTTGGGGTTTGTCAAAGGAACAAGAATAATTGTTAAAAACCCAAAAAACAATGTTGATACAACAAGAAATGGTAAAAATACAACCCATTTATAGGGCTGATATAACACATAAAGAATTTTTTTTATCATACCATCACCTTAAAAAAAAATAATCAACATATTCTGAAATATATAATTTTTTTTGCAATAAATAAAACAATAACTATCGCTTAATATGTATGTTTTCAACAATTTTTTTATACTTGACAACTTGACATATGCATAATTGTTACTATAACAGTAGGGTTGGGGCATAACTACATATAAATAAATATTTATATACATGAGGGATACCATGAACCATATTGTTGCTCTAACCCAATACAATGCTAAGGGAAATGTTAAAGAATCAATAGAACTTTCTAAAGCATTCAGTAATTTAAAATCATCTGATAAAGTTTTTATTAAACCAAATATTGTATTCTGGGCCAGGGTTCCTTTCCCAAAATGGGGTGTTATTACTACATCTACTGTAGTACTTGAGGTTGTTGAGTTATTAAAAGATTACGGTGTACATGATATCACAATTGGTGAAGGGATAGTAACGCTCAAACCTGATGATAAAGAAACTGCAAACCACGCATTTGAATATTTAGGATATTCAACTTTAGCCAGGCGATATGGCATAAACGTCATCAATATATTTGATAGAACTTTTGAGAAAGTTACGCTTGATGATGAAATTGATATAAGTCTTAATGCAGATGCATTGCATAGTGACTTTCTTATAAACCTTCCCGTTTTAAAAACTCACGCTCAAACTGTTGTTAGCCTTGGGCTTAAAAATTTAAAAGGATTATTGAATATCCCTTCACGCAAAAAATTTCACAATCCCGATGAAAATAAAAATCTTCACTATATGATTTCCAGATTATACACTCTACTACCCAGGGGAGCTACCATTATCGACGGCATATTTACATTGGAGCGGGGTCCCAGTTTTGACGGCAAACCACGAAAAAGCAATATCATCATTGCTTCAGAAGATTCCCTTTCAGCTGATTTAGTAGGTGCCAGAGTACTGGGGCATGATCCAGCTACTATCGCATATCTTGAAATGGCAGCTAAAAATGAAGGACGCAATGTTGATCTTTCTGATATAGAAATACGCGGCCAATCAATTGATGCTCTTGCTTCATTCCATGAATATACCTTCCCTTATAGTGAAGATGGGACATTACCCGAGAAATTACAAAAAATGGGTGTGCAGGGATTATCATATCCAAAATATGATACTACCATGTGTACTTATTGTGCAGCACTCAATGGGGCCGTACTAACAGCCATAACCTTTGCATGGCAGGGGAAACCCTGGGATAATGTTGAGGTACTCACTGGCAAAAAGATGCAACCCACACCAGGCAAGAAATTTACTGCATTGCTTGGCCAATGTATGGTAAATTTGCATAAAAATAATACCAGTATAAACGCAATTCCCATAAAAGGTTGTCCACCTGATCCCAAAGAAACAGTAAAGGCTTTACATCAGGCTGGTATTGAAGTCAATCCACTTATTTTTGAACATCTGGATATAGCACCAACATACTATATGGAACGTTATAAAAATAAACCTGAGTTTGAAGAAAAATTTTATAAAATAGACGAATGATATTAACTATGATTAAAAAATAATAATTTGTGTTAGTTAAATAACAAAGCTACGAAGGTGACAATGTTACATAATACTCTACATAATCCTTTTACAAAAACGTATCAAAATTATTACCAGGAACTATTATCCAGTACGCAGAGTAAAGAAGTTGCAGCATGTTTAAAGGACTTTTCATGTATTGATGATACTGAAATTATTCACAATATGACCAATGATCTTTCTAACACATTAAAAATATATACTCGGAAATTAAAGAATGAATGCATTCAGGCAATTACACTCTTAATTGATGCTCCAGAACAGGAATATTTTATTCCCTCTATAATTTTAGCATCAGCATATGAAGGTTATATCATTAAAAAGACCTATTCTGACCCTACCCATCCATTGCTTCCAAAAGCAGAAAATATTTATAATGAGCTGAATTTTACTAACCCTATTTTTTCGCAGTTTGGAGGATGTGATATTGATATGATTTCAGATATGTTATTTGATGTTATTTCACTACCAGATATTGCAAAATCAAAACTATTGCAGGTGCAAACATTAGTAATAATAAAAATTTTAGAACTTCTATACAATTCATGCTTACTCTTACTGCAAGAGAAAATATTCATGCAATTACCTAAAAATTATCCATTTGCCTTTTTTGCACATCTTGATAATCAAGAATATATATACTTAACAGCATGTGATTGATGTTTTACAATATTTTCATCTATTTTACTGTTTATCATGAATGCATCATTTAACATCATCGTATTTGGAGCAATTTTCACCTTACTGCATGGCATTGAACAAATTACTGGAAGGGATCGCCGTACAAAAATTGACTACCTTACAGCCATCGTTATGGCTGATGTAGCTCTTATTCTGTATAACCATGCAGTTATGGCAACAGACGGCCTTCAAAAACAACTATCGCTTATATTTTATTTAACATCTATTTATGCAATAGGACCACTAAATTACTTATACTATTATTCTTTATTACATAATACCCTGACAATATCTATTCGTTTACTAAGTCATTTATTACCAGCTAGTGTTATATTTTGTATTGAATTGATGTATTATCTTTCACCTGCACATGTAAAAGAAAATATAATGTCTGCAATTTATTCCCGGAGTATTAATGTTTTCAGTATTCTTCTGTTTTCAGGTGGGATACTGTTTGTAATTTATCAACTTTACTTTATCTATCAATGCAGTAAAGTTTTTAATGATGTCAAAATACGTAAAGGCTTATATTTAACATTAATTCTTGAATCAATTAACATTACAACTCCTATACCCGTACTGCTATGGCTTATTACAAAAAAGAACCATTACTATGCAATTGCAGGATATATGACCATAGCTGTCATAGTAATTCTTTTTCTGACTAACAGACGATTCCCATTGTTATTCCACAGAATAGCCGATGCTATACGAAATAAGAAATATGAAAGAAATTATTTATCAAATATTAACAAAGAATATCTACATCACCAGCTTTTAAATATAATGAAGAATGAAAAGCTATATTTAGACCCGGAGATTAATCTTGAAAGCCTGTCTTATAAACTCAATATAACCCCCCATCAATTATCACAATTTTTAAATGAATACTGCCATATGCGGTTCAATCATTTTGTAAACAAATATAGGATTGAAGAAGCCAAAAATATACTTTCAATGCATCCTGATGCAAACATCATATCAGTTGCATATCATGTTGGTTTCAATTCAAAATCAACATTTAACAAAATATTTAAACAATATACAGGCAAAACTCCTTCTTCTTTTAAAGAGGGTTGTAAAAATTCGCACCATTAATTGTAATAAAGTAATATTGTCTTACCATGTCCACTGTTATAACACAAGTCGACAACAATAGCATAATATGATAGTATCAAGACCAATATTATTATATTATAATAGTAGTTTGGAGGAAAGTATACCATGGATACGCTTTCGCAGGCCACTATTGATGAATTTGAACAATTAACTGCAAGCTTCTGTAAAAAGAGTTTATTACACTACATAGACGAACACCATCCCGATGGCAATTTTACGCTATTACCATCCCTGGTCGATGAAGCGTGTGCTATTGGTATTATCGCAAAAGCAAATGCAAGCGCACCAGGTTATGACTATGGTGTATGGGGTAAGCAAACAATCGATTCAAACGATGCTATACAAAGCTCCCTGATAATGCTTGCAACATTGGCTAAAACATGCGCTTCTTTTGCATTTCTGGTACACATCCAGGGAATAGCAGCTAATATTTTAATTCGCAATAACATGGGAACCAATTATCATTATCCGTTGTTAATACTCTATGATGGATTGTTCCCACCATATTATTCTATATTGTGTAACCCATCACAGATACCAATCAACTACACAATGGAAAATAACTATCTCATTCATACCAGTATGGGATATGGGTACAATCCTCAGTATGCAATAGTGTGCATACCTGAATCAACGGGATGGCAATGTATCTACTTTAACAATACCGATACTATACTTCTTCAAACTATTAAAACACATGGTATCAGAGGATTAACCTACCGTGCCCGCTTTAACTCAAAAATTACACACAGTATGTCTGCTGATACCCATACAATTGAAATGTTACTTGCATATTTCTGGCTTGGATTAGCAGCCATCGCAACAGGCGTAGCACACAGTGCATATCAAAAGGCAATTGAATACACTGGTGAGCGCTACCAGCGTGGAGGTTTGATAAAAAACATTGAATCAGTGCAGATGCTTCTTGGAAATGCTAAAGCCAATATTGAAGCTTCAAAAAGAGTACTTTTAACATTTGAATTGGGCGATAGTTCATCAGTATTAAAACATGCTGCCCAAACCAGGCTTACCGCAACCACCCTTTGCAGTCAGGCTGTCACTGATTGTCTTCAGGTATTTGGTGGTTACGGTTACATGGAAGACTTTGGTATAGAGAAAAAATTCAGAGATTGTAATACACTGTTGAACATTGGTGGTTCACCATTCTTTATGAAACAATATATAGCACAGATGGAAATGGAGGAATAGCATGTATATCGATAACTATCTGTCATTACGATATTCTAAAGAATCATTACCTCTTTTAGGGAAATTACTGGTTGATGGCAAATATCAGAGCCTGTGGGATTATGATACAACAGTATTACCACGAAAAGTAAGAAAATGGCGCAAAAAGGCAAAAACATTTTCCAGGCTATATATACGACCACTTGCACCTGTAGTTGACATTAACCCGTATGACTTTGATCCACAACCACTGATAAAAGAAGCAACTCGCTGGGGATTCCAGACTATCATCATGCCTTTCCCGTTTGGCAGTGCAGCACTCATGCCTTATTTACGCAGTACAACCCTACAGGTTGCCGTCATTGCTGAAGAATTTGCAACCGAATGCGGGGGGCTTGCATTATTGCTCTTAGCTCATCATTTAGGCGTGGCACCACTTCTCTTGAGTGGACATATACCTACATGGTTAAAATTTTTACTTCCTATGTACATTAAGGGAGCATGGTTTGGTAAGCCCACAACCATGGCATTTGCAATCACTGAGCCTGAAGCAGGAAGCGATGTTGAAGATAGTATCGGTGCAAAAGATGCACATATTCAGGTAACGGCAACACCTGTTAACGGTGGCTATCTTCTCAATGGCACAAAAGTGTTTATATCTGATGGGGCAATTGCTGATCAGGTTACTGTATTTGCAAAGATAAAAGGTGAAGAGGTGGATTCATGGACCTGCTTTTTAGTGAAAAAAGGTATGAAAGGATTTAGCGCAGGTAGGCGTGAAAAGAAAATGGGTCAGAGAGCAGCTGATGCAAGTGAACTTATATTTGACAATGTCTTTGTTCCCAGAAGAAATATTGTTGGGAAACTAAGAGGTGGATGGGCCCTGAATCAGAATGTATTAAACTATTCCCGTCCTGTTGTTGCTGCAATGGCACTTGGTCATGCTCGTGGTGCTTTTGAAAGAGCACTACACTTTTGTAATCACAATTACTATATGGGCAAAAAACTCATAGACTATAAAGAAATTCAATATGAACTTGCTGATATGCTCATAAAATTAGAATCAGTGAGAATGACGATTTGGCGTAGTTGTGCCCACTTTAGAGCCTGCCAATCACTTTCATCTATTGCCAAGGTATATGCTTCAGATATGGCCGTTGAAATTTGCAAGCAGGCTATGGCAATAATGGGCGATGCTGGCATATACCACGAGTATGGTGTTGAAAAAGCACTGCGCGATGCGCGCTTAACCCAGATTTATGAAGGCACTAACCAGATTAACCGCTATGCAATTATTGAACATCAGTACACTACTGATGTAGCAATAGACACTATATAAACGAAAAGGAGGATTGCATGAAGACATTATCACGTGAGCAATTTTTTACCATCCCTACAGAAACATTTAAAATGTCAAAAGGTACTGTAGATCTCCCCATTTATTACTATGACTATGGATATGCACACTTTATATTCCGCGTTGACTATGAAGCAGCAAAAAAGAAATTAGCTGAAACTGCATTTGTTCCCTGCACGTTTTTTGGAAAAGCAATAGCCTTATTAAATTTTTTTGAATACCGTGATACAGCTATTGGGCCCTACAATGAAGTTGGCCTTTCAATTTTGTGCTATCCAAAGAACAAAAAGCAGCCATCAGTGGTACCGCTCCATATACTGAAGGATGCAAAACAATGGCAGGTTGGAGCATATGTTATTAATCTACCAGTAACCACTGAGATTGCATACCTTGCAGGTAAAGAAGTATGGAACTATCCAAAGTTTGTAACACGAATAGATTTTACACTTGTTAATCGTTATTTTAAGGGCGTTGTGTATGATCCCAATCTTAATGAACCTCTGGTAACACTGGCAGGAAACATTGGAGTTATTTCCACACCAAAGCTAAAAAATGCCTCCTTTATTTCCCATACAACACATAAAGGCGTTGCCCTCAGGACATTGACTGTGGTTGACACGCGTTTCAAAATAGCCTATGGCTTTTCAGAAAAATGCGCTGTTAATACAAAGAGCAACCATAGTATGGCACAAAATCTGCGTGACCTGGGTATTGATGGTAAAAAACCACTGGGATATATGTATTCACCACAGGCGCAGATGATGCTCTGCAAAGGTGAACCAATTTCATGATAATATGTAAATTTGGGCGATAGTTACCAGCAAAAATTTTTTTGCCAGCAATCGATGATGCGCTGTAGTATTTCCACAGTAACTATCGCCAAACAAAAATAACCACATATATATAATAGCCGCATAATTTATCTTGACCTGGCACTCATAAAAAAAGAAAATGAGATAGTTACCCAAAACCTCAAGACAAGAAGGTTTGCATGAAATTACTGTTACCATTTATAACTATCAGTATCCTGCTATTTGTTGGCCACTATCTCAGACTGCATATTAAACTTTTCCAGAAGCTATACCTGCCATCATCGCTACTGGGTGGCATCGTTGGGCTTATTCTGTATCAGACAGCCAGAGCACTATCATTCAACACACTTACCATCTGGTTTGATGGACTTGCCATGCTACCTGCTTTTCTTATTAACATAGTCTTTGCCTGCCTTTTTATAGGTGTTACATTGCCATCATTTAAAACAGTAGTAAAAAAAGCTATCCCACAACTTTCATATGGCCAGATACTTGCCTGGGGACAATATATGGTAGGATTGGGGCTATTTATTTTTATTATCAGCAAAGTGTGGAACATTCCTGCCATGTTTGGTGCTGTCATTGAAGTGGGCTTTGAAGGTGGGCACGGCACCGCAAGCGGACTGGCTCCAACATTTGAAATGATGAAGTGGCCTGAAGGAAAAGATTTTGCACTGGCAAGTGCAACAGTTGGCATCATAAGTGCTGTATTATGTGGGATTGCGCTTATTAACTGGGCAAACCGCAAAGGCTATACACACCGTTCACTGCAGATAGAAAATATCCCTGAAGATGAAACCATAGGTATAATCCCCGTCGACCGCAGGCCTGTTGCAGGATACCTCTCTATCCACACGGATTCCCTTGATGCCATGTCATATCATGTAGCAATTGCTGGCATTGCTGTTGGTGTTGGCTATCTTCTTAAAGAAGGATTAGTGGCAGGCATGTATTGCTTACAGACAGTTCTGTCACATGCAACATATACCACCATTATTACTATCATAAAAAGCTTTCCACTCTTTCCCCTGTGTATGATTGGCGGCCTTATAGTACAGCTTCTTGCACAGCGTTTTGACAAACATGAAACTATTGATATTGGGCTGGTGCGGCGAATTCAGAATATGGCGCTGGATATTCTCATTGTTAGCGCAGTTTCCATGATTCAGGTTGTTATTGTTATTCAGGGGATAGTGCCTTTTACTATAATGGTGATTGGGGGGATACTGTGGAATATTTTTTGCCTGGTAGTTTTAGCAAAACGGTTACTTCCCGATAGCTGGTTTGAACGGGCCATTGCTGAAATGGGACAATCAATGGGAGTAACAGCCACAGGCCTAATGCTGCTTAGAATTGTTGACCCCGATTATAAAACTAACGCACTGGAAGCATTTGCCTATAAACAACTTTTACATGAACCATTTATGGGTGGAGGAATCATCACCAGTATGTTCATCCCTCTCCTTGGGATAGGGGGGATAACCATGGCATATACTTTGTTCTATATCTCTATTACTGTTATTATACTATGGTTGGTTATCCTGGTGCTGTTTAAATATAAGTTACTATAATAAAGTAACCAATATATATCTTCTCAACTTCACAACATTAAGCGTTGACCCCCATAGAATGCAGTTTCTTTAGGCCTGTGAGTGCCTGCACATGTATATTCAATACAGATTATACCCTCGATATGATCTATTTCACCTCCCACCACAAAGAGGATGGATTTTACAATGAACAATTTCTCTACATTTCTATAAACGGTTGCTAATCACTTCGACTGGGCTCAGGGACCACCCTTCGACATGCTCAGGGACCACCTGTCGAACCATGGTTGGTGAGCTTGTCGAACCAAGGTTGGTGAGCTTGTCGAACCACTCAGAGCAATCACTACAATGCGAATAATAATTATCGTCTTATTTTCATCATTTTTGGTAATACTATCGCGATAATGAGTAAATACCCTTTAAAATAAGATAATGTAACAATACCTGCTTCCATGAGCACAAGAGTAATTATTATTTTTTATTATGTTCATAATATTATTTTTAAATAATATCATTATTATTGAATATACAAAATTTTACTTACAAATAATATATACATTGACAAAATAGTATGACATGTATACATATGTTATTAATAATGTTATACTTTTATTTTTCAATCATTTTAACAATACTAATAGTGGGGGTATAGTATGATTTCTGTATCAATGCGTAATCAACTGGCAGATCAAAGGGATGTACATTTTGCACTCTTTGAATTACTAAAACTGGATGAGTTAAAAAAAATACCACGGTTTGCTGATCATGATAAGGATATATATGAGGCAACCATCGATTTGGCATTCAGGATGGCAGTAGAAGAAGTATATCCTGTTAACAGGGAAGCAGACAAAATTGGTGTTAAATACAACCCTGAGGCAAAAAAAGTAATTATTCCTGATTTACTCAAAGCCCCATTGAAAAAATATAATGAAGCCGGATTTGTCGGCATAATGGAAGAGGCTGAAATTGGTGGTATGGGTATGCCTTTTACCATAGCAATAGCGTGTAATGAGATTTTCACTGCAGCAAGCCTTGCATTTACATCATATCCTTCCCTTGCTCATGGTGCAGCAGCACTCATCAAAAATTTTGGTTCTGAAGAACAGAAACAAATGTATCTGGAAAAAATGCTCACCGGACAATGGGGTGGCACCATGTGCCTTACCGAACCTGAAGCTGGCTCTGATGTGGGCAATCTGAAAACAAAAGCTATCCCTCAGCCTGATGGTACCTATCTCATTCAGGGACAGAAAATTTTTATTACTGCAGGTGATAACGACTTTTATGAAAATATTATTCATCCGGTTCTTGCCCGCATTGAAGGCGATCCACCTGGCACAAAAGGTATTTCTTTATTTATAGTACCAAAATACAGAATAAATCCTGATGGCAGTTTAGGTGAGCATAATGATGTCATATGTTCGGGTATTGAGCACAAGATGGGTATCCATGGTTCTGCTACCTGTACATTGAACTTTGGTGATAATGGCAAATGTGTTGGGTGGTTGTTAGGGCAACCACGACAGGGTATGAAGATCATGTTCCACATGATGAATGAAGCTAGACTTGATGTTGCCTTGCAGGGGCTTTCGTTGTCATCTGCTGCTTACATGCATGCAGTCACATACGCACGCAACCGTATACAGGGAGTACATCCTACTCAGATGATGAACCCTGAAGCCCCCAAGGTAGCTATTATTGAACATCCTGATGTTAAACGCATGCTTTTGTGGATGAAAGGCTATGTGGAAGGCATGCGTATGCTTGTGTATTATCTAGCTCAAAACGTAACATTATCCGAAGTACTAGACGGCGATGCAAAGAAGGAAGCCCAGGGTATGGTGGAGATACTTATCCCCATTGCAAAAGCTGGCTGTACTGACACTGCTGTGCTGGTTACCTC
>Ga0067045_1003734_pt1 | contig 16730 bp, 18 predicted proteins | sample TerdegcTABiofilm_FD_59184 | JGI IMG/M metagenome (GOLD analysis project Ga0067045, IMG submission 59184) | Combined Assembly of (Gp0054472, Gp0054536) Wastewater bioreactor microbial communities from Singapore -Terephthalate degrading...
TCCAATTCTTTTGAATTAGCATTATTTTCCTTCCACAGGTAAATTCCGAATAAAATAAAAATACCCAGGCAAATCAATGATCCGGCCAAAAAGATTTCCCGTCTGGTCATTTTATTTTCTTCCACCTCCTTTTCCGTTGTTCTTTTCCGTAAGAGGGCGTTTGCTGATTATATATAGTATTCAACGGGTTGAAAAGTGTGCAGGAAGGGTAAATAAACAGAGCCGGCGTTAAGTTGCCGGCTCCGGTTGTTCTGGTTCTAGAATGTAGGTAGATTATCCAAATTGTTTGCTTCGCTTTCGTCGGGTTTGCTTCTGAGATATTCCCTGCCATTCTTTGCTTTTGCCACGCTGACGCCCTCTATCTTGCCGTCCCTGGCCATCATGATGGCTTCGTCGATACTGTATATGTTGTTGTTTATCATAACATCGGTGATATCGCCTTCCCGGTTTCTTCTGACTTTTTCTATTTTCATTTTTCATCCCTCCTGGCATTAGTATGCCCGGGAGGGACAGTTATTATCATTTCCAGACAAACAGAGTTGTTTCTATCCTGAAAAAACTTTACCACTGAAGGGCGGTTGTCCCGAGTGAGCGACTTGCGTAGCGCCGGTAACAGCACCCGGCGAAGCGAGGAAGCGAAATTGGGGGCGCGGATAGGACGTCCGCGCCAGCCTTCACCGAACCAGGACGGTGAGTTGAAGGCGGCCCAATTTCGCCCGAAGCGAGCCCTGGTGCTGTCGGTGCGAAGCACGGGAGCGAACAGGGACAACCACCTTTCCCTCGATCTGTTTTCATCCTTCTGCTGGTGCCGCACAAGCGGCATGGAGGTCTAATAGGAAAATAATATACCCGGCGGATTAATTTCCAGTTGGTCATATTTATTTTTTAAATTAATTGATCTTTGGGATATACCGTGAAACAATAATTTTACGACTAATGGCGGGGCAGTTCAATCTCGCCCTGAGAGATTTGTGCGAGGGCCTTTAATACTGTTCTTATTTCTTCAACCTTATTGAAATAACCAAAAGCAAACCTTACAGTTCCCTGAGGAAAAGTACCTATCGTTTTATGGGCGGAGGGCGCGCAGTGCAAACCGGGCCTGCATGCAAGGTCGAATTCTTTGTCTAATATATAGGCAATTTCTGATGGAGTATACCCGGAAATATTAAAACTGACCACTGAAACTCTATTGTTTGTGTCCGTTGGTCCATATAACTTTATACCCTCTATTTTTTTCGCTTCTCTGATAAATAATTCCGTTAATTCCATTTCTTCTTTTCTTATTTTACTTACACCCTGGTCTAAAATATATTTTACACCGGCGCCCAACCCGGCCAGGCCGATAACGTTAAGTGTGCCTGATTCTAAAAGGTCTGGCATAAAATCAGGCTGGATCTCCTTTTCAGAACTGCTTCCCGTACCTCCTCTGATGAGGGGCGCTATTTCCATGCCTTCCCTTATATACAGGCCGCCGGTACCCTGGGGACCCAGGAGTGACTTGTGTCCGGTAAATGCCAGCATGTCAATGCTGTCGGCAATTACATTTATGGGATAAGAACCTGCTGTTTGGGCTGCGTCTACCAGTATATGACTCCCGTACCTGTGAGCGATTTTGGAAATAGTCCCGACTGGCGCCAGCGTGCCGGTAACATTAGAAGCGTGGTTGATAATAATCATTTTTATTTTTTCTTTTTTTAAAATGTCTTCAAAAGCTGAAGGATCCACAAGGCCTTCCTGGTTTGCCTGAATAACAAAAATCTTTATTTTCCCGGTTTGTTCCAGATACCGGAGCGGCCTCATCACGCTGTTATGTTCTAGGGAGGTTGTAATGACCTTGTCTCCTTTTTCTAAAAAACCGTTTATTGCTAAGTTCAGGCTTTCAGTCACGTTTTTGGTGAATGCTATCCTGGAGCTGTCTTTTATATTAAATAGCTGTGCCAGCAGTTCACGCGTGTTAAATACCAGTTCACTTGCTTTTATTGCCATTTTGTGCCCGCTTCTGCCGGTGCTGCCGCCCATGTGAAAAAAGTAGTTCTCCATGGCTTCTATGACTGCTTTGGGTTTGGGGAAACTGGTGGCGGCATTATCAAAGTAAATCATCCCTGTACCGCACCCCCTTTGAGCGAAGTATTTCGAGCACCTTGTTTAAAACAGTTTTTTCAACTCTTAACGACATCCCGCACTCGGAAGAAATTTCTTTTGGGGTGGGAATCAGTTCGTGAGCTATACAGGCTTTTTCCAGCTCGCTTTTGGCTTTAATAACGTCATGGGTTGATTTAAAAACAATAACTACTTCTGCGGGCAAGTTGTCACCCTTCCTCCAGGTTATTTAAGTAACTTACTCAACTTTTGTCCTGCGAAAGTTGAGTTACTAACTATTTATTCTATCATGGAACTGCTTTATATTATAAATTCATTATTTTTATGATAGTGCAGTTTATAATAAAATATGTTTATTAGAATGTGCATGAAATGAAATTAATGATCACATTAAAAGAAAAAACGAAAAAATAAGGATGTAAAGTGTGCAGGGGATGTGATATAGTTACTAAAAAGGGGGATTTTGGAGGAGAGGAGGTAGGTTGAAACAACCTGTCATTTTTTACTGACTGCAGTTTTATCCGGGGTAGCCGGCAGTAATGGTATGGTGGTGCTGTTTTTACGGATGCCATACAATATGTGGCTTGTATCCTTCTTTTTCCCGTTCTCGTGAGTCCATTTTCACCAGGTCGCGAATGCGCGGGTCCTTTAGAAGCTCTTGCCAGCATTGGGCTACTGCTTCTGTAAAATCTTTTCTCAGCGGCGTTTTTCTTTCAATCAACGGGCATAAATAGGGCAGATCCAGTGTTTCATGGATTAACAGAAGTGTATTATCTTTTAATAAGTGAGGCGCCAAAGGGAAAAAACGGCAGTTCAGCGGGCGGTGTTCCCTTGGGCATGGTTTGATGCAGCGGATAAAATAAACCGGGTAGTCCCAGGAAGGCGGAAAGTTGTCTTCCGCCGGGTGGCGCTTCTCCCATTGCAGCCAGTTTTCTTTTCTGGTAAACATGTTTTCTTCACCGGGGAACAGGTAAACGCCCAAAGTATTTTCTTTATCCGGCTGGCAGCAAATCTTACCGCATAGTTCTCCGCAATCACCATCTACCGGAGTAATGTTACTGGTCTTGTTATATAGATTTTTATAGTCGATAATTTTTTTTGACATGCTCTTATTATCCTTCCCGAAATAAACAGACATGCTAAATGTCATGGTAAAGGAAAAACCTGCATATTTTGATTAATTGTGTTATAATGAAAACGTGTAATTAAAAATATTTTTGGTAATTCAAGGAGTTTTAACAGGTATGGCTGGAAATTGGCGGAAGCTTGTTGAAAAAATTGCCTGCATTCCGTTGTTTCTTATTTTAGCAGCTATACCGTTTTTAATCTGGGGCCACTTTTACGCTGGCCGGGTTTTGGCAGATTTCTCAGGAACCAGTGTCACTGCTGCTGTTTTTGACCAGAATTCGTTTCTTTTTGATGATAACGGCGAACTTATCTGTGAGGTTTACGGTGAGGTAAACCGCATACCTGTACCGTTAAACAAGGTCCCGGTACATGTTCAAAAAGCATTTGTGGCGATTGAAGATGAAAGGTTTTACAGCCATAGCGGTGTAGACCTTAAAGCAATTTTACGGGCAATATACCATTATTGTAAATCAGGCCGGTTTACGGAGGGTGCTAGCACAATTACCCAGCAGGTTGTTAAGCTGCACTTTTTATCACCAGAGCAAAGCCTGCGGCGAAAAATAAGAGAGGCCTTCCTGGCCCTGGAGTTTGAGCGGCGCTACGGCAAAGACGAGATATTAGAGTTTTACTTGAACCGGGTCTATTTTGGAGAAGGCGCCTATGGAATCCAGAGTGCGGCAAAAGTTTACTTTAATAAGGATGCCAGTGATCTCTCGCTTGCAGAGGGGGCTTTGCTGGCTGCTCTGGTGCAGGCTCCCAGTATTTATGATCCTTATATAAACCCGGAGGGTGCCCTGCGGCGGCGGAACATAGTGCTGGAAAAAATGGTCGAACAAAATTTTATTCCTGAATACAGGGGGCTGGATGCTCAACGAAAACCGGTTGAATTAAAAGGTGAAGAAAAACCTGAAAACCACCATTCCTATTATATAGATTATATAGTTGATGAAGCAATCGCCCTGGTCGGCGATAATAAGCTTTTCAAAGGCGGTCTCAGGATATATACAACATTAGAGCCGGAAATACAAAGAAAGGCTGAAGAAGTATTTGCAAAATCTGATTTATTCCCCTCTGATAAAGTGGAAGCGGCTTTGGCTATGGTGGAGAATGGTACAGGAGAAATAAAAGCGTTAGTTGGAGGAAGGCATTACGGGGCCAGGCGCGGTTTTAACCGCGCTACCCAGATGTTCAGGCAGCCTGGTTCAGCCTTCAAGCCGATCGCGGTTTACGCGCCTGCATTTGAATTGGGCTATAGCCCGGATTCTATCATTCTGGATACGCCTTTTAAAGCAGGTAATTATGAACCGCGCAATCCTGGTGGTGATTATTACGGGCCGGTCAGTATCCGGACAGCTTTGCAATGGTCCCGTCAATGTTGCAGCGGTTCGGCTGCTGGACCAGATCGGGGTGGACCGGGGCTAGTGAAATGGCTAATAAGATGGGCTTTGAGCTGGTAGAAGCAGATCGCTGTCTTCCCCTGGCTTTAGGAGGATTGACCAGAGGGGTTTCACCGTTGCAAATGGCCGGAGCTTATGCTGCTTTTGCCGGCCGGGGTGTCTTTATTAAGCCGTATGCCATCAAATATATAGAAGACTCAAGGGGACAAATCCATCTACCGCTGCCCGGAGGGAATACAAGTAATGAAAGCTTCCACAGCCGATACTATGAAGGATGTTTTATGTACGGTTGTGAATTCGGGTACCGGGTACCGGGCCAGGATTCGCGGAACTGAGGTTGCCGGGAAGACAGGTACTACTGAACTGCCGGATACGGCTATGTTCCGCGGCCTGACCGGCAACAAAGACGCCTGGTTTGTCGGGTTTACCAACCGTTATACTGCTGCGGTATGGGTCGGTTACGACGAAAAGGATATGGACAGAACGCACTACTTGACTTCCTATGGCGGGAATCATCCGGCGGAGATTTTTCGGTTGGTGATGGCTAGGGTCATGGGTCTGGATGAAGATGCCTTAGAAGGGAATTATACTGCCCGGCCGCAGGATGCTGTCAATCAGCAGGAATCCCCACAAGAGAAACGGGTTGAATCAAAGGAGCAGGAAGATCTGAAGAAACAGGAGGATTTAATGAAGCAGGACAATTCAAAAAAGCAAGATGAGATAAAAAAAGAACAGGAAGAAGCCCAAAAGCAAAAAAATGATCTTGAAAAGAAAGAAGGAAAAAAAGACCCTGCAACATTGTTAACGCCGCCAGTACCGCGGGCGGAGGAACAAAAGAGGAAGATATAATAAAGCCATGCTTTTTTTTAAATCAGCATGGCTTTATAAATGATTCTTTTTCAAGAGTTATTTAAATTGCAATCTCTTCTCCCGGTTTAATGGCCTCTACTTTAACTCCGGGAGCCTTTTTCATGGCTAAATCAATGAATTCCCCCGCGTCCTGAACGAGGATGGGGAACGTCTGGTAGTGAATGGGAATTGCTTTTTTGGGCTTGAGCAGGGTGAGGCTGGTTGCCGCCTGAAGCGGGTCCATGGTAAAAACGCTGCCGATTGGTATGAGCGCGACATCAATGTCATAAATTTCTCCCAAAATCCTCATGCTGTCAAAAATACCGGTATCCCCGGCGTGGTAGATTGTTTTCCCGTCTTCTAAAATAATGATATAACCTGCAGGGCTGCCTGCAGAGCAGGAATGAAAGGCCTGGGTCATGATAACCTTGACCCCTGCAACTTCCACCTGACCACCTATATTCATTCCCATGCCGAAAATGATATTATCAGTGCTTACTCCTGATTTTTGGAGTGTGTCTGCTAACTCTGGCTGCACAATTATGGTAGCGCCAGTTGCTTTTACGAGATCTGAAATGTCCTGGCCAAGATGGTCAAAGTGGTCGTGGGTGACTAAAATGATGTCAGCTCGTTTGATATCTTCTTTTTTTACGGGGCAGCTTGGGTTTCCTGAAATCCAGGGGTCTATTAATATAACAACCCCTTTTTCAGTGGTAATTTGGCAGGCGGCATGTCCTAGCCATTTCAAGTGTGACATAAATTTCTCCTCCTTTAAGATAAAAATTAATTTTTCAAATAAGTATTTTTATTCTAGTGAATTTTTTCCTGCATCATATTAATGTTGAAGATCATGCAAATGCGCTGATTATCTGGTATAATATGCATGTGTCCTTTAATAACCAGTAAAAGTTTCTATAAAGAAAAGAATTGCTTTGGAATCCAGGTTCATTGAAAAACATGTAAGAAAAAGTAAAACTGGGGGCGGCGATGTGTTTAAAACAATTATTTTTAAGGTAAATGATGATATAGCTTATATTACCCTTAACCGGCCGGATGTTATGAATGCCCTGGATGATGAGATTCTGCGGGAGTTTTTAGAAGTTTTGAAGCAATGCCGTGAGGACAGGACTATGCGCGTTGTTGTAATAACCGGGGCGGGCAAGGCATTTTGCGCCGGTGGCGATTTAAAGTGGATGATTGCTGCCCGTGGTGAAAACTGGAGGACCAGTTTCGATAACTTAGTTAATGATTTTCATTCTGCCGTTCTGCTTATCAGAAGTATTGGGAAACCTGTGATAGCCGCCGTAAACGGATTTGCCAGCGGGGCGGGGTTTAGCCTGGCATTAGCCTGTGACGTGCGGGTTGCCAGCGAGAACGCCAGATTTAACCAGGCTTATGTAAACCTTGGGCTGACCCCTGATGGGGGATCGTCCTATTTTCTTACGCAAATGCTGGGGCCGGCCAGGGCTGCGGATTTGATTTTTACCGGCAGGGTAATTGATGCTGATGAGGCTCTGTCGCTGGGCCTGGTTAATGAGGTGGTACCTGCCGGGTCCTTTGACGGGCGGGTATTGCAGGTGGCAAGAAAATTCGCTGATGGCCCTCCGGCGTCTTTTGAGATGGCAAAAATACTAATAAATGAGGCTTCCGGAGCATCTCTGGAGGCACAGCTTGACCGTGAGAGGGAATTTATTGTCAGCGCCAGTTTGAGCAATGATTTTGAAGAGGGGTTGAGAGCTTTTATAGAAAAGAGGCGGCCGGTTTTTAAAGGTAGCTGACCGGGCGGGTTTTAGAAGTTGCAGATGGAATAATTCATTTTATCTGGCAGCGTTTGCTTCACAGGGGATGGTGTTTTTGAAGAGAATTAAAATTGCTGAAGGTGTAGAGTTCCTGGAAGCCCCGCAGCAGGAATCCTGGTCGATGAATAATGGTTTGTTGATTACCGGTGAAGAGACCATTATGATTGACGGCAGGTTTGGTGATGAAGGAACGCTGACATTTATCAGGGAAAATAATGTGGGCCGATACTTTATTTCGCATTTTCATATTGACCACTCTTCCGGTGCCTGGCGTATTGCCGGCGAAACAAATTGCCGGCTGGCTTTAAACAAGGCTGAATATAAATTTATCCAGTCTAATGAGGCGCTGTTCCAGGCGACTGGTTACCGCCGGGCAGGGGTGCACTGGGAGGCGGAAAATATCCTTGCGCCAAGAATGGGGTTCCGGTGCATCCCCGGTATAGGTTCATATGAATTAGATGAAATTGAGGCCATTTCAAAAGGACGCTTGCGGGCTATCCCGGCCCCCGGTCATTCGCCAGGCCACTTTTTACTTTACGCTCCCGAGAGCGGGTTCCTTTATGTTTGCGATCTCGGCCTTGACCGGTTTGGCCCGTGGTACGGTTTTCCTCACTGTAACTTAAACAGCTACCTTGCTTCTATAAAAATTGCGCGCGAGATCTATGCCAAGGAGCTTTTTTCCAGCCATAGCCCGGTTGTCCGTAAAGGTGTGAAAAATGCCATCGACCGGTGTAGAGCGATAATTGAAGACCGCCACGGGAAGGTGATGAAAGCCTGGCATGAAGGGAAACGAACAGTTAAGGAAATTGCCGGGGAAGGCATATTTTACAAAAGAACGGACAGGTTTGGAAAGCGCGGTGTCTCACTGGTATCTTACTGGCAGGAAACAATGGTAAGGCATCACCTGGAATATGCCGGGCTTCTGGCTGACAGCGCCCCGTAAGTTTCAGGCTTATCTTTTATATCACCTGGTTTTTCAGGAATGAAATGGTTTCCCTAAACTTGCCTTCCTTTTCCAGCATTTTTACTGTAGCGGCAACACGGGCGTGTTGTGAAGCATCAAGCATATCGTCCATCACGCGATACACTCCCCAACGCTTACCCAGGATGAAGTTTTGTTTTTCTGATTCCGGCAGGGCAAGAAAACGGTCTATTACTGCCAGCATAGCTGGTTTATCCTCTGGTAGCTTACCGTTAACCTCTTCCAGCAAATTCATGGAGTGGTCGCTAACCAGATTGCTCTGGATGCCGTTGAGCTGTTCGATCAGCAATCTTTCTCCCTTGATTACCTCTTCTTCGGTCTCTTCCTCGAATTCACCGCCAAGCACTTTCTGTTCCAGCACTGATCCCTTTGCTACTGTCAGGCTGCGTATGCGTATAAAGTCAGGATTGATAATATTTAATACCCTTGCTGTTTCAAGCGCGTGCTCTTTGGCCCACCGTTTGCCGCCCATGCCTAAAATAATGTATTCTGAAAGGGATATTCCTGCTTCTTTTACCCGCCTGCCGGCTTCTATATGCTGTTTGGCAGTGGCGCCTTTTTCAATAAATTTGAGCACCTCATCGCAGCCGGACTCCATTCCCACATGTATGCGTGACAGGCCGGCCCTTCCCATTTCCGCCAGATCCTCCACGCTTTTGCGTGCGAGCGTGCTGGAACGGGCATAGGTGGTGACCCGCTCCACTGAAGGCAGCCGTTCTTTTAAGTATTTTAATATTTCTACAACGTCAGCAGTTTTCATAACCAGTGAGTTGGCATCCTGAAAAAATACTGTCTTGGCGCCGTTATAAAGCCAGGAAGCCACATGGAAAAGCTGGTAATCGCCGGACTTGTAAACCCGTGCTAGCACCTGCCGGTTTAGCAATCCGCCGAAACCACTTTCCCAGGAAATCTTTTGTACCAGCCGGCACATTTCAACTACCGTATCAATATCCTTCTTGATCTCCTCTACACTGCGGCGGGAAAAAGTTTTCCCCTTGTATGTGTTGCAGAATGCACACTTGTTCCAGGGGCAGTTGCGGGTAAGCCTCAGCAGGAGGCTGGCAGCTTCACTGGGTGGCCTGATTGGACCTTGCTCAAAAGATAAATTCATCATAACACACCCTTTATGGTAACTAATAATCGTATTACAATAATATCATATTACTGTAGATATTATAAATTGTTTTTCCTGAACTTATATTAGTTTTTCGATTTTCCTTAATATTCTTACTTGAGTATTGGAAATAAATAGTTTTATAATAAGGCATCAGGATGTTGAAGAGGGGGGTTAGGGTTGACACTTTCGGAGGTTAAGGAAGTGTTGAAAGCAACTTGCATAGCCGGAAGCTGCCTATTAGACATTAAAAAGGCTGAAACGGCCTGTGGCGCTGATTTATTGAGCGATGTACTTGCCCATGAAAAAGAAAGAACAATTCTTCTTACAGGACTGGTTCATCCGCAGGTAATCCGTACCGCTGAGATTATTGATTTGGTAGGGGTGGTTTTTGTCCGGGGTAAGGTGCCTACCCTGGAAATTGTTCGATTGGCCGAAGAAAAAGGTATTCCCATTCTTTGCACCTCGTATCCTATGTATGAGTCGTGCGGTCTTTTATATAAAGCAGGTCTAGGGGTGATCTCTAGTGAGCGATAGTCAATTTTTCCCAACAGTGCAGGATGTGATGACCAGGGATGTTATCACTATCACTCCGGATTTAACGGTACGGCAGGCTAAAGAGCTCATGCGGGTCAAAGGTATTTCCGGTATGCCAGTTGTTGATCAGGATAGGGTTCTTCTAGGTATTATCAGTGTTGCTGATATAATCCGGGCTCTGGAAGAAAATTCTTTGGATGTCCGGGTGTCGGAGGTGATGACCACAAACCCTGTTTTTTTACGTGAGCAGGATACAGTCGGGCAGGCCCTGAAAGCTTATCGTCAGCACAAATACGGAAGATTTCCCGTTATTGATGAAAAATCAAGGGTTGTGGGGATCTTAACCGCAGGAGACATCGTGGCACGGCTGGCTCAGATATTGAGAATTGACCAGGTTGAGAACCACAGGGAGAAAAAAAAGCAAAAAGATTTTGCGACTAGAATGTTTGACTATCCTATTGTCGGAATGAATTTTGATCGGGCAGGCGAGGCAGCCAGCGTCATTAAAAAGACACTTAACGAACTTGGGCTGGATCCGTCAATAGCCCGGCGCGCTGCGATTGCAGCTTATGAAGCTGAAATGAACGTGATTATTCATGCTTATGAAGGAAGGTTAACGGCTGAAATTACACCCAAAGAAGTGACCATCACGGTAAAAGACACCGGCCCCGGTATCCCTGACATTTCTTTAGCCATGCAGCCTGGTTATTCCACAGCACCCGACCAGATTAGAGAAATGGGCTTTGGTGTGGGGATGGGCCTTCCTAATATTAAGAAATCGGCCGATGAATTTTATATTGAGTCATCACCACAGGGTACAACAGTAATTGTAAAAATTTTAGTAAAGTGAGGTGCTGTCAATGAAATGTATTGAGTTGATCAAGATATTAAACGTAAACCTGCTGGCTCCTAAAAAGGTTGACCCTGAGCTGGAAGTAACCGGCTGCTACTGTGGAGACCTGTTAAGTTATGTCATGGCTCATGCCAAAGCAGGTGATGTCTGGCTGACGATACAAACCCACCAGAATATTATAGCTGTCGCAGTCCTTCTAGGCCTGCCTGCTATTATTTTAGTTGAAGGTAATTTACCTCAAAATGACACCTTGTTGAAGGCCCAGAGGGAGGGTGTGGTTCTTTTGAGCACGCAAGATACGGCTTATCATGTGGCCGGCCGCTTGTATTCCCTGGGCCTGGGCAGGTGAGAAACGTGCGGGAGCGGGCTATGGACCTGCACATCCATACGATACTGTCGCCTTGCGGGGGAGACGATATGATACCTCCTCTTGTCCTGCACAGGGTAAAGGAATTAGGTTTTGAAGTGATAGCTGTTGCTGATCATAATACAGCGGAAAATATACCGGCCTTCATGGCTAAAGGTAAGGAGATTGGAGTAGAAGTCTTACCTGGGATGGAAGTGCAAACCAGAGAAGATATTCATTTTGTCTGTCTTTTTGATACTGTGGAACAGGTATTCGAATGGCAGAGAATCGTTTATCAGCACTTGCCGGATCTGAAAAATAAAAGAGATAGTTTTGGCGAACAGTGGATTGTGGATGGAGAGGGAAATAAAGTAAGGGAAGTGGATAGATTGCTTCTCATGGGGACAGACCTTTCGATAGAAGAAGTTGTTAAGGGCGTTCATGGCCTGGGAGGCCTTTGTATAGCGGCTCATATTGACCGGAAGGCTTTCAGCCTGTGGGGAAGCCTCGGTTTTTTGCCCGCGGATTTGCCGGTTGACGGTGTGGAATTAACCCCCCATTTACCACGTAACCCAGACCAGATCAGCCAGGTGCAAGAAAGAGGTATTCATTACCTGGTTTCATCAGATGCGCACTGGTTAGACGGCATATACCCTCCCCAGTGTTTTGCTTTTATAGATGAGTGCAGCATTGAAGAATTAGCAATGGCCATTCTTAATAAAAACGGGCGGTATATCCGTACAGTACGCTAGTTATAAAACCAGGAGAGAGGAGCAGGCACTCCTCTCTAAGGTTCTCAGGATTCCGGCGGGTGTTCTATCAGGTCTATGGCGCCAAGCAAAATATGTGCCAGCCCGAAACCGGCAATACCCCACCCCATTGCTGGATTTAAGTTGCGTAACGCCAGTCCTGTTGCGGTAATGGCGGTACCGAGGACGGCTGGAATCAATCCTTCGCGCGGCAACAAAATTCCCCCTTTCAGAGAGTTTGATTATATTTTTTATGGATATGCTTTTTTATATGCAGTAAAATTGTGGGGCGGGTTTTACCATCTCCTGTATCTGGAGGTATCTTTTACCTGCAAGTTGTACTTAAAAGTATGGGTCAGACAGGTTATCCGGCAGGAGTGCTCCAGGCACGAAGTCCACTGATAAGCCTCCTCCAGTACCTGCCCTACCGCGAAGCTCCCGTGCCCGCGGATCATAACTATCTTATATTCTTTTAAGAGAGCGGGCAGCTTTTCTTCCAGTTCTTTAGAGCCGATGGTATGCTCTGCGCTCAGGACGGGGACCTTGTGCAGCAGGTAGGCTCCTTCGGAGTCAAGCGGGATGATTTCATCTTCCAGGAGGGAGAGGGCGATAGCATGGACCGGGTGGGCGTGCACGATGGCCAGGGCGGTGGTCCCTTTGTAAATTGCCCGGTGTACCCTGATTTCTGTGGATGCCAGGATAATGTTGCTGTCGTTTTTCTCCAGCCCTGTTTCGATCAGGTCCCGTCCCTCCAGGTGCCCCAGCATTGCCCCGCGCCTGGTAATGATGACCCGGTCCCCGCAACGCACGCTGAGGTTGCCGCTGTGTGAGCTGTTCAGGCCGGCCAGGAAGAGGTCGCGCCCGAATTTCTGAAAGTCCTTTAACATATTACCACTCCAGTTCCAGTTCCTGCAGTTTTTTAGGCAAAGGCGTTCCTGATTCGTCCCACCCTCTGAAACGGTAATACTCAGCCAGCATGGTTTTGAGCTCGACTGTTTTCCCGCGAGAGGGTCCCTCTGAGACAGGTTCCTCCAGCAACCTGGGCGGCAGGGTGTCAAAAGAGGAGTCCAGGTCTGCCCGGAGGTTGAAAAGCCGCTCTAAGTTCCAGATTCGCTCGCCAATCCGGTATAAGTCCTGCGGGCTGTAATCCACGCCTGTTGCGGCCGACAAAATCCTGGCGAAATATTCTTCAGATACAGTCATGTTGATGAAGCGGCAGGCTATCAGGCTGTCAATAGCTGCATTGATATTTTGCTGGTTGATGACCAGTCCCGCTTTGCCCCCGGTGCTGAACCTGTCCACCATCTTGGGCACGCCCAGCGCTTCCGGCCCGGCCATGTAAGCCCGCAGGTGGCAGCCGCCGCGGTTTGAGGTGGCAAAGCCCAGCCCCATTCCCTGCAGGCCGCGCGGGTCATAGGCCGGCAGTTCCAGCCCCTTTACCTGCATGGCGTACTGGCCGGCGCCGAATTTTCCGGCCAGCCGGCGCGAGCCTTCGGCCAGCAGGTTGCCGGTTCCTTCCCGGTATGCTATTTGTTTAACGAGCTGGGGCAGCCCTGCCGCGTCTCCGAATGTAGGGCCTTCTTTTAATATTTCTTTTTCAACCAGTTCCATGGCACAGCCGATGGTCACTCCTGTGGAGACGGTGTCCAAACCCAGCCGGTTGCAGAGATGGTTGGCCTCGGCAATTACTCCCAGGTCGTCAATCCCGCATTCCGGTCCCAGCGCCCAGATGGATTCGTATTCCGGCCCAGCGGTGATCCCTGTATGAGGGGTTTTGATTAACCGGGTGCACTGGACCGGGCAGTCGTGGCAGCCCTGGCGGCCAGCAGATATGGTTTCGGCAATGGCTTCGCCGGAGATTTTTGCGGCGCCGGGAAACTGGGATGCTTGAAAATTGCGGGCCGGGAAAACGCCCAATCCGTTAAAAAGGTTTACCAGGACCGGAGTGCCGAATTCCGGCAGTCCCTGGGAGGTGATGGGGTGGGCCTTGATCCACTTGCCGGCCTCATAGACGATGAAATCAAGTTTTTCCGCGTCGGCTACACTTACTTTTTTAGATCCCCGCACAGCAATGGCTTTTAGTTTCTTGGCCCCCATTACCGCGCCCAAACCACCCCGGCCCAGGGCACGGTGCCTGTCGTTCATGATAGAGGCGAACCTGACCAGGTTTTCACCGGCCGGCCCGATACAGGCAATGCTGAAATCTTTCCCTAGTTTATTTTTTAAATAATCGTTTGTTTCTATAACGTCAGCACCCCACAGNTTCCCCNCCCTCGTGCAGCGCCGCCTGTCCGTCCGTGATCGTCAAATAAACCGGCGCTGAAGAGACTCCTTCAATAATCAGCATGTCAAAACCGCTTTTTTTCAGCCGGACGCCCCATCTTCCCCCGGCGTTCGAGTCAAAAATTGTGCCGGTGAGCGGGGATTTGGATGAGACACTGAACCGCCCGCTCCCAGGGACGCCGGTACCGGTCAGGGGTCCGGCGGCAAAAACCAGCTTGTTTTTTTCTCCAAGCGGGTCACAGTCGGCCGGCACTTCCCCGGCAACTGTCCAGGTACCAAGGCCGCGTCCTCCGATCCATCCTGCCAGCACCTTTGGATCGATATCTTCGTGGTCGATCAGGCCTGAACTCAGGTTTACCCGGAGCGCCTTTCCGGACCAGCCACATAAATTCATTTTATGATGACCTCCCTAAACGTTATGTAACCTCCAGTCCTTAAATCTGCCCTGCTATGTTATTCTTCGCTGTTAAAGGAGAATCCTCCCGGGGTTATATGTGTTGAACACCCTGCATATCGACAGTATTTATACCAGCGTGGAGCTCTTTTTCCGGGAGGTCATCTATCCGACCCAGGGCCTGCGGCTGGCTCTGGCTGAGGTCTTCGTCCGGACCGCTGGCGACATGACCGTTTCATCCGTATACAGGCTGGAGATAGCTTCCGTCGCAGGCAAGACTCATGAGCTGATTGCCTGCATACACATTATTATCTGTCATCCGGTTCTTTATTTTGAAAGGGAAAAATTCTCAATGGCACACATTCACGTTTATCAGTCCGACGGCACAACTCAAATTTCAGAGGGCACCGGCACCAACCCGATCCAATTCATCCTGAACGCCACCAACAACGAAGAAGGCACCCCGGTTAAATTCATTGTCAAGTGCGAAACCGGCAAGCAGACTACCTCTGCCGGTGTGACCATCACCATATTGGACAACTCTTCAAGCGGTAGAGAATTGAAATGGGCATTGGCTCCGGATAACGCTGGTTCCCCAGGTACTTTTAATACTTACGGTGCGTCCCTTACCCTCTCCGGCGTGATTGACGCCGCAGGAGGGAGAACCAATAGCCAAAGCCTTTTGGCACGCTGCCTCGAGACGTTCTTCAGAGTAGCGTTTGGAAAGAAGCAGGATTCCCGGGCAAGAACGGTATCCTTGTTCTGGATGAGGGCGGGATGCCAGGATTGTTTCCACTGTTTTGGCGGTATCCGGGCCTACGCTCCGCGCCCAGGAAACCAGGCGGAACGGTGTCCACTCCAGGTATTACCGGTGTTTTTCCGGACGATGATTTGGATCGGTGATGTATTTGCCCTTGATGAAACACTTCGGATGGACAGCTACCCGCCGTCCCTTGTAGAGCGCCTCGACGGTATTGGCCGTAATGCGCTGGTCAATTGTTTTTTGGATGAGCTGGTAAGAAACGCTGTAGTAAGTATGGTCCACATCTACATGATAATCGATGTTTACCTCGGCCTTTTTCCAAACTGCAAACTCATACCGGGTGGGCGGCAAAGGTTTTAAGGCCGGCTTGTCCAAGGTTTCAAAAAGTGTGCGGCGGCAGCCTTCTAATTTTTGAAAGGGCCGGTTATTCATCTTTTCAACACCCACCCGGATTTCTTCTACCAATTCTTCCAGGCTAAAGAAGGTGCGATTTCTTAAGGGGGCCAAAATCCAGCGCTCCACCACCTGGACGCCTGTCTCCACCTTAGTCTTGTCCCGTGGCTTTCTAATTCGCGCGGGAATGATGGCTGTGCCGTAATGAGCGGCTAACTCCTGGCAGGTAGGATTGATGTCGGGCTCGTAGTAACACGGATGGGAAACAGCTGTTTTGGTATTGTCCGGGATAACCGCTTCTGTTACCCCGCCGAAAAATTCAAAGGCACGGCAGTGGGCGCTAATCCAGGCAAAGAGGTCCAGGGACAGGGTAGCCTCGGCGTAAGTATAATTGCCGGCTCCCAATGTAGAAACAAAGATGTAGGCAGGCCGGACTTCACCGGTGGCCGGATCAACCACAGGCACTGTTTGGCCGGCATAATCGACGAACATTTTTCCCCCGGCTTTATATGGTTGACGCAAAACTACATCTATTATCTTGCGCCATTGGTTGTAGAGTTCGCAAAATCGACTATACTGGTAACCTTGAGGGTGTTCTTCCCTGTATTCCAGCCACAATTGTTGCAGAGTTACACTTTTCTTGCTGAGCTCCCGGTGAATCCAGGTGTAATCCAGTTCCTGGTAGTTTCGGCGGGGCTGATTATTTCCCGGAAACAGTAACGCTTCCAACGAGTTCTCATCCAAGTCATTTGGTAAAGGCCAAGTAAGGCCTGCGGCTTGTATCCTGGCAAGGTAGTCGATGACTGTACTTGGCGACAGATTGTAGCAGCGGGCAATCTGTCTCTTTGTAAAGCCTTTTTCATAATAGACCTCCATGCCGCTTGTGCGGCACCAGCAGAAGGATGAAAACAGATCGAGGGAAGGGTGGGTTGTCCCTGTTCGCTCCCGTGCTTCGCACCGACAGCACCAGGGCTCGCTTCGGGCGAAATTGGGCCGCCTTCAACTCACCGTCCTGGTTCGGTGAAGGCTGGCGCGGACGTCCT
>Ga0067045_1004100_pt1 | contig 16720 bp, 16 predicted proteins | sample TerdegcTABiofilm_FD_59184 | JGI IMG/M metagenome (GOLD analysis project Ga0067045, IMG submission 59184) | Combined Assembly of (Gp0054472, Gp0054536) Wastewater bioreactor microbial communities from Singapore -Terephthalate degrading...
CCCGGCGGCTGGCAGGACTTCCTGCGCCAGAACCCGACCTTCCTCGCCCCGCCCCCGACCCACGCGGAGAGCGCGCCCAAGGCCCCTGCCACGGTCGCCGCCGCGCCGAAGAAGTCGGTGAAGCTCTCCTACAAGGACGCCCGCCGTCTGGAAGAGGTCGAAAAGCTGATGGAGACCCTGCCGGTCGAGATCGCGAAACAGGACGCCATCCTCGCCGACCAGAGCCTCTACACCCGCGACCCCGCCGCCTTCGACCGCGCCATGAAGGCCGCCGACAAGGCCCGCGCCGACCTCGAAGCCGCCGAACTGGACTGGCTGGAGCTGGAAGAGAAGAAGGCGGAACTGGCGGGGTGAAACCAACGCGCCTCAGCGATCGAGCGATCGAGTTCAAGGCCCCGCACTCGTCGATCGCGCCATAAAGGCCAGCGACATGGCGGGTGCCGACCTCGAAACCACCGAGCTGATCCGACGGAGCAGTTCGGCGCACGTTCCGATCAGTCTTCACCCTCCAACGCCGTCGATCAAAAGCCCCGACGACGCCAGAAGCGACAAACCCGCCCCGGCGAACCGGAGCGGGCAGAGTCGATTAGCTGGGCGGACAGTCGAAGGCGTTCTGAGCGACCGTGACGCAAACTCCATGGTCACCAGTCTTGGCCATACAGTTATAGTAGACGTCGATCTGGCAGGGATTCAGATCCTCCAGGCCCGTGAAGGCGCTACGGGTCGGAGTGGCTTGAGCGCTCAACGGGGCAAAAGAGCTAGCACCAAAGACGATGGCAAGGCCCGCGGCGGCCAACAGCTTCTTCATGATATAGTCCCTCCAAGCGACTTCATTGTCGCAACCTTGACCATGAGTAACGTCGGTTTTCGCGCAACTAACAATCATGTTATGGTGCGATGCACAACTCTTGGAGGCATCCTCCGACGCTTCGCCCGCGCCTTCAGCCCTTCCTCAGCGCAGCACCGGCTCCACGTCCGCCAGCACCACGTCGTGCATCTGGTTCAGATAGGCCTCGTAGTAGCCCTTGTGCGAGGCCCCCACGAGGGCCAGCATCTTCACGCCCGGCTTCACCCCCATGACGTCGCGCATATTGGCGACCATGCGCAGGTTCCGCGTCTCATAGGTGGCCAGGTACATTCGGCCGAAGCCCTCGGGCGAAGGGTCCTTCTGGGCCGCGCCGAAGTCGCTCTCATAGGCCAGACGCTGGGCCTCGGCGCTGTTGTAGTAACGATAGAGGTTCAGCAGGCCGTCGGGCTGCGACAAACCGGCCATGACCGGGGCCTCCGCCGCCTTGCGCGCCTCGCCCGCCGGATTGCTCCAGACCTGACGGATCGCCCGGGCGAAGCCCCTGATGTCCGCCGGATAGCGGTCGGCCGAGTGGTCATCGACGCTCCACACCCGCTCCAGCCCCAGCCGCGCGGCCAGGACGGCGGCGACGGCGTCGCTCTCGTTGATGCTGTCAGTCAGCGTGTTCAGCTGGGCCACCAGGGTCGCGTCCAGCCCCTCGCCCTCGCGGCGTTCCGCCGGGGCCAGACGCAGCCACTGGACGAAGGCCGAGGTCGGCTCGCCCGCCGCCAGGAAGACCGCCGCCAGACGCCGCCGCTGCTCGGGGCTCGGCGCCGCGGGCCATTCCGCCAGCAACCGCTCGGCCTCGGCGTTGGCCGCAGGGACGTCCAGCCCGGCCTGCTGACCGGCGTGGCTGACGTCCGGGCAATAGTCGCTGATCGACACCCTGTAGCGCTGCGGATAGCGACGCAGGGCGTCGCATTGCAGGCCCGAAACGTTTTCGGTGGCGATCACTTCGGGGGCCCAGGCCGCCAGACGATCCAGCAGGGGCGCCAGCATCTCGGCCTTCACCGCGTCGCCCATCTGGGCCAGGTGGGGCGAACCCACCACCAGCACCTGATTGACCGGCCCCACGGGCGCGCCCTTCAGCTGGTCCGGCTGGAAGGCGGGACGATAGGTCTGGGCGGCCGCGGCCCCCGTCAGAGCGAGAGCGACGCCGAGCGCCAGAAGACCAGCGGAAGAACGAACAGTATTCACAACAGACAACCTAGCAGGATCGAAAGCGCCGCCGACGACGGCTCAAGCGGGACCATTAGGCGAAATGGGCGGCGCCGCCTCGTTAAATCCCGCTCATTAACGATAGCCGCCGCTTTCCTGTGGACAGTCGCAAAACCCTGATCTTCGAGCGCAAATTCCGTCCGCCTTCAGATATCCACAGGCTTGTCCACCGGGGCCGGGACAGTTCCGCACAGCCGCTCCGATTCGGGCGCTTGCCGGATAGCGGATTCCGCGAGAACGTCAACAGGCCAACGGGACACGGCGGCGCGGAAATCTCAAACTCAGCAATGGGTTAGCGGGATATCAAGCGAACCGGCCCGGCTCTCTGACCCAGGGTTCCAAGCCTCTTCGGAGGATGCGGAAACACCGACGCAGGGCCACAGGCTCCCGATCCTTCAGCGCCTCGGCGCGGGGACTGCGGAGAACCAGGCCGGGATCGAAGACGACGCGTCCCGACGACGCGCCCGATGCGACCAGGGGCCGCCAGGAGACCAGCCGACGCCGCCGGGTTCGCCCGAAAGCGCCGCAGCGAAATCGGTTCGGACGCTCGCGTCCCAATGTGGATCTTCGCTTCGAAAAAAGGCCAGGCCCTGACCCGAACGGCCAGGTCCAACCCGGACTTGGCGAGGGGACGTGATCGGGCTTCGCCTTCGGGTGCGCCAGGGTCGCGTCCCCTCGCTCAATTCCGCCCCCGCCCTGCGACAAGCCGCCTCGCGCCGCGTCACGCACCACCGATAGACAAGACAGCTTCGCCCGCCCACCCTGATGACGAATCCGGACGGGGGGCCGACCATGCCTAGACGCTTCATCACCGCGACGGCCCTCGCCCTGGCTGGCGGCTCGGGTCTGGAAGGCGCGGCCCTGGCGCAAACCGCCCCCCCGCCGCCGATCATCATCTCCGCCCAATCCGCCATGACGACCTGGCTGACCACGCGCGAGGCGACGCTTCAGTGCGACGGTCAGCCGATCCAGGCCCTCTACGCCGAGCCCCTGGCGCCCCAGGTCACGGCCGCCGCCCCGGACGCCGGCCTCCAGCCCTCGACCCAGGCCCTGCGCTTCTCGATCAATGCCGAAGGCCGTCCGCGCAGCATCCGTCCGGCCCCCGCCGCCTCGCCCCGCTTTCTCCAGACCGACGAGTCCCAAGCCGCCCTGGCCGCCTATCGCTTCGCCCCGGGCCAGGCCCGCGCCGACTGCGCCATGACCATCCGCCTGACGCCCCGCCCCCTGGCCGAGGCCAGCCGCGAGCAACTGGCCTTCGCCTACGCCGTCGACGGCGCCCGCCCCGCCGCGATCGTCCAGCGGCTGGCGCGCGAGGGCGACGACTGCCGCGAGCGCCCCCACCCCGCCGTGGCCGTCTATCCGTCCCGCGACGCGGGCCGCCCCCCGGCCGGCGGCCGCGCCTGGAGCGTCACCCGCTGGAACGTCGGCCGCGACGGCCGCACCTCGGACGTCGAGACCCTGGCCTCCTCCGGTCACGACGCCTTCGACGCCGAGGCGCGCCGCGTCGTCATCGCCAGCACCTTCCAGCCCGACGCCCCGCGCCGGGGCTGCATCAACGCCTGGACGCGTGCAGGCGAGACCCTGCTGGACACGCCCGAGCCCGAACCGACCGACGATCCGCTGAAGAACTGCCCGGCCGAACTGCGCGCCCGCTTCACCCACGGCCGCCTGATCTATCCGCACGCCTTCCAGCAACGCGGGATCGAAGGCTGGGCCATCGTCCGCTACGACATCGCCTCCTGGGGCGAGACCGGCGCCATCGAGGTGTTGGAGGCCCAGCCCGCCGCCGCCTTCGGCGAGGCCGCCCGCAACATCATCCGCGCCAGCCGCGCCACGCCGGGTCATGTCGCGGGCATCCGCTGCACCGACCGCATCATCTTCCGTCTGCCCCGAGGCGATGAACGGCCAAATACCGACTGAAGGCCCGCGCGACCTTCCCAATTCCGCCCTCGCCCCCTAAACGGACAGGCGATGACTCTCGACCGCCTCTCCCGCCGCAANCTGCTGCTGGGCGCCGCCGGCCTGACCGCCGNNGGCGGCCTCGCGGCCTGTGGTCGCGCCGAAGCGCCGGTGGANGAGTCCGGCCGGGTGCGTCTGCGNCTGGCTTCNGGCGGCCCGGTCACCGCCGCCCACGGCGGCTTCTATCAGGCCATCGCCACAGGGGCCTATGAACGGCGCGGTCTGAACGTCGAGATCCTGACCGGCGCGGCGGGCGCCGACGTCCCTGCCCTGCTGGCCGCCAGCGCGGTCGAACTGGCCTGCGGCGTCGACAGCTTCGCCCCCATGCGCCTGGTCGCCGACCGCGCCCCGGTCAAGGCCGTCGCCGCCTTCCTGCAGAAGGACCCCGTGGTCCTGATGGCCCGGCCCAATCAGCCGCTGGAGGCCCTGTCGGCCCTGCATGATCGCCCCATCCTGATGTCCCCGGCCGATCACGCGGGCGTCTGGAACTGGCTGCGGACCCGCTTCGACCTGCCGGCCGATCAGGCCCGCGCCGGGACGCCTGAAGACAACCTCAAGGCCTTTCTGGCCGATCCCAAGGCCGTCCTGGTCGGGCGGCTGACCACCGGCGACCCAAGCCTGATCGAGCGTGAAGCCGGTTTCAGCCCGCGCGTCCTGATCCCGGCCGACGACGGCTATCCCTCCTATGGCGGCCTGGTCCTGGCCCCCAACGCCTTTGCTCGCGACAACGCCAAGGCCCTGCGCGACTTCATCGCCGCCTCGGTCGAGGGCTGGCGCGACTATGTCCACGGCGACGGGTCCAAGGGCGACGCCCTGATCCGCCGCGCCAACCCCGACCTGAACCAGCGCCTGTTGAACGCCGTGCGCGACAGCCTGAAGACCGAGGCCGTGGTCGATGGCGGCGACGCGGCCCTCTACGGCCTGGGCGCCATGACCCCCGAACGGTGGCAGGCCTTCGCCGAACAGACCGAGGCCGCCTACGCCTCGGCGCCCGACTGGCGCGAGGCCTACACGGCCCAATATCTGCCCGGCCGAGGTTAAGGCCCCGCGTTAGCAGCGGATTAAGCCGTCCGAGCCTAGCTTGCGGGTTCAACGCCGTCCGCCAGCAGGAGGCCGTCCGTGCGACGCCCGCCGAACATCGCCGCCATCCTGACCCTCGGGGCCTGCGCCCTGGGCCTCGGCGCGCCCGCGGCCGCTCAGACCAGCCCGGCGCCGTCCAGCGCCAGCGCGGCGGGTCTGCGCTACCTGACCTGGCCCGGCCGGACCTATCGCCCGGTCGTCGCCGCGCCCGCGCCGGTCGACGCCCAGCCGATCCCGGTCGCCGCAACGCCCGCCCGCCCGCCGATCATTCCCCACGGCGGCCGCCCCGCCGAAATCTATGCCGCCGCGCCGACCCCGAGCGTCGCGCCGCGTCAGGGCCTGACCCCCGCCAGCGCCTGGATCGCCTCCCAGGCCCCGGCCTATGCGCCACAGCCCCCCGCGGCGATGCAGCCCCCGGTCGACGCCGCCGCGACGCCCCAGCCCTATCCGGCGCCGGTCGCCGCCCCCTGGAGCCGCGCCCGCGCCGCTGCGCCTGCGCCAGCCGCCCCGGCTCAGGCCCCCGCTCCGACGCCAGTTCCGGCCCCGACCGGCTATTTCGCCGAAACCGCCGAGGCCGCGCCGCAGCCCCTGCCCGTCGCGCCGCCCGCCCCGACGCCGCGCCGCACGCCCGCCCCCGTTCCGACGCCGGCGCCGGCGCCAGCCGCTCAGCCCTCCGCGCCTGAAGCCCCGGCGGCAGCGGCCGACGTCGCCGATCCCATGGCCCCGCGCCGCGATGCGCCCATCTTCCGGCTGCAACGCCCGACGCCCGCCCCGACCGAAGCCGTCGCGCCGGCCGCCCACGCCCAGACACAGCTTCAGCCTCAGCCCGCCCCGACCGCAGAGACGCCGGCGGCCCAGGGCGGCGCCCGCTATTATTCGGTGCATCGCCAGGCCGGGCGTCAGCCCGACGCCACCCCCCTGCCCGCGCCCGTCTATCTGGACGCCCTGCCGGTGGACCTGACGAGCATGCCCGCCTCAGCCGACCTGGCCGAGCCGCCCGCCGCCCCCAATCTGATCCGCAACGCGAACGGCCGCCTCCAGGCCCTGCCCGCCAACGAAGACCCGACCCTGCCATGAGCGACGGCTCCGCCCCTCCCCCGGTTCAGGACGTCGCCTCGCGGCTGCCCGACCTGATCGCCCTGGCCCAGGAGCCGTCGAGCGAGAAGCGCCGCGCCCTGCTGCGCGAACTGACCGACTGCTTCTTCGGCGCCGCCGAACGCAGCGAGGCCGAGACCGCCCTCTACGGCTCGGTGCTCGGCGACCTGACCGACGCCATGGAGCTGGCCGTCCGCGCCGAGCTGGCCGAGCGCTTCGCCGCCGTTCCGGACGCCCCGCATCAGCTGATCCGCCGCCTCGCCAACGACGAGGCCGAGGACGTCGCCGGTCCCGTCCTTCAGGCCTCGCCGGTGCTGACTGAAAGCGACCTGATCCAGGTCATCCGCTCGCGCGGCCAGGGCCACATGCGCGCCGTCAGCCAGCGCGCTGTGGTGTCCGAGGCCGTGTCCGACGCCATCATCGATCGGGGCGACGACGAGACCCTGGGCGTGCTGCTGGGCAATGAGGGCGCCTGCCTGTCGCGCGCCGCCTCCGAAGCCGCCGTCGAGCGCGCCCGGGTCAATCCGGCCCTGCACGCCCCGACCGTCGAGCGCGCCAGCCTGCCGCCCGACCTGCTGAACGAGATGTATTTCGAGGTCGAGGCCCGTCTGCGCCAGCGCATTCTGGAACAGAACGCGCGCATGGACCCGGCCCTGCTGGAAAGCGCCCTGGCCGCCGGGCGCACCCGCGTCGCCACCGACGACGGCGCCCTGCCGCCCGACTACGCCGAGAGCCTGGCCTATGTCGAGGAACTGAACGTCGCCGGCCAGTTGACCCCGCCGGTCCTCGCCCGCTTCCTGCGCTCGGGCAGCCGGACCTCCTTCCTGATCGCCCTGTCGCAACTGGCCGACATCGATTTCCACACCGCCCGCCAGATCGTCGAGCGGCGCGAACTGGACGCCCTGGCCGTGGTCTGCAAGGCCGCCGACCTGGATCGCGCCCTGTTCCTGACCTACGCCGTGGTCCTGCTGAACACCGACGGCGACGCCATGGGCAAGGCCCGCGCCTATGCCGGCATGTATAACGACCTGACCCGCGAAGCCGCGCTGCGCACCCTGCGCTTCTGGCGCATGCGCAAGGCCAGCCACGCGGCGTAACTGCTTCTCCGCCGCTCCTCGAGACCCGTCAGGAAGCGCTCATGCTGTCTTTCGTTCTCACGCTTCTGGTTCCGTTAGTTGCGCCCGTGCATACAGAAGCGCCTTGCCAGAGTATCAGTCGGCCTGTTGACCACTGGGGTTCGTATCAAAGCAAGTTCAAGGTCGGCCCCGTCAGCCTGGCCTTCAAGAAAGGTTCGACGAACTGCACTTTCGATACGATGGAGGCGGGGCGTTGCCTGTCCGTTGCACCTGGAGTGATCTACGTCGCCCTCGCCGGTCAGGAGACATGGTTCTCCATTCCTGAAAACAAGCACGCCGAGGTTAGGGTGCAAGACGGCGCTGTCTCATGCACGGTAAGGCCCTTGGTCCGAATGGACTGAGCCGGTCGCCATCGCGCCGTGGCGATTCAGGCGAAAGAATGCAAAACGCCCGCCTTCCTTGCGGAAGACGGGCGCTGCGTCCGACCTGAAAGGCCGGTCTTACTTCTTGGCGCGGGGGGCGCGGGCCGGTTTGCGGCCGCCCTGTCCCAGACCCATCTGCTTGGCCAGGTCCGAGCGGGCCTTGGCGTAGTTGGGCGCGACCATGGGGTAGTCCTTGGCCAAGCCCCACTTCGCCCGGTATTCCTCAGGGCTCATATTGTATTTGGTGCGCAGGTGGCGCTTCAGCGACTTGAACTTGCGGCCGTCTTCCAGGCAGATCAGGAAGTCGGGCGTGATCGACTTGCGCACCGGAACCGCCGGTTCCTTGGGCTCGGGCTCGATTTCCACCGGCGCCGAAGAGACGCCCGACAGGGCGGCGTGAATCTGGGCGATCAGTCCGGGCACGGCGTCGGCCGAGACGGTGTTGTTGCTGACATAGGCGGACACGATGTCGGCCGTCATTTCGAGCAGTTCGGGTTTTTCTTCCATGGGGGGATCGCCTGTTTCAGGAGCCAAACACGTTCGACTGATCAGACCCGACCCGTCGGCGGTTGGTTTCATACGTATGTTTGAAGATGATGGCAATGCAAGCATAGAATATCGCCTGAAAGGCGAACTGTTCTATTCGTCTGCCTCGAATTCAGTTCTGGTCTTTCAGCGACCAAAGTTCTCCGCGAGCGCCAGCATGGCGGCCCGTTCGGGGGCGGAGTATTCGTCGATCATCTCTTCCTCGCCTTCGCGAATCGCGCGCAGCAGCGCCGGCGTCAGCGCCGAGGACAGCGACCAGTTCCAGTAACGCAGCACGGTCTGCGCCCGATCAACCGCCAGCATCTCATAGGTGATCTGCACCCGNTCCCAATCGGGATGCACCTCGCCGTCGGCNGTCAGCTCGGGCCGGCGCATGGCCNGCCACAGGATCTGAAGGTCCAGCCGCGACAGGCCGGTCGCCTTGCANAGGATGGCCAGGGATTCGCCGCCNGCGTCGCCCATGATCTTGGCCGAGGTCAGCGGCTTGATCCCGGACAGATAGCCGATCTCGCCGACCAGCTCGCGCGTCATGCCCTCGGCGGCGGCGGCGACGGCCGCTTCCAGCCCGCTGTAGGGGCTTTTTTCGATGGCGGCGCGGTTGCGCTGGCGCCGCTCGATGAACTGCAGGGCCTTGCGCGCCACCGGGTCGGACCAGCCCTCGGCGGCGGCCATGGCGAAGACGTCCTCGACGCTCTCCTGCAGCACTTCGCGCGACACGGCGAAGCGTTGCAGCACGGCGCGCCGCTCCTCGGCGTCGCACCACCAGAACATGACATAGGCCCCGGACGGGCGCAGTTCCGGCCGGCGCAGCAGAGGCGCGCACAGGCCCTTGCTCTGGCGGCTCAGCGCCACCACGCCCTCCACGGCGCCCTGCGACAGCCGCGCCGAATTATTCTTCAGCACCGCCTCGATGACGGCGTCCTCGCCGAAGCTCAGCAGGGTCTCGGTGACGACTTCCGACAGACCGCGACGGGCGGCGATCAGCAGCCGATGCTCGATCTCGGCGTCACGGGCGCAGCCGATCAGGTCCACGTCGGTCAGGGCGGCGCACTGTTCGATCAGGGCCTCCGCCACCGACGGTTCGTCGCGCAGCAGCAGCCGCGCCAGGCTGTTGGGCAGTTCCGCCAGAGGGGCCAGCCGCACCGCCACCCGGCGGCGCTCCTCGACGGGAGCCAGGCGCAGCATCTCGACCAGCAGGTCACCCGTCACCGCCCGCTCGAAGGCGTTGATCCGGCTGGCGGGCAGGCAGACGACATCGGCCAGCCGCCGCAGCAGGGTCTGGCGGGCTTTCGACGGCCCAGCCTGGGCGTCGGCGTCGGGAATGGCGGCCGGAAGAGACATGGCCCGACGACCCTAACGCGAGCCGGTTAACCGCGCGTGAGGGCGAATGTCCCGCCTACAGCCCCTCGAACAGGGCCGTGGACAGGTAGCGCTCGGCGAAGTCGGGCAGGACGACCACAATGGTCTTGCCCGCATTCTCGTCCAGGGCCGCCTGGCGGAAGGCGGCGACCAGGGCCGCGCCCGAGCTGATGCCGACCGGCACGCCGTCCGTCCTGGCGACCTTGCGGGCCATGTCGAAGGCGTCCTCGTTGGAGACCTGCTCGACGCCGTCGATCACGGCGCGGTCGACGATCGAGGGAATGAAGCCCGCGCCGATGCCCTGGATCTTGTGCGGGCCGGGCGCGCCGCCCGACAGGACGGGCGAGGCCGTCGGCTCCACCGCGATCATCCTGACCGAGGGCTTCTTCGCCTTCAGCGCATGGCCGACGCCGGTGATGGTGCCGCCGGTGCCGACGCCCGCGATGACGATATCCACGGCCCCTGCGGTGTCGGCCCAGATTTCCTCGGCCGTCGTGACCTCATGAATGGCCGGGTTGGCGGGGTTGTCGAACTGCGAGGGGCTGACCGCGCCCGGGGTGCCGGCCAGCAGTTCCTGAGCCATGGCGATGGCGCCCTTCATCCCCTGCTCGGCGGGGGTCAGCACCAGTTCGGCGCCCAGCAGGGCCAGCATCTTGCGGCGCTCGATCGACATGCTCTCGGGCATGACCAGGATCAGCTTGTAGCCCTTGGACGCGGCGACAAAGGCCAGGGCGATGCCGGTGTTGCCGCTGGTCGGCTCGATCAGGGTCGCGCCCGGCTGGATCTTGCCGGCCTGCTCCAGGGCCTCGATCATGGCCACGCCGATGCGGTCCTTGACCGAGGCGATCGGGTTGAAGAACTCCAGCTTGGCCAGCACCGTGGCCTTGGGCTCAAGCTCCCGGCTCAGATTGGGCAGCCGCACCATGGGCGTGTCGCCGATGGTGTCGACGATGCTGTCATAGACCCGGCCGCGTCCGGCCTTCTTGTGGCGGCTGGCGTCGTAAGCGGTGTCGGACATGGGGAGATCTCCGTGCGGCGAGTTCAGCGAAAACAGATAGACCTTATAACGTCCGGCGAAACCTCGACGACGCAGGAATTCTCACCTTGACCATAAATCGGCTGCGCCCCGGCCCGGTCGCCGCCGTCAGCGCAAGCCGCGCCGCGCCGGATCAAAGGGCAGGACCTCGCGGATCGCGATCAGGGTCTTGAAGGCGCGGACGCGGGCGTCGTCGTTCAGAACCTCGCGCGTGAAGACCTCATAGGCCTCCATGGTCGGCACGCGGACATAGAGGACGAAGTCGGTCTCGCCCGTCACATACCAGGCGGCCTGAACCTCGGGTCGGGCGGTCAGCCGGGCGATCAGGGCGTCCAGCACCCCGGTCCCCTCGCGCTCCATCTCGACCAGGACGTGCATGGTCAGGGCCCGCTCCAGCCGGGCCTCGTCGATCACCGCCACGTCGGCGACGATGACCCCCTCCTCGCGCAGGCGTCGCAGGCGGCGCGACACCGCCGACTCCGACAGGCCGACCCGATCCGCCAGCACCCGCGCCGGCTGCAGGTTGTCGCGCCGGACCAGATCCAGCAGCCGCCGATCGAAATCGTCGAGCGTGACGGTTTCCCGCATTCCAAATTACCTTGATGACGATTTCTTGCATTCTATCAGCAGAAATCAGCGAGAAACACAGGCGGCTTTTCACTAGGTTCCCGGCCGATGTCCTCCCCGACTCTTGACCTGAATTCGCCGCGCCTCTCGGCCGCCCTGCCCTATCTCGCCCTGGTCGGCGGGATGGTGTCGCTGGCGGTCGGCACNTCCTTCGCCAAGGGGCTGTTCCCCCTCGTCGGCGCCGAGGGNACCGCCGCCCTGCGCGTCGGCCTGTCGGCCCTGGTGCTGGTGGCCGTCTGGCGGCCCTGGCGGTTCCGNCTGACGCGCGCCGACGCNGGGCGNGTGCTGCTGTATGGCCTGGTGCTGGGGCTGATGAACCTCAGCTTCTACATGGCCCTGCGCACCATTCCGCTCGGCCTGGCCATCGCCATCGAGTTCGCCGGGCCTCTGACCCTGGCCCTGATCCACTCACGGCGACTGGTGCATTTCGCCCTGGTCGGCCTGGCCGTCGCGGGTCTGGCCCTGCTGCTGCCGATCTGGAGCGGGGTCGAGGGGCTGGACCCGGTCGGGGTCGGCTTCGCCGCCTTCGCCGGCCTGTGCTGGGCCCTCTATATCGTCTTCGGCAAGCGGCTGTCGCACATGCACGCCGGTCAATCGGTGGCCCTGGGCATGAGCACCGCCGCCCTGGTCATCCTGCCCTTCGGCGTCTCGACGGCGGGCGCGGCCCTGCTGGCGCCCTCGGTCCTGCTGCTGGGCCTGGGCGTCGCCCTGGTGTCCAGCGCCCTGCCCTATTCGCTGGAGATGATCGCCCTGCGCCACATCCCCAAGCGCACCTTCGGCGTCCTGCTCAGCGTCGAGCCGGCCATCGGGGCCATGGCGGGGATGGTGCTGCTGCACGAACAGCTCAGCCCGATGCAGTGGCTGGCCATCGGCTGCATCATCGCCGCCTCCGTCGGCGCCGTCCTGACCGCGCCCAAGGGACAGGCCCAGACCCTGACCGAACCCGGCGCCCCAGCCTGACGATCAGACGGCCATGAAGACCCTGCTCGCCTGTCTGCGCTCGCCGCTGCTGAACATCGCCTTCGGCGCCCTGTTCGGGCTGACGCTCGCCGTCCTGATGCGCCTGGCCGTCCAGCGCGTCTTCTGAGGGATCAGAACTCGGTCCATTCCTCGGACGGGCCGCCGTTGACCACGGCGCGCAGCCGCGCCCTTTGCCCCTCCAGCGCGGGGGGCGGCCCCGACAGCCCCCGCGGCGGGGCCGTCATCTGGCGCACCACGCCGACCGGCGCGGCCTGACCGGTCTGGAACCGCCCGACGAGATGGGCCAGGCCTTCCGCCTCGGTCTTGAGGTTGGCCGCCGCCGCCGTGGTCTGTTCGACCATGGCCGCATTCTGCTGGGTGACCTGATCCATCTGGTTCACGGCCTGATTGACCTGGCTGAGACCCGAGGACTGCTCCTGGGCCGAGGCGGCGATCTCGGCCACCAGGGCGTCCATTTCGCCGACCTTGCCGGCGATGGCGTCCAGGGCGACCCCGGCCTCGCCGACCAGCTTGACCCCTTGCGCCACCTCCACGGCCGAGGCCGAGATCAGGGTCTTGATCTGTTTGGCCGCCTCGGCCGAGCGCTGGGCCAGGGCCCGCACCTCTGAGGCCACCACCGCGAAGCCGCGCCCGCTCTCGCCTGCGCGCGCCGCCTCGACCCCGGCGTTCAGGGCCAGAAGATTGGTCTGGAAGGCGATCTCGTCGATGACGCTGATGATGTCGCTGATCTGGTCGGAACTCTTGCGGATGCCGTCCATGGCGGCCACGGCCTCGCGCACCACCTCGCCCGAGCGATCCGCCTGCCCGCGCGCCTCGCCGGCGACGGTCGAGGCCTGACGCGCGCCCTCGGCGCTGCGCTTCACCGTGGCGGTGATCTCATCCAGGGCGGCGGCGGTTTCTTCCAGCGACGCCGCCTGTTGCTCGGTGCGGCGCGACAGGTCGTCCGAGGCGCTGGAAATCTCGTCCGAACCGCCCCGCAGACCGGACACCGAGTTCAGCACCTCGCCCAGGGTCTGGCGCAGACTGTCGACGGCGCTGTTGAAGTCGTCCTTCACCCGGCCATGGGCGCCGCTCATGTCCTGATGGATGCGCGCCGTCAGATCGCCCTCCGACAGCTTCGACAGGCTGTGCGCCAGAGCCTCGACCAGGCCGTTCTGAGCCGTCTCCGCCGCCAGGCGCTCGGCCTCACGGCGCGCGGCCTCCTGCTCGGCCTGGGTGATGTCCACCGCCAGCTTGATGACCTTGGCGGGGCGTCCGTCCGGCCCCATGACCGGGTTGTAGGAGGCCTGCAGCCAGACCTCGCGACCGCCCTTGGCCAGGCGCCGGAACTTGGTGGCCACGAAGCGTCCGGCGTTCAGGTCGCGCCAGAAGTCGGCGTAGGCCGAACCGGCCGCCTCGACCGGGTCCATGAAGGTGCGGTGATGCTGCCCCCGGATCTCGTCCAGGCTATAGCCCATGGTCTTCAGCAGATTATCGTTGGCGTCCAGGATGCGCCCGTCCAGATCGAACTCGATCAGGGCCTGAGAGCGGCCGATCGCGGCCAGTTTGCTGTCGAGATCATGGAGCTTCTGCTCCGCGTCGCGATTCTGACGACCCTTGCCGAACATCCAGTCCGCTCCTTGGCGTTTTGACTCGATTGATGACCGCTTGCCTTGTTTACAACTTTAGGTTCAGAAACCTTCATTTCTCTTGGAAAGCGTGTAAGGGCGATCCCTTAGACCTGCTTCACCGCTCGTTAACCACGATGAGGCATCCGTTAACGGTTAGAGGCGCGGCGTTCGGACTGACCCGACGCAGCCTGAACCGGGGCCTTCCTTGCGTAATCTCGTCGCCGCCGTCGAAGCGATCGACCCGCTGGTGGTCACCGGCAAGGTGGCGGGCGTCAGCGGTCTGCTGATTGAATCGCGCGGCGGCCTGTCGCGCCTGGCGGTCGGCGCCCGGGCCGAGATCGAGCGGCGCGGACAGGCCCCCCTGCCCGCCGAGGTCGTCGGCTTCCGCGACGCCAAGGCCCTGCTGATGCCCTTCGGCCCGGTCGAGGGCGTGGCCCCCGGCGCCGACATCAGGATCATCGACACCGCCGCCAGCGTGCGCCCCACCACCGCTTGGCTGGGCCGGATCATCGACGCCTTCGGCCTGCCCATCGACGGGTTGGGACCGCTGCCGCAGGGCGCCGTCCCCTACCCCTTGCGCGCCTCGCCGCCGCCGGCCCATTCGCGCGGCCGGGTGGGCGAGCGGCTGGACCTGGGCGTGCGCTCGATGGACGTCTTCACCACCACCTGCCGGGGCCAGCGCCTGGGCATCTTCGCCGGCTCGGGCGTGGGCAAGTCGGTGCTGCTGTCCATGCTGGCCAAGCAGGCCACCTGCGACGTCGTGGTCGTCGGCCTGATAGGCGAGCGGGGCCGCGAGGTCCGCGAGTTCATCGAGGAGACCCTGGGCGAAGAAGGTCTGAAGCGCGCCATCGTCGTGGTCGCCACCTCGGACGAGCCGGCGCTGAAACGGCGCCAGTCGGCCTATATGACCCTGGCCATCTCGGAATACCTGCGCGATCAGGGGCTGGAGGTGCTGTGCCTGATGGACTCGGTCACCCGCTTCGCCATGGCCCAGCGCGAGATCGGTCTGGCCGCGGGCGAGCCGCCGACCACCAAGGGCTATACGCCCACCGTCTTCACCGAACTGCCCAAGCTGCTGGAGCGCGCCGGCCCCGGCCCGATCCGCCCCGACGGGACCGAGGCCGGACCGATCACCGCCCTGTTCACCGTCCTGGTCGACGGCGGCGACCATGACGAGCCGATCGCCGACGCCGTGCGAGGCATCCTGGACGGCCACATCGTCATGGATCGCAAGATCGCCGAGCGCGGCCGCTTCCCCGCCATCGACGTGCTGAAGTCGGTCAGCCGGACCCTGCCGGGCTGTCAGACCCCGCCCGAACGCGAGCTGAACCGCCGCGCCCGCCAGTGCCTGTCGGCCTATGCCAACATGGAAGAGCTGATCAAGATCGGCGCCTATCGCACCGGGGCCGACCCCATCGTCGACCGCGCCATCGCCCTGAACCCCGCGCTTGAGGACTTCCTCGGCCAGGACAAGGACGACCATACCTCGTTGAGCGAAAGCTTTGACCGTCTGGAAACCATTCTGAACCAAGGAATGGTGTAACCGTGATCTGGAAGACCGCCATATGACCGCCTGGGCTCAATCCCTGATCCGCATTTCCAACTATGAAGTCGAGACGCTGCAGAAGCGTCTGGCCGAGGTCGCCGCCCGCAAGGCCGAGGCCGAGATGCGCGTCGCCGTCCTGGACGCCGAGGTCGAGATCGAGCGCCAGAACGCCCGCCTGGACCCGACCTCCAGCCTGATGCTGCAGGCCTATCTGAAGGGCTGGGCGCTGAAGAAGGCCGATGCCGAGGGCATGGTCGTCGCCATCGGGGCCGAAGAGGAAGGCGCCCGCGACGCCCTGACCAGCGCCTTCGAGGAACTGAAGAAGTTCGAGCACGTCGCCGAGACCACCCGCCTGAACAGGCTGATCGCCGCCGCCAAGCGCGAGACCGCCGCCTTCGACGAAATGGGCCTGCGCCGCCGTGCCGAGGGGTAGGACGCCTTTTTCTCCCTCCCCTTCATGGCGAGGGAGAAACGCGATGATCGACCGTCGCGCCCTGCTGGCCTCCACGTTCGCCCTCGCCGCCTGCGGCCCAGGCGAAGCCGCGGCGCCGGTCGCCGAACGGCCGGTCCGTCCGCTGAAATCCCTCGCCCCCTTCGCCGTCGGCACGGCCTGCATGACAGGCCAGTTGTCGGACCCGGTCTGGGTGCGCCTGGCCTCCGAACACTTCTCCCAGCTCACGCCCGAGTGGGAGATGAAGATGGAATACATCCTCCAGGAGGACGGCTCCCTCCTGTTCGACGCCCCGGACCGCATCGCCTATTTCGCGCGCGACTTCGGGATGCGCCTCTTCGGCCACGCCCTGATCTGGTATGCGCAGGACCATCCCTGGTTCAAAGCCCTGACCGGCGACCGCGCCCGTTTCGCCGCCGAATACGACCGCTATATCGCCGCCGTCGCCGGGCGCTGGCGCAGCCAGGTGGTCGGCTGGGACGTGGTCAACGAGCCGGTGACCCAGGACGGCAAGGCGCTGCGCGACTGCGTCTGGAGCCAGGGTCTGGGCGGGACCGACGCCTACATCATCCGCGCCTTCGAACAGGCGAAGGCGGCCGCGCCCGAGGCGATCCTCTTCCTCAACGACTACGATCTGGAAAACATCCCGGCCAAGGGCGCCACCTATCTGCGGCTGGTCGAACGGCTGCTGAAGGCGGGCGCCCCGGTCACGGGTCTGGGGACGCAGAGCCACCTGGACATCGACATTCCCGCAGGCCAGGCCGCCGCCTTCATCCGCGAGCTGGCCCAGTTCGGCCTGCCCATTCACGTCGCCGAACTGGACGCCTCGCTGCGCACCGGAAACCGCCTGTTCGACCTGAAGCCGCG
>Ga0067045_1030094_pt1 | contig 16717 bp, 12 predicted proteins | sample TerdegcTABiofilm_FD_59184 | JGI IMG/M metagenome (GOLD analysis project Ga0067045, IMG submission 59184) | Combined Assembly of (Gp0054472, Gp0054536) Wastewater bioreactor microbial communities from Singapore -Terephthalate degrading...
AGGCGGCGGCATGGGTGGTATCGGTGGTGGCGGCGGCTTCGGCGGAGGCGGTCATGTTGGTGGCGGAGACACTGGCGGCGGTATCGGCGGAGGAGACGTCTCTGTAGGTAGTATCGGTAATTTTGAAGCCGGCAATATCGGTTCGGCTCCATCCTTTACCATGCCTTCATTCACTCCCCCCACTATGGAAACCCCTACTGCCAATGCCATTCCTTCCATAGGTAATGCCATGCCTTCTATCGGTAATGATATGCCTTCTCACGGAAATGCCACTCCTTCTCATGGCAACGCAGTTCCCGATCACGGAAATGCTACTCCTACTCACGGCAATGCAGCCCCCACTCACGGCAATGCAGCCCCAACTCATGGCAACGCAGTTCCCGATCACGGCAATGCAGCCCCCACTCACGGCAATGCCACTCCTTCTCACGGAAATGCGGCTCCAACTCACGGCAATGCGGCTCCAACTCACGGCAATGCAGCCCCCACTCATGGCAATGCGGCCCCCACTCACGGCAATGCCCAGCCCGGCAATCAAGCCCCCAAAGCCGATGACAAGAATAAAGCCCATGATAATAAAGCGGCGGATCAGAAGAAAACCGACGACAAGAATAAGACCCAGGATCAGAAGAAAACCGACGACAAGAACAAAACTCAGGATCAGAAGAAAGCTGACGACAAGAACAAGACCCAGGATCAGAAGAAAGCCGACGAAGCCAAGAAACAAGAAGAAGCCAAAAAGAAGGAAGAGGCTAAAAAACAGGAAGAAGCCAAGAAGAAAGAGGAAGCCAAGAAAAAGGAAGAGGCCAAGAAGAAGGAAGAAGCCAAAAAACAGCAACAGGCTAAGAAAGCCCAGCAAAACCGTAAGGCTCAGCAGAACAAAAAGCAGAATCAGGCTAACAAGGGCAACCAGGCTAACAAGAGCAAGGAAGCCGGAGATGCCGACGGACAGGATAAACGTTCCTATTATGAACAGGAACTGTCCCGACTCTCCCAGAACATCGTCAGTCAGAAACAGCAACTCCAGGGACAGGGACAGGATCCCGATAAGGGCGACAACAAGGGAGACAAAGCCAACGGATACCGGGCGGATCAACGCTCCCTCTCTGTCCTCTATCAACAGGTTGCCCAGGAAAAAATCCCCATCAAAGGTGAAGTAGATCAAATGGTGCATCAAGCTCTGGAAGGAGCTCCCGAAAAACCCTCGGTCAGAGCCAATATTGCCAAATCCGACGCATCCGATGCGGGAGATTCCGGTGGCGGCGACGGCATGGGCAGAGGCGGAAGAGGTATGGATGACGGCATGGGCGGTAAAGGTCAGATGGGGCAACAGCAAGGCATGGGCGGTCAACAGGGTATGGGTCAGGACGGCTCTGTCCTCAGCCAGCAGGATCAACAGGAAGCCCAGAAGTTCGGCATTGACACCAACACCTCCGGCGGAGACGACGACGGCATGGGCGGAGGTATGGGAGGCGGAGACTACGGCGGAGGAATGGACACCGGCTCCTCCATGGGCAACTATGACGGCGGCGGCGGTATGGATATGACCATATAATCCGACTATCTGTTAATGGTTGTTAATTAGTTATTTAATATATTGAGATTTTGTGGTCAACCCCTTTTAAATAAACGGGTTGACCACTCCCTTTTCCTCGTTTTTGTTGTTAGACTGAATATGGAGGTCAGTAGAACCGGCGTCCCGCTGGTGGAGTGTTTGTTGAATGCGATTCAGTATAGATTCTTTTTAGTATGGAAGGAGTTTTATCAGAATGGAGGATATAAAAAACGTAAACACCACCCCCCAACCGAATCGGAATAACACCCCCCAATCCAGTCAGAATATAGTAAAAATTGTCTTCTTATCGTTTTTTCTTGCTTCATTTCTGGTCATAATGTGCCTGCATTACCTTAATGCCTATGTCCTTATTAATTCCAGCATTACTGTAGGAATGATTTTTTTTCTTCCTGCATATTTGGGGATATTATTTTTCCTGATTTTTCTCTTTTATGATGAAGGGAATAAATTTCTTTCTATTATCTTTATTATAATATCTATTTTATCATTCTTCTATTTGCCATTCCTCTCTGCCAGACCCCACAGGGAATTAAGACGAAAAGCATTCGAAAATCTGACCTACAGAAGCAAACCCCTTATCCGGGCGATAGAAAAATATAATCAGGATAACGGGAAATATCCTCCACATTTGAGAGTCCTGGTTCCTAAATATCTTCCCTCAGTCCCCACAACCGGTATAAAAGAATATCCCGAATATATTTACAAACTTCCCGATTCTGAAGAGGATCATCCTGCATACCAATTCAAACATTATGAGATTATGGTTAACTGTACAGAAGGTTTTAACTTTGATGTTTTCTTTTACCGTCCTGAAGGTAATTATCCCGAAAATGTCTATGGGGGTTATGTGGAACAGATCAACGACTGGGCTTACGTCCATGAATGAAGGAATAAGAATGAAATTCGGGAAAGGAGAATCATAATATGGAGGATGTAAACGGTGGAACTCAATCGGTGAATAATGCTAATATCCCCAAACCGCCCTGGGACAGGATAACATCTCCGTCATATATGGATAAAACCAGAAGTTCACTGCTGTGGATGTTATCACTTACCTTTCTTATAAATACCGTATCCAACATTCTCAACGCCTTTGCACTGATTGATATTTTATTACTCGCCTGTATTGTGCTTATGTCCATAGGTGTATTCGGAGTCTGCTTCATATTATCGATTCTCATGATATTTAAAGAAGTAAAAGATATACCTTATCTCATACTGACTATAACCGGACTGATTTTATTTCTGTTTGTCGTTCCTCCTCTCTCCTCCGCACACCGTAGGGAACTGAGGCAAAAAGAATTCGAAAAACTGACCGACACCAGCAGACCCCTTATCAATGCCATAGAAGGGTATAATCGGGACAACGGGAAATATCCGCCGAATCTGGAATCCCTGGTTCCCAAATATCTCCCCTCAATTCCCAAAACCGGTATAAGAGAATATCCCGAATACACTTACAAACTTCCCGATCCTCAAAGGAAGTTCCCTTCATATAGAGTCAGTCGCTATGAACTCAGGGTTGACAGCACAAGGTTCGTCGATTCTTCATTTTTACTTTATCTTCCCGACGGTAATTATCCGGAAACCGCTCGCGGAGAAATATTTGTAGAGCGGATCAAGGACTGGGCATACATAGTGTATGATGATTGAAGGGGGGAGTCCAGCTTATCTCCTTCGTCAGGGTTTGGAGCAGAGTCCCTCGATGGAGTCGTATTGGGGATAATCGGGGACATTGCATATCGCCGTATGATTGGATCCTTTACAATAAATAGTATATATATCAGGATCCGTCCTGCTCTGATAGGAATCGCTGTAGGTATCCTGTCCCAGGTTGCTGCAGGTGGGGATGGTTTTCAGATAGCCTCCTTCCACCAGTTCCTGCAAGCCTTCCAGTCCCTGTTTTGCGGGATAGTGTCCCTGATGATCCTCCGCATATTCTTCCAGGGCATCGCCGATATTCTTCAAGTTTGATTGGCAGGCGGTAAAAACTCCCGATCCTCTCGCCCGTAAAAAGTTGGGAACCATATTGGCAGTCATGAAGACCAGAAGGAGAGCTAATGCGAATATTCCCGCGTCAAATCCCGAATACCGCCCGTCAAAAATAAATATTACCATATTGTAAATGCTATAAAAGAAAACAAAACTGCCTATAATAAACAGGGGAACGGTAACAGTTGCTATGGCAAAATCCAGCATCCCCACCGAACCGGTTATATTCACCGCCAAAATGAATAAAGTAATCACCATAAAAACATGGGAGAATATCATCAGGATGGTTACTACCGCTATTCTGCGGATGAAAGTCTGGCTCATGAAAACCAGAATACCGTTTATAAGAAAACAAATTAACAAATATAAACTTATGGCAAAATGAAGCCGGGGGATAATATTTATATCCCGGATATTAAACAACAATATTCCCATACAAACCGAGCCGATTAAAGCGGTGATGACGCAATAGAGAGCCGCCGTTTTCAACGGAGTCGGAACCGCCGGAACAGTTGAGGAAGGAGGAACAGGAAGAGAGGAAGTTCGGGAAGGAGGAGCAGGGGGAGTGACGGAAGGAAATGAAGTCGGTTTGGGGTATAAAAAATTCAGAGACAATGAAGCCTTTTCAATATAATAATCCATGCCGGAAAAGGTGAGCAGTTCCCGTTTCAGAATATGAGCCGAGGGGAGCCGTTCTCCTTTTTTTGATAAACAGTTGAGGAGGAGATTCACAAATTTGGATGAAAGTTCAGGATTAAATTGTCTCGGATCGGGAAAGTTGAATTTGAACTGAAACGGCTCCTCACCGGTTACCAGATGATAAAAAGTGGCTCCCACCGAGTAAATATCCGCAGAAAGATCCGTCTGGACTCCCGTGTATGCCTCCGGTGGAGCGTAGCCGGGGGTTCCCAGAAGGAAAGTGTCCGAGGATTTGGCAGGAGAGAAACGGCGGGCGGTACCGAAATCGATGATGAGGATGTTGGCGGTATTCCTATCCACCATTATATTGGACGGCTTTAAATCCTTGAATATTACCGGAGGGTTCTGTTCCTGTAGGTAAGTCAGCACATCGGACAACTGGATCATAAACGCCAGAGCGCCGCTTTCCGAGAACTTTCCCTTCTCTTTCAGTATGGTGAGAAGATCGTCTCCGTCCACCCATTCCATGACCAGATAATAGATATTATCCTGAAAAACAAAATCTTTAAAAGATGGAATATTTGGATGAGATAAGGATTTCATAAACTCAATCTCCCTGAAAAAGAGTTTTTTGGCATCCTCCGCCTCATCGGGGGGAAGTCCCAGGGTTTTCAATTCCTTTACGGCGACAAAAACTTCCTCGTCCCAATCCTTGGCTTTATAAACAACACTATAAGACCCCTCGCCCATGACCTCAAGCAATTCATATCTATCGGCTATAATTTTCATATCCATACATATTACCCCTTTGTGGTTGAGGTTTTGTCAATCAGGACTCTGACCTCAGAACGTGTGAAAATCATAAAGTCAAACCTCGTCCTACTACCGGGGGAGGTTGGATTTACAAAGCAATACCATATATGGTGTTTTTAAGAAGGACTAAAGTCCTTCGCTACCCTTTTTCATCCCTTTTCACACAGTCTGACATCCAACCTCTGACTTCCGGCTTCCAAACACGTTATACCCAGAATTCAAAATTTTATCCCTTTTCTCTTATTTCTTTTTATATTATTTTTATACAGAATTCCGGGCAGTGGCGGGCGCAATAGGAACAGAGAAGGCACTTGCTTTCATCCACCCTGACAGTCCCGAACTCCTCCGACAGGGACAGAGCCGAAAAAGGACACGAACGGACACAGTTTCCGCATTTCTGACAGTAATCCTCGATTAAAAGCCTTCTTTTGCGGGAGGGGAGGAGAGGAAGAGGTTCTTCTGAATAGCAAGACCCCGACTCCGTATGGAGTTTTTCTTCTGTGAAGGGGCTTTCGTCTGCGACGGCGGGGTTCTCATCAGGGAAGGGACTTTTTCCTTGCGGGTGGGGTTCTTTATCCATAAGGTTGATATTAAAATCAATCTCTTCAATACTCTGCATTCCCACAATTATAGAGTCGATAAAGTCCCACCGTTTAGCCCATAAAAGGGATTGAGCCGCCGTTCTGAAGAGGTGTCCCCCGCCGAGAACCTTCATCGCCAGAATCCCCTTTCCCCCGTCATGGGCGGATTTCATAGCCTTTAACATCTCATCGGGGGTTCCGTCTTTTATGCCGATTCCTTCTTTATTTATAAGGCCAAATATAATATCTATATCGGGATGTTCGGCTCCCGCTTTAACCGCGCGGATATAATGGGTGGAAAGACCCGTCGCCAGAATCTTACCTTCGGCTTTCTTTTCCGTGAGGAATTTCAGGGCGTCCCTGTGTCCCTTGAGTGTCAGTTCCGATTCCATTTCGTGGAGCATGAATATGGAAATCCGGTCAACATCCATTTCCTTCAAGGCTCTTTCGAAGGACTTTTTCATACCGGAGTAGGTATAATCGTAGGAACGGGAGATAATATGAATATTATTCTTCTGATGGGGTGTAAGTTGTTGCAGGGCGGTTTTGATGTAGGGGTAGGTCTGGTACAGATCGGCGGTATCGATGAGGTTTATTCCCCGTTTTACCGCGTGTATGATAAGATTCGCCCCATCCTGGAAGGAGAGGTTTTTCTGGAAGGGACCTAAAGTAAGGGTTCCCATTCCTAAAGGTGATATGGGGAAAGGGAGATTGTTTGTGATTTTCGTATTCATAATTTAATTGATTCTATTTCATTTAAAATTATTTTTTATAGATTTTTTATCATTAATATTTTTTTATAAATCCTTTAATTTTGAGTTCTAAATTGATAAAATATTGTCAAATCGTATTCATTCAGTCCCCCCGTCATTCCGAATCCGTGAAACAAGTTCAGGGCAGGCTTGTTTCGGAATCTGAGGCACAAGATTTTGTATAGATCCTGAAACAAGTTCAGGATGACGTGGTTCTCCGCCAGAGGACTGAATATATACGTCAAATCTTATGTTTAGTGAATCCGATAAAGTCCTTCAGAAACAGATCCTGAAACAAGTTCAGGATGACAAACTACCGCTTAATAAGGGTAGGAATATATGCGTCCAGGATGACGGACTTGAATTCAGATTCAGAGGTTCCCTACTTAAAATCCACAGGAGGAATCCCTTATGGGTGGTAAGCAGTTCGATCCCTCGCTCAAAAGATCCGATTCGCCTAAAATACCTGGTGGGCTGAAATCCCAGGTCGGTTCCAAACCTCTCCCCCCTGCTCCCGGAGAAGAACCCCTGGAAGGCAGATCCCGTCTAAAACCCAAGGGATTAAAGCCCAAGTCAGGGGGAGTAGGACGTCAGGAGGATTCGCCTTCTTCTTTCCGTTCATCTCCGCGAACGCCGGGATTATAAAAGCGAAAAGGAAAAAAAAAGAGACCATCAGGAGATCCGTGCCGCAACGGTCTCTTTTTTGCGTTTATACCGCCGCGACTCCTTCCCGATATCCCTTGATAATGTTGCGGATGGTTCCGGGATTTAGTCTGCCGTAGGTTTCGTCGTCGATCATCATGACCGGAGCGAGACTGCAGCAACCCAGACATGCCACCGTTTGCAGGGTGAAGATGCCGTCGGGGGTGGTTTCGTCCAGTTCAACGCCCAGAAGTTCCTTCAGGACGGTAACGATGGTGGAGGAACCGTTGACATGACAGGCGGTACCGTCGCAGATCCGGATTATATGCTTACCGGGAGGAGTCAGCCGGAACTGCTTGTAAAAAGTTACCACGCCGTAAATATCGCTGGGGGGAATGCCCGTAACCGCCGATATACGGTAAATGGCCGATTCAGGCACGTAGGAGTACTGAGCCTGAGCCGATTGCAGAAGGGGAATCAGGGCTCCTTCTTCCCCCTTGTACTTCCACAGGGCAAGAGAAAAGGCGGAGGGAATAATTTCCCTGTTTTCCTCGCCGGCTTTCTTATACATCTCTTTTATGGAATCCATATTTTAATTCGTCTCCTTGGCTATTGAAACCACCCGGTAAAGGGGATTTCTTATAGGATTATTTTTTAAATACGGCGAAAAACCTCTTTTTAAATCGTATAAGATGGAAAACCGCAGGTATGCATTCAGTTCTGCCGTCATTCCGAATTTATTTCGGAATCTGAGAAATAAGCAGGACTTACGTCTTTTTTCATCAAGACCCAGAATTCATGCCAGTTTCTCCAGATCCTGAAACAAGTTCAGGATGACGATTTCATGCCGGTTTCCTCGATTTTGAGCGTAACTCCTGATAAGATGTTGTATAGATCAGGATGACGTCGTTGTTTGTTATAGGACTGAATAGATATAACCGCAGAAGAAGGGAATGTATAAACTCCGTCCGGTTACCGTCGGGAGAGTACCTTGTAAAGAGATACGGTTTCGGCGACGCATCGCTCCCAGTGGAAGACCCGGACTCTTTCCATGCCTTTCATCCTCATTTCCTGTCGGATCTCCTCGCTGGATAAAACGTCGTTCAAAACTTCCGCTATGTTATCAATATTATGGGGATCAAAAGATTGAACAGCGTCTTTACCTATTTCCATAAAAGAAGCAATATTCGAACAGATCACCGGAACTCCGCATGAAAAACCAGACAATAGTAACAATGGGAATCCCTGGTATTTGGCGGGGATAACCAAGGCGGTCGCGGTATTATAGAAGAGGGGGATCTCATTCTCAGACACCGAGCCCACAAAATGAACTTCCTTTTCTATATGCAATTCCTCCGCTCTTTCTTTTATGGGTTTGAGAGACTCCTCTCCTCCTCCTATGACCACCAGTTCTATGGCGGTGAGGTACTCGATTTTCAGAATAACCAAGGCTTCCATAAGAGCTTTGAGATTACGATGAGACTGAAAACCTCCCGGATACAGAATAAACCGTTGGGGAAGATTATATTTTCGCCTTATATTCTTCAGCAGTTCCAGATCGTCATTGATGGTGAAATCCGGGTTATAGCCTCCGTAAATAACCGAAATCTTATCCTCGGGGAGATTCAGAATGCGGAGCAGATCCTTCTTTATGCTCTGATTGAGAGCGATTATATGTCCGGCTTTGGGGATATTTTTGAACAGGGTCTGATAAACCGGTTTCTGAAACCCTTTTTTGCCTGAAAAGAAATCATCGGGATAGAGGTGGGGAGCAAGAGTATGTATTGTCAGCAGGGTCTTACTGTTGAATCTGCCCACGTCGAAATTGAGATTCAGGCTGAAGGGATCGGGAAAGTGGATCAGATCGGGGTTATGCTTTTCTATGACCTTTTCCATATTCAATTTATCAAACAGAATATTCAGGGTCGGATGGGGAAGAGCGGGAATCTCCAGATATGTGTGGCGAAACTGAGGAGGAAAGTCTCTTGCGGGGATCTCCTTATCCTGCGTGACCAGCAGGAGATATTCGTTCTCTCCGTCCATGAGGGAAAGGTTGTGAAGGAAATTATTGATATAAACCCGGATACTTTCCTCGGTATCGGGCAACTGCAGGGGGCGAATATCCAGTGCTATTCTCATGAGATCCCATCCTTTTGTCATTATTATCCAGAATTAATATGAAAATTTTCTTGAATCTGTTGTAAAATTCCTCCGAAGGGGTTAAAATACAAGGAATTATAAAAAAAAGAAAAGGAGGCGGTACGATGGCAATCGTGGTAAAATATGCAGATCATCAGAAAGAGGTGGAACAGGGAACCACCGTTGGTTCCGTGATTTCCGCCATGGACAAAAAACTGGGAAAGTCTGCCCTGGCAGGCATTATTGACGGCAAAACGGTGGATCTGAGCACTCCCCTGGAAAAGGATTGCGGGATCGACCTGATTTTCCCCGATTCCCCCCAGGGACTGGAGATGTTGAGACACAGTACCGCCCATATCATGGCGGCGGCGGTCAAAAGACTGTTTCCCGATGTACAGGTTACCATTGGTCCCTCCATCGAGAACGGATTCTATTACGATTTCGATAAGGAAAGCCCTTTCGTTCCCGAAGATCTGCAGAAGATCGAAAAGGAAATGAATAAGATTATCCAGGAAAATCATCCTTTTATCCGCAGGGAAGTTCCTGTGGAGGAGGCTATCAAGATATTCAGCGAAAAAGGCGAAAACTATAAAGTAGAGATCATTCAGGATCTTATCCGGGATGTACAGGCTGAAACGGTCTCCCTGTATGAATCGGGCGATTTCACGGATCTCTGTCGCGGTCCTCATATTCCTTATACCTCCAGAGTAAAAGCCTTCAAACTGCTGGACATCGCCGGGGCTTACTGGCGGGGCGACGAGGACAACAAGATGCTCCAGAGGATCTACGGAACCGCCTTTGCCGATAAGGACGCCCTGAAAGAATATCTCCATAACCTGGAGGAAGCAAAGAAGAGAGATCACCGCAAACTGGGAAAGGAACTGGATCTGTTCAGTTTCCAGGAAGACGGCGGTCCCGGTCTGGCTTACTGGCATCCCAACGGAGGTTTTATCCGTCATCTCATGGAAACCTTCTGGAAGGAAGAGCATTTCAAACGGGGTTACGATCTCCTCTATACCCCTCATATTGCCCGGGCCCACCTGTGGGAAACATCGGGACATCTCAACTTCTACCGGGAGAATATGTACTCCGCCCTGGACATCGACGGACAGCAGTATATATTGAAACCCATGAACTGCCCCTTCCATATTCTCATATACAAGACCAAAAAACGCTCCTATCGGGAACTGCCCCTGCGCTGGGCGGAGATGGGAACGGTCTATCGTTATGAGAGGTCGGGAGTTCTGCACGGTTTGCTGAGAGTGCGGGGCTTTACCCAGGACGACGCCCATATTTTCTGCACACCGGAACAGTTGAAGAGTGAAATGATCCAGTGTGTTCAGTTTGCCATATTTATCATTCAGTCCATGGGATTTAAAGAGTTTGATATTTTCCTGGCAACCAGACCGAAGGAATTCGCCGGAACGTCCGAGGAATGGGATCAGGCGGAAGGTACCCTTAAAACCGCTCTGGAGGAAGAAGGACTCCCCTTTGTGGTGGATGAAGGCGGCGCGGTCTTCTACGGTCCCAAGATCGACATCAAACTGAAAGACGCTCTGGGACGCCACTGGCAGGGGCCCACCATTCAGTTCGATTTCAACCTTGCCCGCCGTTTCGGTGTCAACTATATCGGCGCCGACGGTGAGGAACATCAGTGCTTCATGGTTCACCGGGCTTTGTTCGGTTCTATGGAGCGGTTCTTCGGCTGTCTGGTGGAGCATTATGCGGGAGCTTTCCCTGTATGGCTGTCTCCGGTTCAGGCGATTATCCTGCCCATTTCCGACCGTCATACCGGGTTTGCCCGAAAACTGGCGGACGAAATCAAGGAAGCTGGTCTCAACAGCAATCTTCACGCCCTTGCCAACCTGGGATTCCGGGTGGAAGTGGATGACCGGCGGGAGAAGATCGGCTTCAAGATTCGTGAGGCGCAGGTACAGAAGATCCCCTATATGATTGTCATCGGCGATGAAGAGATGGAAAAAGGCGAAATATCCGTACGAGATCGCAAACAGGGAGACCTGGGCAAGATGTCGGTTTCCTCCTTCGTCGATCTCCTCAAGGAAAGAGTCAAAAACAAAGACTGATCTTTTTGTCAATAAAACAGTTTATATAAAAGATAAGGGTTTTAAGCCCTTATTTTTTTGTTATAGCAGATATTAACAGGAATCTCCCAAACCCTTTAGTTCAGACCTTCATAGCAGATTCGGGAGTTACTCTCAAATTCGAGAAAAACGGCATGAAATCGTCATCCGTTTTTTATCGGCAAGGTTTACCGTCTCCATATAGGCGAATCCGTCATCCTTTGGATCCTGGAAGGCAAATACCGCTTTTTTACCGTCGGGAGACCACGCGTAGGGAACCGCCTTATCTCCTATTAATATTTCTTTTTTTGATGAAAAATCGAATACATATCCCTTTTCATCGCTGAAGTAGGCAATCTTACTCCGATCCCCTGACCAGCGGATATTATGGATGCCCCTTCTCTGAAATTTTTTCTCTGACAAGGGAGAAATTTTGTTATCGGTAAGAGACATCTTATAAAACAGATCTTCACTCAGAAACAAAATATTTTTACCGTCAACGGACAAACTGAAATTTGACACATCCTTGTCACTGACGGCGGTGATGTTCTCCTGACAGAAGACGTTTGATGTCATGAACAGAGCAGCTAAAACAAACAGTACGGCGGTTTTTATGATTTTATTTCCTTTCATTACTTTTCCCTTCCCTTTCCGGTTATTTTTTCAATCCCTGACAAAAGATACAGACTCATAAGATTTCCTCTTATTCCCGCAATTTACTTTACAATAATCGGTTACAGAAGGGTTGGCGGGGAAAATATCGAACTTCTTCCTGACTTAGACCGTCTGCCCTCACCGTAGGAGGGTTCTCCTGAACCCGATTTCACCTCCTTTGTGGATTTATAATATCGGCTTCTGGAGAAGCCTCCTACAGAATGACAGACAGAATGACAGAATGGGAACCCTTTCGCCAAAATTGGATTAGTTTGCCAATAATAAGAATCCCGGAGGAATTATGGAAAAAATAAAATATCTTGAAGAAAAAGCCAATCAGTTCAGAATCGATATTATAAAAATGCTGACCGATGTAAAGTCGGGACATACGGGAGGATCCCTGGGAACCGCCGATATGTTCTGCAGTTTGTATCTGGGGGGATTGTTGAAGTACGACCCTCAGAATCCCAAGTGGGAAGGGCGGGATTATTTCGTTCTCTCCAACGGACATATCTGCCCTATTTTTTACGTGGCTCTCGCCCATGCGGGATTTTTCCCCATCGAGGAATTGAAGACCCTTCGCCGGTTGAACAGCCGTCTCCAGGGACATCCCCACCGACTGGATACACCGGGGGTGGAAGTTTCCGCAGGATCTCTGGGACAGGGAATATCCGTAGCGGTGGGCATGGCTATCGGTCTTAAAAGCGACAACAAACCCAATCAGGTGGTCTGCATGGTGGGCGACGGCGAACTGGAGGAAGGTTCTTGCTGGGAAGCCTTCATGAGTGCCGGTCGTTACCATCTGGACAACCTGACGGTGATTGTGGATAGAAATTTCCTGCAGATCGACGGCAATACCGAGGAAGTATCCCGATTGGAACCCCTTGAAAACAAATTCAGATCCTTTAATTTTGACGTTTTTAACTGTGACGGAAATAATATAGAAGATTTCATAAATACCTTCAGCCGGGCTAAAGAGTCCCAGGGAAATCCCCGTGTTATCATAGCCAAAACTATTATGGGCAAGGGAGTATCCTTCATGGAAAACCACCACGAATGGCACGGCAAATCCCCTACAAAAGAAGAAGCGGAAAAAGCCCTGGCGGAATTAACTCGTGAATAACCCTCTTCAACCCTATCGGTTATACTGTCAACAAAAAACGGAGGTAAATAATGCTTAATCCCGAAATGTTTTTAGCGGAAGATTTATATAGTCCTAATATAAAACAGTCCCCCACCCGCTCAGGATACGGAGAGGGACTGGTGGAAATAGGAAAGGAAAATCCCCATGTGGTGGTTCTGTGCGGGGATCTCAGCGATTCCACCAAAACCGCCGTCTTTCAGAAAGAATTCCCAGATCGCTTCTATCAGATGGGCGTGGCGGAACAGAATATGGTGGGAGTAGCCTGCGGACTGGCTCTGGTAGGCAAGATCCCCTATGCGGCCACCTACGGCGCCTTTATACCCGGCAGATCCTTCGATCAGATCCGGATTTCAGCGGGATACAATAAGGCTAATGTAAAACTGTCGGGCGCTCATGCGGGCATCTCGGTGGGACCCGACGGAGCCACTCATCAGATGATGGAAGATATAGCCATGATGAGAGCACTGCCCGATTTCACCGTCATTGCCCCCTGCGACCACGAAGAGACCCGTAAGGCCACCATAGCCGCAGGCAAGATGGAAGGACCCGTTTATCTCCGATTCGGCAGAACCAACGTCCCCAAAATCACCACCGATAAAACCCCCTTCATAATAGGCAAGGCGAATATCCTCAGAGACGGATGTGATACCGCTATAATCAGCTGCGGCACTCTGGTGTACGAATCCCTCATGGCAGCAAAAAAACTGGAAGACGAGAATATCTTCTGCATGGTGGTAAATCTCCACACCATAAAACCCATAGATGAAGAGACCCTGGAATATGCGGCAAGAAAGTGCGGAGCCGTCGTAACCGCCGAGGAACACCAGATTGACGGAGGTATGGGAAGTGCGGTGGCTCAAACTCTGGTTCGTTGCTGTCCCGTTCCCCAGGAGTTCATCGGAATGCCCAACCACTACGGCGAATCGGGAGAACCGGAGCAACTCATGGAAAAATACGGCATGAAATCCCATCATATCGTCGAGGCGGTCAAAAAGGTTCTGTCGCGAAAAAAGACAGGACTTACGCTCAAAATCGGTAAACCGGCATGAAATCGTCATTTTTATTCGAATGGGTGAATCAAATATATGAAAAAAAAGAAGAAAGACACTTCTTCCTTATCAGGATTAAAATCCGATGACGAATCCGACAAAAAGGAAAAGAATCCCGCCGCCGGTTCTTCCCGGTCTCTGCTGGACTTTCACAATCCCTGGCTGATAGCCATTCTGGGAGGGCTTCTGACGGCGGTTTTATCCAGGGTGGTTATGTTTTATATCATGGATATTCCCCAGAAGAAAAAAGCCGTCAACATCATGGTGGTAAGTCTGGAAAACGGCGACAAACTCATCTCCGCCCGGATGTATCAGGACGCTCTTAATCTGTATTCGGAAATCCTCAAATCCATCTCTCCCGATGAGGAGCCGGAGGTTTATGCCCGGATTCAGGATCGTCAGGGAGTATGTTACACCTTCCTGGCCGAGGAGAAGGAGAGGGAGGAAAACCTTACCAAAGCCCTTAATCTGCTGGAGGAGTCTCTGAAGGTACGAACCGGGGAGAAATACCCGGCGGAGCATCAGGAAACTATGATTCATCTGGGAAATGTCTATCTTTCTCTGGCGGAGGTGAGGGACAAGGAAGAAAATCTGGATAAGGCATTGAAAATTTATCAATCAGTTCTGGATAAAATTACCGTCGCTAAATATCCTGAAGAATATTGCCAACTTCAAAACAAGATCGGCATCGTCCTCTGCGGATTCGCCGAGGTCCGGGACGAAGATAAAAATCTGGAACTGGCGATAAATTGTCTGGAATCAGCGCTGAAAATTCCTGAGTTAAAAGATTTTCCAGACGAACATGGTCGCACCCTGAACTATCTGGGCGTCGCCTATACCAACCTGGCAGACCTCCGGGACAGAAAAGAAAACCTGGAAAAAGGAATCGCTTATTTCGAATCCGCCCTGGAAATCAATACCCTGGAAAAACATCCTTTAAGGTATGCGGGAATTCAGAATAATCTGGGCATCGCCTACCAATCTCTGGCGGATCTGGAAAATCGGGAGGATAACCTGAAAAATGCCCTGGAATGCTTTGATGACGCGGGGAAAATTTATACCGCCGATAAATACCCCGTAAACCATTCCCTGGTCATGAATAATATGGGAGTAACCTATAAGGAATTGGGTATGATTGACAGTTCCCTGGACGATAGGGAGGAATATCTGTCCGACGCCATCGAGTGCTTTGATACCTCCCTGGAAATATCCTCCCTGGAAAAATATCCCCTGGACTATGCGGAGATCCAGAATAACAAGGGAACCACTTATTACGCTTTGTCCAAAATTGAGGAACCGGAAAAAAATCTGAAAAGCGCCGTGAAATCCTTCCAGAACTCCCTTAAAATCCGGACCGAGGAGAAATATCCCCTGGATTACGCCGAAACCCGAAAAAACCTGGGAATCGCCTTCCTGTCCCTGGCGGAAGTCCAGGCTAAAAACCAAAAACGGGATAAAAGCGGAAATCAGGGAACTGCCGGGGATGCCACCAAAAACGGCAATCCTGAAACCGCCGGGGATACCGACTGGGAGGATAATTCGGGAATAACGGGGAAATCGGATACAAAACCGAACTATGAGAAAAACCGTGAAAACGCCGTGTCCTGTTTTAATTCCGCCATTAAAATATATACCCCTGATAAATATCCCGCCCAGAACAAACAGATTAACTCCCTCCTGCGACAACTTCAGATTCCAAATACTATACATGATGATAATAAATAATTACGGGAAAGGAAAAACATCCATGAATGGCAGTTCAGACAACGGGCAGGTTCGGCGGTGTTGGGACGAGAATGCCCGCAGTTGGCAGAAACAGGTGCGACGAGGAGGGGATACCTACAGAGAATATTTCAATAACCCCGCATTCTTTGAGTTTGTCGGGGATATTTCCGGCAAAACCGTCCTGGACATGGGCTGCGGCGAAGGATACAATACCCGCCTGATGGCGCGAAAAGGAGCCGTCGTAACCGGTGTGGATATTTCACCTGAAATGATCAACTTTGCCCGGCAGGAAGAAGAAAGAGAACCCCTGGGAATTACCTACTATACCGCCTCCATGAATGACCTGTCTATTATATCTGAAATAAAAGACAATTCTTTTGATATGGTTCTGTCCACCATGGCGATTATGGATGCCCCACATCTTGAAAAAATTTATAAAGAAGCCTATAGGGTGCTGAAACCCGGCGGCGAATTTGCCTTCAATATCACCCACCCCTGCTTCATAACCAAGGGATACCGGTGGAATCAGGACGAAAAGACCGGCGAAAGAACTTTATCGGTCTCCAACTATTTTGATCCGGAACCTTATATCAGCCGATGGAAGTTCCTCTTGGCTCCCCCCTCGGAAAACATAGAACCCTTTAATACCATCTGCCATCAGAGGAGTATATCAGAATATATTAACGGTTTACTTGAATCAGGCTTTACCCTGACGGGAATTCATGAACCCCGCCCCACAGAAGATGTTTGCGAAAAAATTCCCAGATTAAAGGACTGGACATTCCACGCATCGGTTTTCCTCTACATAGTTTTTGCTTAAAAACCCATATTCTTTTTCGGCATGGGTACTTGTTTTACCTTTTGGAATTACCCTCAAACTGCAAGGTATTTGCCCGATTCACCTAAAATAATGTGCAATAAAATTTAAAA
>Ga0067045_1030097_pt1 | contig 16713 bp, 15 predicted proteins | sample TerdegcTABiofilm_FD_59184 | JGI IMG/M metagenome (GOLD analysis project Ga0067045, IMG submission 59184) | Combined Assembly of (Gp0054472, Gp0054536) Wastewater bioreactor microbial communities from Singapore -Terephthalate degrading...
AAATACTAAAACCTTTTCTAACTAAAAAAACTCTGAATACCTCAGTAAACAGAGATCAACGAGCGACAAATCTAAAATCTTATATCTAAAATCTAAAATATAATTTGTTTTAGTGCCGGAGGCGGGACTTGAACCCGCACGGGCTAATGCCCACTAGGTCCTGAACCTAGCGCGTCTGCCAATTCCACCACCCCGGCAAATTTTTAGGCGTGCAAAAGTTAACCGTTTCTCGTAAAAAGCGCAAGTATTTTTTTCGTTGAGTTATTCTACGGTAACACTCTTGGCTAAATTCCGCGGCTGATCCACATCGCAACCACGCAACACGGCTATATGATAAGCTAAAAGCTGCAAAGGAATAATGGAAATAATCGGTTGCAGTAAATCCAGCGTGGTCGGTATGGGAATTGTGTAATCGACTAATTTGTCCAGCTTATCATCCCCTTCCGAAACGACGGCGATCACTCGTCCCTTGCGAGCTTTCACTTCTTCGATATTGCTTACAATTTTATCATAGGTGCTGTCCTGAATAGCAATGACCACCACCGGCATATCGTCATCGATCAGAGCAATTGGGCCATGTTTCATTTCCGCCGCCGGATACCCCTCGGCATGAATATAAGAAATTTCCTTAAGCTTCAGGGCCCCTTCCAGAGCCACCGGGTAGTTATATCCTCTTCCTAAATAAAGGAAGTTTCGTTTATCTTTAAATTCCCTGGCGATTTTTGCCACCACGTTGTCCGTCTTTAAAGCCATTTCGACCTTTTCCGGTAATTTCTTCATTTCTTTGACGATCTTTCGCCCTTCTTCGGCTGACATGACCTTTGTCCGTGCAATCATCAGCGTTAACAAAGCTAAAGCCGTCACCTGCGAGGTAAACGCTTTAGTAGATGCTACCCCGATTTCAGGTCCGGCATGAATATAGGTTCCACCATGCGTCTCACGGGCAATACTTGAACCCACCACATTGACGATACCCATTACGGTTGCACCTTTTCGTTTTGCCTCGCGCAGAGCGGCCAGGGTATCAGCTGTTTCTCCCGATTGGGTAATAACGATCACCAAATTATCATCCTGAATAATTGGATCACGATAACGGAATTCTGAGGCATATTCCACTTCCACGGGAATACGGCAATACTGCTCAATCATATACTCGCCCACCAGTCCGGCATGGTAGCTGGTTCCACAGGCGGTAATAAAAATTTTTCTGGACCGCAGCACATTGTGCAGGATGTTGGTCAAACCACCCAGCTTGGTCACCCCTTCTTCTTCAATCAATCGTCCGCGCATGGCATCCGCCACCGTTTGGGGCTGCTCATAAATTTCCTTCAACATAAAATGTGGGAAACCCGCTTTCTCAATTCGCTCCAGATCAAAACTTATTTTTTCAACTTTCTTGGTTACCGGCTTATTGTGAATGGTTTTAGTGATAAATCCCTCGCGGCTCACAATGGCAATTTCTCCATCCTCCAGATAAAACACATTCCGGGTATGGGCAATAATAGCTGAGGCATCAGAAGCGACAAAATATTCATTTTTCCCTATACCCACCACCAGCGGACTTCCTTTACGGGCGCAGTAGATTTTATCGGGTTCATACCGAGAAATGAGAGTAATCCCATACGTACCCTCAATTCCCATCAGCGCCGATCGAAATGCTTCTTCAAAGGAAGTGCCGTTATGATAGAACTCTTCGATGAGGTGAACAATACTTTCGGTATCCGTTTCGGTATGGAAAGTATGTCCTTTTTCCGACAATATTTTTTTCAAGGAATTATAATTTTCGATAATCCCGTTGTGTACCAGTGCAATATTCCCTGTGCAATCACAATGGGGATGGGCGTTCGTCTGATTAGGTTCTCCATGGGTAGCCCAGCGGGTATGGGCAATTCCCACCATTCCAGGAATATTTGAACCGGCCAGTTCTGCTTCGAGAGAGGCAATTTTACCCACTTGTTTGATGATATGAATTTTCCCCTCGTTCAGAACGGCCAATCCAGCCGAATCATATCCCCGATATTCCAGTCGTTTTAAACCTTCCAGCAAAATAGGAAGGGATTGTTTCTGCCCAATATACCCCACAATTCCACACATATGGATCTCCTTGTTATTCCCATTCAATGGTGGCGGGCGGTTTTGAACTGATATCGTACACCACCCGGTTGATTCCTTTCACCTCATTGATAATGCGGTTTGAGATTCGTCCCAGCACGGTGGCCGGCATCTCAAACCAATCGGCCGTCATTCCATCGGCGCTGGTCACCGCTCTCAATGCTAATACATTTTCATAAGTGCGCTCATCCCCCATCACTCCCACTGATTGTACCGGTAAAAGAACGGCAAAAGATTGCCAGATTTTTTGATATAAACCAGCCGCTTTCAATTCCTGAATAAAAATACTATCGGCCTGTCGCAAAATTTCTAAACGATCCTCCGTGATTTCCCCGATAATTCTCACTGCCAGACCCGGACCAGGAAAAGGATGTCGCTCAATTATTTCAGTCGGCAGTTCTAACTGTCGACCAACTTCTCTCACTTCATCCTTGAAAAGCTCCCGCAATGGTTCTAATAATTCAAAATTCATCTTCTCTGGCAATCCCCCCACATTATGGTGGGATTTAATTGTAGCGGACGGCCCTTTAAAACTCATACTTTCAATCACGTCAGGATAAAGGGTCCCCTGAGCCAGGTACCGGTATGTCCCCAATTTTTTCGCCTCTTTTTCGAATACCTCAATAAATGTATTCCCGATAATCTTCCGCTTGGTTTCCGGATCAATAACGCCCCTCAATTTAGAGAGGAAGACTGAACCGGCGGTGATGGAGATCAAATTTATATGAAAATGATCCTTGAACACTTTTTCCACTTCTTCCTTCTCGCCGGCCCGCAATAAACCAGTATCAATGAACATGCAGGTGAGTTGATCACCAATGGCTTTATGTATCAAGACCGCTGCCACACTGGAATCCACCCCTCCACTCAGGCCCAACAACACCCGCTCTTTTCCCACCATCTCCCTGATTTTTTTTACAGAAGATTCGATGAAAGATTCGGCTGACCAGTCGGTGGAGAAAGCGCAAATTTTGAATAAGAAGTTGGATAATATAGCTTGCCCTTCACGAGTGTGATAAACTTCGGGATGAAATTGTAGTCCATAAATTTTCCGGGCATGATCGGCAATAGCGGCTACCGGGGAATTCTGAGTATGGCCAACCACAGAAAATCCAGGCGGAATTTGGGTTAAGTGATCGCCATGACTCATCCAGACCTGAGTGGGCAGTTGAAGATCGGCGAAGAGGGGTTCTTTTTTATCAAACCATAAATCAGCCCGACCGTATTCGCGTCGGGCAGCGCGATCTACTTCTCCTCCTAAGGCATAAGCAATTAATTGCAATCCATAACATATCCCCAACAGCGGTACACCCAATTCGAAAATTCGAAAATCACAGTGCGGTGCTCCCGGGGCATACACTGAAGCTGGACCGCCTGATAGAATAATAGCCTGAATATCCCGATCCTGTTCAATTTTGGCGAGGGGATAATTGAAAGGCTGTATTTCCGAATACACAGCGAGTTCCCGCACTTTACGCGCAATCAGCTGAGTATATTGTGAGCCAAAATCGAGGATAAGAATTTTCTTCATCAGGGCATGCCTATATGCCAATTCTTTAAGGATTTTAACGCTTTATAATCTGTCAGATCAAATTGAATGGGAGTAATAGCCACATATCGTTCCATCACTGCCACATCATCCACATCCGATTCTTTATCCAGCTGAAGCTTTTTACCCGATAGCCAGTAGTAATTGCGATTCATTGGGTCCACCCGTTTTTCAAAATATTCTTCATATCGTCCTTTTCCCTGGCGGGTAATCTTCACACCCAGAATTTCTTTTTCGGGCAGAGCCGGAATATTTACATTCAGTAACGTGCCGGCAGGCAATCCGTCTTCCAGCACTCTTTTCGCCAGATGGCGAGCAAAACGAGCAGCAAACTCGAACTCGGATTTACTGAAAGATGCCAGGGAAAAAGCAATAGATGGAATCCCCATCAAGGTGCCTTCGGTAGCGGCGGAAACCGTACCTGAATAAATGACATTGATAGCGGTATTTGGTCCCTGATTGATACCAGATACCACCAGGTCTGGCGTGCGCGGCAAAATGGCCTTCACCCCCAGCTTCACACAATCGGCTGGTGTACCGTTTACAGCATAGCCAAAGAATTCTCCATACCGATCTATTTCTTTCACCCGCAACGGATCGGAAAGAGTGAGAGCATGTCCTACCGCACTTTGCTCCGATTCCGGAGCTACTACCTTTGCCTCGCCCAGATCACATACCGCCTGGTACAGGGCATAAATTCCCGGAGCATATACACCATCATCATTGGTCACTAAAATAAGTGGTTTCTTTTTAGTCATTTTCCTTTTCTCTTTTAGAATAGTTGTTAAGATTAAGAGGTGAAAATTATCGGGTTTATCATGGATTGGTTGGAGAATGAAACAAACAACCGTTTACTTTTTAATCTTTTTTATCTTTTGTCACTTCTTCAGACGGCCAGATAATTTTAAGAATTCTGCTCAGAGTAGCATGCATATCTTTGCGATGGACGATCATATCCACAAAACCATGTTGTTTTAAAAATTCAGAGCGTTGGAATCCAGGAGGCAAATCCTGGCCAATGGTTTGTTTGATGACGCGCTGCCCGGCAAAACCAATCAAGGCTTCCGGTTCGGCAATATGAATATCCCCCAGCATGGCAAAGCTGGCCGTTGTACCGCCGGTGGTTGGATCAGTGAGAATGCTGATGAAGGGAACCCGTGCTTCGTGGAGTTGCGCCAATTTCGCACTGGTCTTGGCCATTTGCATTAAAGAAAGAGCACTCTCCATCATCCGCGCCCCGCCGGAAGACGAAACGATAATCAGCGGAAGCCTTTTTTCTCTAGCGACATCGGTCGCCCGGGCAACCTTCTCTCCCACCACTGAACCCATACTGCCCCCAATAAAAGTAAAATCCATGACTGCAGCTACCACCGGTTGACCGTCCACTTTGGCAAAACCGGTGACCACTGCATCCTGCAATCCGGTGGCTCGCTGAGCTTCTCTCAAACGATCTGCATATCGCTTTTTATCTCTGAATTTCAAGGGATCACCCGGTGCGATATGCTGATTGAATTCTTGAAAACTATCTTTATCGAATATGTAGCTGATATATTGCCAGCAATTTACCCGAAAATGATAATCGCATTTTGGGCAGACATTCATCCTGTTTTGCAACTGATTGCGATAGATAATCTCCCCGCATTTCTCACACTTGATCCACAAACCATCGGGAAGTGGTTTGCGTTCAGCTGTGGAAATTCCTTTTTTCTTCTTAAACCAATCCATATCGCCTCCATAAAAGCTTCAAAACTTAAGAACAAAACCATAAAATTTCAAAAACTTTGTTAATCGTCAGAATTTTTACCAGGGAGAGTTTCTGGTTTCTGAGATTCTTCACTTTTTAAAAATATTTTTTGCATGACCAGCGCCGTTTCCCCATTACGGTAATATTTCAACCGTTTCATAATGGTGCGGAAACCAAACTTCTGATATAAACGGATCGCACGAAAATTGCTCTCCCGAACCTCCAGCAGTGCATAAGAGGCATCATCATGCAGCTCAAGAATTTTTTCCAGGAAATAATTTCCCAGCTTCTTTCCCTGTTGATCAGGACGAATGGCGAAATTCGCAATATGAAATTCTTCATAAATCTTCCACACAATAGCATAGCCGTAGATCTCATTGAGATGTTCTAATATCAGCGGAATGGAAAATGAATTGTGGAAAATTTCATATTCAAAACTGGTACGCGACCAGGGATCGGGAAAAATTTGTTTTTCCAGCTTCACAACGGTATCAATGTCATCTTTTTGCATGCGGCGAATTTTCATCACAGGATTCCTTTAAAAGGACGTAAATACATTGGTTCGCAGGAGTGTAGATCACTGAATTGGCCGGCCATAAATTTCTCGTACCCCAGCTGCAACAGAGCCCATCCTTGCAATTGCTGCTGGATTGGATAGGCAAAAAGAGCCCGTTCACCTAATGAATTCTGCAGGGGGATCCTCCATCGAACAACATCCGGGCCGACAAAAAAAGTCTTTTCCGTGATTCGTTTAGTGAGCTCATCAAAAGGCATGATTTGATAATCGCTTTCTCTTTTCAGTGTCTGATCTTCCCAGCGGTAAAAGGCATAAAAAATTTCCTGACGATGGGCATCGATAAAAGAAAAGACCGGAACATTCAAACGTCCCTGCTGATAAGCCCAGACATCCAGAGTAGGTACTTCAATGAGCGGTTTCTGCAGAGCATGGAGCATGCCTTTCGCCACACTGTAACCAATTCTCAAACCCGTAAAAGAACCTGGTCCGGCTGAAATAACCACTGCCGATATCTGGTCATAACCGATTTCGGTGAGTTTGAGAACCTGCTCGATAAACAGGGCAATTCCCCGGGAATGGATATTGCGGACATTCAAACTCATTTCTGCCAGTAGTTGATTATTCAAGGATAGATACACACCGGAGGTCAATCCACTGGTCTCCAATCCCAGCAAGATTATGTGTTTATCAGTACTCTCTTTCTGCATCACTCCATTTTCCTGATATGAATTTTACGCCCTTCTTGCCGTCCCGGTAGAAATTCCAGGAAAACTTCCCAGCGAGATGGGGGAAGAAAATCTCTGATCTTATCCGCCCACTCAATCAGGCAAATATGCTGGTTATAAAAGAAATCATCCAAACCGAGGTTTTGCAATTCTGCCAAATTTTTCAACCGGTAGAAGTCGAAGTGATAAATATATTGGTTTGACGCCGTACGATATTCATTGATCAGAGTAAAGCTGGGGCTGGTAGCTTCTTGCAGGGTACCCAGCGCCCGGCAAAAAGCTTTGATAAAAAAAGTTTTACCCGATCCCAATTCACCAAAAAAAGCGACCACTTCACCTGGTTTGACCAGCGAACTGAATTGTCCAGCGATCTCTGCGGTTTGACTGGATGAATCCACATCTTGTAAGAAATAGGTCATGACTTTTAATTGATCACCATTCATTCACAGATTACCCAAACATTTTCAATCCAGGAGTAAAAATTATAAAGAAAAATCCAGAATAGTCACAACATTTTTAGAAAGAGACGAATGATGGTTCTATTTAGCGAATGGATTTTTTTAACTTCCAATTCACAGATTGTTTAATAATGCCATTGTTTATGGATTAAGATCTGCTACTTAGGCTGCAATTTCACTACTGGCAAGATCATTTCTTCCATCGATACACCGCCATGTTGAAAACTATCACGATAATATGCCAGATATTTATGATAATTGGTGGGATACACAAAATAAAAATCCTCTTTGGCAATAATGTAATTGAGATTAAAAGTCCGTTGGGGTAATTTGTAATCCTTTGGATTTTTCACGAAAATAGCATGTCGGTTGTCCACTTTTAAATTTCGTCCAAATTTATAGCGCAGGTTTGTGCTGGCTTCGCGATCTCCGATGACTTTAGTCCCGCGCAGGCTGCGCACACTGCCATGATCGCTGGTAAGCACAATGGTCACATCCTGACGAGCCAGTAATTTAAACACATTCAATAAGGGAGAATGCTCGAACCAGGAACGAGTCAATGATCGGTAGGACGGCTCATCAGGAGCAATTTCCTTCAGAATGGGCAAATCCGAGCGGCTATGGGCCAGAATATCCACGAAGTTAATCACCACACTCAGCATGGGAGCATCCAGAAAGGAATTCAAGTTTTTTTCAAGATTACGCGCATCGTCAGAATTTAATACCTTTACGTATTTGGGTTCCGTTTTCAGTTTTACACCCAGTACCCGCAACTGGTCGTACATCAGTTTATCTTCATACCGATTGCGGCTGTAATCGTCATCTTCCCCCTGCGCCCAGAGCTCAGGATAGCGTCGTTCAATGTCCAATGGATACAGACCGCTGAAAATAGCGTTTCTGGCAAAGGGAGTCGCCGTGGGAAGGATGGAAAAATAATACTCTTTACTGATATTGAAATTCTGATAGAAAAACGGCTCGAGGGTTAGCCATTGATCCAGACGCAGACAATCAATAACCATAAAAATTACTTTCCTGCCCTTCGCGATTTCCGGAAGAAGATAATTTTTAACAATATCAATGGATAACTGTGGGCGATCTGTTTCCTGGTTTATCCAATCCTGATAATTTTTCTCGACATATTTACCAAATTCCACATTGCATTCCCGGCGCTGATCGTAGATCACCTCCCGCATCTGCTGTTCTTCCCCACTGCCCAATTCCAGATCCCAGGCTGTTAATTTCTGGTAAATATCCACCCAATCCAGGTGATCGAGGGGCTGCATGAGACGTTGAGAAATTTCATTAATTTTCTGCGAGTAAGAAGCGGTTATCTTTCGCTGGGAGATGTCCCTCGATTCTAAAAATTTCTTGCAAGCCATCAGGATCTGGCTAGGATTTACCGGTTTGGTCAGATAATCGTCCACTTTTGAACCGATGGCATCCTCCATCAGGCTTTCTTCTTCATTCTTTGTAATCATAATTACCGGCAAACCGGGTTTAAGATTTTTAATCTCTCCCAGGGTTGTTAGGCCATCTTTACCGGGCATCATTTCATCCAGCAGAACCAGATCAACTTTTTGCTGGCGAATAATTTCCAGGGCATCATCGGCATTGCTGGCCGTTTTAACCTGATATTTCTTTTCTCTTAAAAATAGAATATGGGGTTGAAGAAATTCAATTTCATCATCTACCCATAGAATTGTTTTCTGAGTCACGCTTTCCTCTTTTCCTTAAATCTTTTTTGGATAATCCTTGCCTGGTTTTTACAATTGATAAACCAGGCAACGCTAATTTAACACTTCGTTGGAGCAATAGGTTCAACATTCGTCAGATTTCTTTTAATAAAATCTTATGGAACCTCTTTCAATTCTTCAGCAGCTCGGAATAAAATTCGGGACGGCGATCGGTAAACAGATCATTTTTCTCGGTCATTTTTTTATTTCGGGCCTGGAAGGGATCGATTTCTAAAATGACCAGCTCTTCGCGTTGGGAGCGCGCCCGATAGAGCACTTCACCCTGTGGTCCGGTAATCTGACTTTTCCCGGTAAAGCGCAGGGTCCCATGGGGCCTTCTTTCGCTTCCGAAGCGATTCGCCGTAATCGCAAAAACATGATTTTCCAGACAGCGGGTAGTCATGGCATTCTGGCAGTAACTTAATACCAGGTTTGAGGGATGGCAGATGACATCCGCCCCCTGCAAAGCGAGCACCCGGCATATCTCCGGGAAAATCCAATCGAAGCAGATCATCATTCCGATGCGAACTCCTTTTATTTCCTGCAACTGCAGCGGAAGATCGCCGGGCTGGAAAATATCTTTTTCCCGCAAAAACAGATGAATTTTCCGATAGGTACTCAGCAGACCCTCTGGTCCGACAAAGACTGCTGAATTAAATAAATTATTCTGCTGTTTTTCGGCAAAACCGCTAACGATATAAAATTTCCGGCGCTGACAGAGTTCAGACAGTGCATCGATGGTCGGGCTGTGATCTGGATCTTCGGCCAGCGGCCAGAGTTCAGTGCGATCAGAAAAATGATAACCGGTGAAGGCCAATTCTGGCAGCACCAATAAATCAGCCTCAGCTTTTGATAATTTTTCCACCACCTTTTTACGATTCAATTCCACCTGGCCAAAGACCGGTTGGAATTGATAAAAACCCATGCGCCACATGAGGACCTCGTGTGTTTTATCATTGGTATACAATAATCTTTGATGATTACAATTAAAAAATATTTCCCATCATTAAGATCAATACTTAAAGAAAACGGCAAAATGAAGATAACTATTACATTAATGATAAAGAAGGAAATAGGTTAATTTTTAAAAAATTTTCATTTTATCATCGTCCGATTCCAATTTATATACCGACCATTCCATCTGGATCTGAAGTTTAAACAACCTTCCTCTAACTTCTCAACAGCACCTGATTAATTTTTTCAATTCCCTTTTGAACCCATTCCCAGGGTTCATTGGTAAAACAGATCCGGATGTAATCACTAAAATCCTTCCCAAAATCTTCACCGATCGCTACCGTCACCCCGGTCTCCAGCAATTCTTCAATCACCTGCCAGTAGCTCCGGCCATTTAAGTATTCTGCGATAGAAAAAAACAAAAAGTAGGTTCCCTCCGGAGGGTGCACTGGTATCCTCAATTCGCGAATGGCCTTATCGCGCAATTCCTGATAATGTGCTCGTAGTCTGGGAATCCATTGCTGGCGATTTTTCAAAGGTTCGATCATCAGGTATTGGGAAAGGCTGGAAGGACTGTACAGCTGATGCACCATGGTCTTATTAATCACCTTCACCACTTCTTCTTCAGCGACCAGATACCCCAATCGTAATCCCGCGAACATAAACGATTTAGAAAAAGTAAAGACCGATATGGTTTGTTCAAACATGTACGTTAGATTGGCTATGCAGTAGTGTTGATGAGGTTCAAAGGCCAAACCGTCATAGGCCTCATCGCTGATTATCCATAATCGGTGCTTTTTCGCAAATGCAGAAAGTTGTTGCAATTGAGAGGTGGAAAGTACCTTCCCACTGGGATTATTGGGAGAATTGAGATATATAGCCGAGGTGGCAGGGGTGAGATACGGCTCCAGATAAGCCTTTATATCGAGATCGGGCTCAGAATAAAGACGTGTATAAAATGGGACCTGTACGGCTCGTGCTTCAGCCAGTTCAACCATCCCTGAAAAAAATGGCCAGCAGGGGGTGAGAATGAGAATTTCATCTCCGGGATTGAGCACACTCAGCACGCTGGCACTTAAGGCATTGGTGGCGCCGCTGGTGGCTAATACATTTTCAACATTCACCGAGAACCCGTTGTCTTCATTTAATTTCTTCACCAGCATGCGGCGGAAACTATCCACCCCAAAGGTGTGACAATAGCGATTAAAATACGGTTTCGCTTTTAAAAATTCACGATCGATGGGCAGTGAATAATCCGGCGGCAGATAGGTATCGCCAATATGCAACTGGATCAGAAAGCTTCTTTTTTCCTTCATTCTTGAGCGAAATTTTTCAAACACCGACGATGGGATTCGCTGAGTGCGTCTGGCAAAATCGGGATATCTTGGCATATCTTCTCACAAAATTTACAATCCACGAAATAAATTACATGCGACTTTCCCGGTTGTCAAAAGTGAATTTAGATTGAGTGAAAAATATTGTGATTTGAGACGTGAATAAAAAAGTGAATCACACCATGATAAGGAAATTTAATTTGAATAACCCATTAACGAATGGTACTCGCTCATAATTTGTGCTTCACAAAAAAATGAAATTATCCTTACATCAATCATATTTTTTTTAACAAAACGTCCCTTCCAAAAAATATTACTTCGTCTATAATTATTTTCTTTGCAAAGAGAGATCAATAAAAATAGATTTATAAGTTTCATCGTCAAGTGAAAAAATTTTTAGCTTTTCCAACTTCAGCCAACTTATTCACTTGAATTTCCACATTACTCTTTTCTTCTTTACCTTTCACCCTTTGCCTTTTGCCCTTTACCCTTTACCCCTTTATCTTTTCTCTTCACCCCACACTTTTTCCAGAAAACCAGCCCGACCGGATCCTACTTTATAACTATTATAACGCAGCGGATTCTTTTTATAAAATTCCTGGTGATAGGCTTCGGCGGGATAAAACGGTGCAGCCGGCAAAATCTGGGTCACAATCGGTTTCGTGAATTTACCGGATTTTTCTAGCTCTTCTTTTGATTTCAATGCCAATTCTTTTTGTTGGTCATTTACATAAAAAATAGCCGTGCCGTATTGCGACCCCCAGTCCGCAAACTGCCCGTAGGGATTAGTCGGATCAATATTCCGCCAGAAGACCTGCAATAATTCCTGATAACTGATTTTAGAAGAATCAAACACAATCTCCACCGCTTCGACATGGCCGGTTTTCCCTTCCGAGACCTCTTCATAGGTCGGATGAGGAACCTGACCACCCGTGTAACCCACTGTGGTAGAAATCACTCCCGGTAGATTATCATATGGGGGTTCCATACACCAGAAACAGCCACCAGCAAAAATGGCTCTCTGCCAATTAGTCTTATCTTGAAGCTGCTCTTGATCTACTTTCTCTGATTGTCCCATCTGGCACCCATAATTAAAAAAGTTTATCATGAAAAACAAGATTCCAATCGTATTTCGAAAATGGAATGGCATGACTGAATATATTCCTTCTCATTTACAGAAACGAATTATTTTGCGTAGAATAACTTTGACAAAAACAGAATGTTCCCTAAAATCTTGATGCTTTTAAAATCGATTAAAATTTAATTTACTACAAAATAAAACTTGTATTCCAATTATTTACTTAACAAATTTTGCGCATTGAATTGACGCATATTCGTCTGTCGATTAGTACTCACTGTTTCCACTGGTTTTTATTTCTGTTTTTTAGATCATTTTTAACTAAAAATTTATATGCTTTTAAGTATTTCACAAGGATAAGGTTTTAAGGGATTTTTTTAACAACCTAACCATTTTAACCAGAGGAGGCTTTTTCATGAATACTAAAAAATGGATTATCGCCAGTGTGGTTATTTTTGTGGTGGATCAAATCCTGTCGTATCTATTTCACGGCGTTTTCATGAGCGGGGTTTATGAACAAACCGCTCATTTGTGGCGACCCATGGAAGAAATGAATCGTCTGATGTGGATGGGCTGGTTGAATGGATTGATCTGGTCTTTTCTGTTCGTTTATATTTTTGCCAAGGGATATGAGAACAAGGGAATAATGGAAGGGGTGCGCTTCGGACTATTGATCGGGGTCTTCTTCAGTTTACCCATGAGTCTGGGAACGTATATGTCCATGCCCATTACCGGTGGCATTGCAATCGCCTGGTTCCTTTTTGGTGTCATTGAGATTACCATTTTAGGAATTCTGGCCGCCTGGTTATATAAACCAGCCACCGTCACCAAAGCAGCATAGGGCAGACGAACCACAATCCGTTAAGGCATTATCAAAAAATTAACGGAATAACCAGAAAACGCATAGAATCGAAAAAAGTTGGAGAAAACTTTGACCGGCCGTTCGAAACGTCCGGTCAAGGTTTAAGGAAGTGAAATCAGGGTGTCGTTCGCTTACGGTTTTCGATAAGAGATATCCTTGCGTATTATCCTCTTTGCTTTATGATATTCTTCAGTTGCGCTACAGAAAATCTTGGCAGAATATTTTATTTATATCATCGCTTCCATCTCTTGCAGCAATTTATCAAATAGTTGCAGGGTGGCTTCGATCGGCTGGGGAGAGGTCATATCCACTCCAGCTTTTTTCAATAAATTGAGATCATAATCCGAGCGTCCGCTGCTGATGAACTGCAGATAAGCGTCGCGGGCTTTTTTATCACCCGATAAAACTTTCTGGGAAAGCGCAGTAGAAGCCGACAATCCCGTGGCATATTTGAATACATAAAAATTTCTGTAAAAATGGGGAATACGATTCCAGCGACTGGCGCCCATCGGATCTAATTCAAAATCTGGGCCATAATACTTCTTCTGTAACGTCGTAAAAATTTCGTTCATCACTTCGGCATTCAGTGGTTGACCGGCTTCCGCGCGGGCATGAATCTCCTGCTCAAATTCTGCATACATCACCTGGGTATAAACAGTGGTAAGTATGTTTTCCAGATATTGATTCAATAAGTACAGCTTCTTTTCTTTTTCTTTTACCTTCTTCAACAGATAATCAGTCAGTAACGCTTCATTAAAAGTGGAGGCGACTTCCGCTAGAAAATAGGAATATCCTCCATAAACAAAGGGTTGAGTCTGATTGGTGTAGTAGGAATGCAGGGAATGACCCAGTTCATGGGCTAAGGTATACATATCGCGAGCCTGATTCTGATAGTTCATCAGAATATAGGGATGTGCCAATCCATAGGCAAAGGAGCTGTACGCTCCCGAAACCTTGCCGGCATTTTCATACACATCGATCCAGCGATCGCTTACCGCTTTTTTCACGATCTGAGTATATTCTTTGCCCAATGGTTCCAGAGCTTTTTCCACCGTCATAGTCGCCTCATCATAGGGCACTTCCCATTTCACATCTGCCAGTAAGGGGGCGTACAAATCATATAAATGAACTTTTTCAATTCCCAGCATCTTTTTGCGAAAGCTGATATAGCGATGCAGGGGTTGCAGGTAATTGTTAACAGTGGTTACCAGATTTTCATAAACGGCCGTCGGCAGGTTATCATCATCTAATGCGGCTTCCAGGGCGCTGTTATATTTTCGAGCGCGGGCATAGAAAATATTTGTCTTCACCTCAGAATTCAGACTGGCCGCCAGGGTATTCTTCCAGTTTTCATACGTCTGATAATAGGTTTCCCAGGCACGCTGCCGAAGGGAGCGATCGCTGGAGCGCATAAACAATTGATAGCGGCCCTTGGTTAATTCTACTTTATTTCCGTTTTCATCAATAATTTCCGGAAATTTCAGATCGGCGTTATCAAACATCCCGAAAATATAGGACGGGGCTTGCGTCACCTCACCGGCCATTGCCAGCAACCGTTCCTCTGGTTCACTGAGCACATGTGGCTTGGTTCGCAGCAAATTCTCAAAATAATGGCGATAAATTTTTAACTCAGGAGTATTATTCACAAAGTTCCATAAGCGATCTTCCGGAATTTGCATGATCTCCGGTTCGATGAAGGCTTTCTTCTGACCAAATTTAGAGTATATTCCCGTCAGACGATCCTGAAAACTCTGATAGTGACTCACTCGCCGATCCTCATCGGCTTTGCGGCTGGCATAAAAAGCCAGTTTGACGATGAGTCGGGTGGCTTCCTCTTCCAGCTTCAAACAGGCAAGAAGTTGTTGGGGAGAAGAGCCCAGAGTTCCGGGTAAGGCATCAAATTGCATCAGCAATGGCTCCACCCTAACAAAGTCATTTTCCCACTCCTGATCACTGTTATAAATGTCCTCCATCCGCCAACGATATGGTTCCGGTACCTCTCCACGTTCCACCGCCTTCTTAACTTCCTGAGCCATTACCGATGAACAGAACAATAAGGCGCACAGCACCCACATCATTTTAGAAATCCGCCTTCTGGATTGATGAATATTACCTTTCATTTTTCCTCCGTTTATTCAATAGGTTGTGATATAAAACGTAAAAAATTTTATTTGGCGCATCTTATGACGGTCAAAACCTTCACTCAAATTCATACTTGAAACCCCGTACGAAAGCCCATCATCCACTATTTCCTTTTCATCGTTGTTAGAATAAAATTACCTCAACATTACGGGACAATCGTGATTAAGTTGTAGAGTATTTAAAAATTCAACCTGACAGAAATCCAGATAAAACAGTTACTATTCTAATATATGAACAGCTAATTGGGAAGTGACATCATTTTAGAAAACAGATAGCCCGTGGGTAAAAAAATAATAGTTAAAAATTGTGTTGGCCATGTGGACCCGATTTCATAAACTTATTTATCATTTATAGGATACGTCTGTCTCGCATTATTTGTAAAATGATTGAGAAAAATGAATGGCTATTCACTGGTCGTTCCCAGAAACAAAATAAAAGAAATCAACGATATGCCCGAAACACATTTTTAAAGAACAAACGAATTACCATCAGAACACCCAGGCAAGACTAATGAATATCCAAGTAAAGTCGTAGGAAGAAGCTCTACCATATTAGATCTTTATGTCAAGCGTCCTCCACAAGTATATTATCGGAAAATTAATAGAAATGAACTGAGGTAAGAATTGACTTCCAACCGATCTAGTTCTTTAAACAGTCACGCCGCGTGTCAGATTTTTCTGCTGACGCCCTATTGGATGTGTCAAACTTTTACATAAAAAAAGGGGAACTTACGGCAGGAAGGTGGTTTTTGGAAAAGCTTCCACGAAGTAACTTTCACGGTGATTTTTTAAATTATATACCACGTGCAAAGAATGATTATTGGACAGGGAGAACAATAAACGCAGTTCATCTTGATTCTGCTCAATTTTCTTTTCCACGATCTGATGAATCTGGAATAATTCTTCTGCTTTTTGTCGACTAATCTTTCGCATCGTCGGTTATATCATTTTATCAGTTTACATCTCGTCCGAATTATCACCTGAAAATATAGCTATAAAAACATAAATACCAAACAGCAAAGATGGGAATTTTATAAAGAGGGTGACCGGTGAAAAATTGTGAGTCCGCTGGTAAAGCATTGTTCAATCCCGTCCGAAGAATATTTTTAATGAATTTTCATTACTATTCAAAATTTATAAGGCTCACAAAAGATGTAACCATTCAATATAGATTTTCAGGTGAATTTTTAATGATTGATGAATGGGGTAGAATATTTGTTTTAAAACAGGAGAAGGGTGAATTTTGTAAACGTCGTTCTGTCGTTCTTATTTTTAGAGGATTAAAATAAGGTAATAAGGTTAAAAAGAAAAAGAATAAGGTTACCTGAAGAATTACGAAACCTTATTTTTTGATGGCAACCTTAGTAGATTAATGATGAACAAAAGCTGTCAACCTTATTACCTGTTATGTAAAAAAGCAACTATTTTTTTATCAGGAATCTCCGGAGTACTGTGTTTAGGACATATTTCACCCTTGCCCGTTTTATCAGTTTATCACCCTTCTCC
>Ga0067045_1030099_pt1 | contig 16707 bp, 14 predicted proteins | sample TerdegcTABiofilm_FD_59184 | JGI IMG/M metagenome (GOLD analysis project Ga0067045, IMG submission 59184) | Combined Assembly of (Gp0054472, Gp0054536) Wastewater bioreactor microbial communities from Singapore -Terephthalate degrading...
GCAATTCACGCTCTACGGGGATATCCGCCGGGGCTTCCGGCCCTCGTTCACCGACGCCGCCCTGCCCGCAGTGGCCGAGCCGCTGGTCAACACCTTTGTCGCCGGCCTGCGCGAGGAGGGGATCTCCGTGCAGACCGGTGTTTTTCGTGCGCACATGCGCGTGAGCCTGATCAACGATGGGCCGGTGACCATCTGGCTGGAAAAAGAGCCGCACACCCGCGACTAACGTCCAGGTTTGCCATTCCTGACCAGGGGGTGAGGATTCGTAATGGCGCGCTTGGCGCGCTGAAAACGGCGCTAAAGCGCCTCACTGCTGGGCTAAGAACCGATGGACTACTTTCAGCGTAAGGAACACTATCATGCACGACGAAGCTGCGCTCTGGGCCTGGTTCCTTTTTGATAGCAAGTTGCCGCCACAACGCGGCAAGGTTCTGTTAGAGCACTGGGCAAGCGAAGGCCGAACGCTGCGCACCGTGCTCGCTGCGCTCCCTGGTCAGGCCGCCGCGTTGGGCCTGACGCCGGCTGAGGCCGCGCTGCTCCACCCACCGGCGGCGCTTCCGCCCGTCACCGCCCTCCGCTGGGACGACCCCCTCTATCCAGACGGCTTGCGCCACCTCCCGCTCAAAGTCAGACCGGCGCTGCTCTTCTACCGGGGCGCGGTCCAGGCGTTGCAACGGCCCGTGGTCTACCTGCCGCCGGCCCCCTTGACCCCTCTGGAACGCGAGACGGCGCACGAATTGATCGCCCAACTGTTAGGGGAAGGGTTTCTGCCGGCCGCCTTCCAGGGCAGCCCGCAGGCCGAGCTGCTGCTGGCGGAGATGGCCGACGCCGAAGGGGAAACGTTGCTCTTCGCGCGGTGCGGCAGCGGACAGCTGGAGCTTGCCGCAGTGGAAGCGGCGCTGTTGGAGGCCGGACGGCTGCTCCTGGTCAGCCCCCTGCCCCCTACCGCGGCCGCCAACCCCGCCTGGGACAGCCTGCTGGAACAACTCGCCGCGGCGGTGGCCTATCGCCTGATCCTGACCGCAGCGCCTCAAATGGACGCGCTGCCAGCGGACTGGCACGGCCGTGTCCTGTACATCGCCGCCGAGCCGCCGGCTACGCCTTGCCCACCGGGGATACAGTTCGCCACGGAGCCTGGTGAGGTGCTGTTCTGGCTGGCCGCCAGCGTGACGGAACCGTCCGCCCCGCCCGCTGCCGAGCAGGCCTACGATCTCCCCACCGTGGACCTGCCCCCGCTGGCCCCCGAGGCAGCCCTGCAGACCTTAGAAGGTCAGGGGCGGGTGCCCGAGGTGCTGCGGCAGCGGCTCCTGGCCCGCAAGTCCTGACGGTTACTGCACCCCCACCAGCTCCACCGCGTCAATTTCGTTCCAGAAGCCGGTGCGCGATTCGTCCAGTTCCAGCCGCACGCCGACAACCCGGTAGGGCGTGCGCGGCACCGGGATAATCAGCGCGCCAGGACAGGGGTCCGCAGTATCCGTCCCTTCCCATACCAGCTGCGCTGCGCCCCCCTCGTCCACCAGCAACACACGCGAGAGAGCGCCGCGTCCCCAGGTCTGATAAATACGCACTTCGGTCGCATAGACCGGCTTCGCATAAGTCAATTCCAGGGATTCCAACCCGCTCCCGCGCGCCGAAGCCCAGGCCCGTGGATCCGACGTGCAGGTATTCACATCCGGCTCACCGGTCGCCCGGCTGGCGCTCCAATCCGGGAAACCGAACTCCGAGCTGGCCTGGGCTGCCACGGCCCATTGCGCCACCACCACCGGGGTCGGCGTGACGGCCGGCTCCGACACGGGCGACCGCCCGCAGGCCACGAAAAGCACGCCCAACCCCAGCCAGCCCAAAAATCTGATGCGCTTCATGAACTCTCCTCAACGACCATCTAAATCCCCATTCTAACCCTGAATAGTCAGAAAATCAATATGCTATTCAGGCGTTTGGCTGTTGCGTTTCTCAATGACCTATGTTATAATTCAAGTACTCAAAAAGTGTAGAGCTGCCCGGCAACCAGCCAGGGCTACCAAATTTATTTCTGGAAAGGAGCTACAATGTTTCAAGAACGTATTCGTGCTAACTACGAGAAGCTAAGCCCCGGATACCGCAAGTTGGCAGACTTCATTGTCTCCCACACACTGGATGCCGCCTTTCTGACGGCGACGGAGCTTTCCCGCCGCGTGGGGGTAGACCCGGCCACCGTCGTCCGCTTTGCCCAGGAGTTGGGGTACTCCGGCTACCGCGAACTTTCCCGTGAGATCAAGCATCACGTGCGGGACCAGGTCACGGCCACCTATCGCAAGACCACCGAAGCGCAGACCGAAGAAGATCTGCTGCGGGCGCTGGTAGAAGATGCCCAACAGAACCTCCAACACTTCGTCACCACCGAGATGCGCAGCCTGGCCCAGGCTTTGCAAATCCTGCGTGGCGCGGCCAAGATCTGGCTGGCCGGCGAATATGCAGCTTACCAGATTGCCGGCGCCATTGCCAAAAATCTGGAGATCATTGGTGTGCCGGCGGTCGCTTTCCATCCCAGCATGATGGAAACGGCCAGCGCGGTTTCAATGATGCAAGAGGGGGACGTCCTGGTTGCGCTGGCAATCGGCAACGCCGGCCTGGACACCGGCTACGCGGTGAAAATGGCCCGCGAGAAAGGCATCAAGACTGTCTGCCTGAGCGAATTCGGGGTGGCTTTGCCGGCCCGCGAGGCCGAACTGACCGTGACCATCCCGGCCCAGAGCGCCACCGGCACGCCCAGCTTTGGAGTTTCCCTGCTGCTGTTGGCCCTGCTGTGGGAAGGGGTCGCCAGCCAGCAGGCCGAGCTGACCGCCGAACGGTACAGCGCGCTGCAAGACTACATGACCCAGCTGCTCAACCTGCGCGCCCAAACCCCGGAATACGACGTGGCCTCCCCGCAGTCCATCTGGACCGCTCCGGCCGAATAGCCAAACACGACGGCCTGGCCCGTCCTTCCTGATCCCTGACCCATTGGCACTCATTCCCTTGAGTGCCAATGGGTTTTGGTAGGGCTGCTGCCCGGCTTTACAAAGCGGCCAAACAAGGTATACTTTGCCCGCGCAGAGCGAGGCCACGTGGGGGATCAGAAAAATTCATGAGCGACACCGGCACTGTGCGGTTAGCCGAACCGCGCCAGACAGTCCAAATCAGGTTGCCCGATGGGCGTACCTTTGAAGGGGCGTTGGGCACTACCGTGGAGGAATTTCTTCGGGTAGCCTATCCGGCCCCGCCGCTCTTAATAGTGGCCGCCCTGGTAGACGGCACCCTGCGCGAGCTTACTTATGCGCTGCAACGGGATTGCACCGTGGAGCCGCTGGACCTGTCCACTTCCGATGGTGAGCGCATCTACCGGCGTACCCTCACTTTTCTGTTAGTGGTGGCTGCCCACCGGCTGTTCCCCGAGGCGGAACTCTTTGTAGATCACTCCCTGCCCTTTGGCGGCTACTTCTGCGAGATACGCAACCGCCCGCCTTTGACCCGCGAGGAGCTGGATGCCCTGAGCCAGGAAATGCAGCGGTTGATAGAGGCTAACCTGCCCATTCTCCGCGAAGAGCTGCCACTGGAAGAAGCGGTGGAAATTTTCCGCCAGCACGGCGCGCGGGACAAAGCGGCCCTGTTCCAGGGCCGCAACAGTGACCAAAAGCCGCTCCTCCGCATGTACAACCTGGATGGCTACCGGGATTACTTCCACGGGTACATGGTGCCTTCCACCGGTTATCTGCGCTACTTCAACTTGATGCGGTGGGGTGACGGTGTCGTCCTCCAGTTCCCCCGCCGGCAACAGCCGACCCGCCTGCAACCGCCAATGCCGTCACCCCAGCTGCTGACCGTCTTCCGCGAATATGGGGAATGGCTGCGCCGGTTGGATTTTGAGAACCTGAGCGATCTCAACGCCGCCGTGGACGCGGGCCGCCTGCGGGAAGTCATTTTGATCTCCGAGGCGCTGCACGAGCACCGTGTCTCGGAAATCGCCGACCAGATCTGGGAGCGACGTGGCGAAGTGCGCGCCATCCTGATCGCCGGTCCCTCCTCTTCCGGCAAGACGACCTTCTCCAAGCGGTTGGCGATCCAGCTGCTTGCCCAGGGGTTGCGCCCGTTTGCCCTGGAGCTGGACAATTATTTTGTGGACCGGGAGCAAACGCCCCGCGATGAAAAAGGGGACTACGACTTTGAAGCGCTGGAAGCGTTGGACCTGGCCCTGCTCAACGAACATCTCCAGGCGCTGTTACGCGGCGAGGCGGTCCAGCTGCCCTCCTTCAACTTCCAGCTGGGCTGCCGGGAACCGGGGCCGACCGTGCAGTTAAGCTCCCGCCACATCCTCATCATGGAGGGAATCCACGGGCTAAACCCCAAACTGGTCTACGGGCTCAATCCCCGCCAGACGTTCCGCATCTACGTCTCGGCGCTCACCCAGCTCAACCTGGATCGCCACAACCGCGTGCCCACCACCGACACCCGCCTGATCCGGCGGATCGTCCGCGATGCCCGCACGCGCGGCTACAACGCCACGCAGACGCTCTCCCGCTGGGAAAGCGTGCGCCGTGGCGAACGCCGGCACATCTTCCCCTTCCAGGAAAACGCCGACGTGATGTTCAACTCGGCCCTGGTCTATGAACTGGCCGTCCTCAAAGCGTTCGCCGAGCCACTGCTGCTCCAGGTGGAGCCGGAACTCCGCCAGCGGGTGGAAGCCAAACGGCTGCTCGCCTTCCTCCAGTGGTTCCATCCGGCCGACGCCAGCCTGGTGCCGGAGAACTCCATCCTGCGGGAGTTCATCGGCGGTCTGACGTTGGAAAAATTCCGCTGGGATTAGTACAGGACTAAAACTCCGTTAGATTATGAGCGAGCTTCCAATCCCCCCCCTCCCCTCGGACACCCAGCCTCTCCTGGCTGATCAGGCTGCGCCGCACCAGCAATGCCCGCAGTGCCACGCCGACCTGGAGCGCCCTACCCTGCTCTGCCCCGCCTGCGGCGCGGAGCTATCGCCAGCCCAGGCCCCAGCCCGCCAGGCCGCGCTGCCGCGTACCGGCCTGCGCCGGGCGCTCCTGCTGTTGCTCGCTTTCCTGTTCCTGGTGGGCACCCTCTCAGCGGCCGCCTACGCCGGGATCTACTACGGGGAGCGCGATCGCGCCGCCCAACGCCAGGCCACCCTGGATTCCCACTATCAGGCCGGACTGCAAGCCCTGAACGCCGGGCAATACGAGCGGGCCAGGGCCGAGTTCAAGTATGTCTTGCAGCTGGAGCCGCAAAATGCTCTGGCCAAGCAGGGCCTGGACGAAGCCGAAATCCGGCTGGCCGCCAAGCCCACCCCCACCCTGGAAGTGGTGCAATCGCTCTCCGAGCAATTGCTGGCCGAAGCCACCGCGGCCTATGCGGCGCAGGATTGGGTCACGGCGGCCCGCACGTTGACTCAGTTGCGCGGCCTGGATCCCGACTACGAACAACAAAAGGTAGAGGAGATGCTTTTCCCCAGCCTCTACCACGCCGGCATGGATTTCCTGACTCAAGACCGGCTGGAAGAAGGGATTTCCTACCTGGATCAGGCCATCGCGCTGCGCCCGCTGGACGTGGACGCGGTCAACGCGCGCAACCTCGCGGCCCGCTACCTGGATGCCTTGGGCTACTGGGGAGTGGATTGGGAAACCTGCATCGCCAAACTGATCGCGCTCAACCGCGATGCCCCTGGCTACCGGGACGTGACTCAGCGGATCTATCAGGCCTACCTGGCCTACGGCGACTTCTGGACCAGCCAGGGCGAGCTGTGCCCGGCGGAACGCGCCTACACCCAGGCGCTGTTGCTGTTCAGCGATCCCCAGGTGGATGAAAAGCGCTCCACCGCGGCCCAAACCTGTCTGCTGGCGACGCCCACGCCCGTCAGCGGCACCGTCGCTTTCCTGACCCCCCAGCCCATCGCCGGGTTCACCTCCGGCCGGCTGGCCTACCCCGTCTACAACAGTGCCACCGGCGCTTATGACCTTTACGCGCTCTACGCCGACGGGCGGGTGCTCCAGGTGGCCGCCAACGCCGACCAGCCGTGGTGGGAATGGGGAACGGGGCGCGTCATCTACCGTGACAAAGCTAATGGCGGCCTCACGATGGAGCTGCCAGAAGAGGGGGTGCCGCTGCGGTTGCTGGCCCCCGATGGTCAGGCCTGGCCCGCGCTCTCGCCGGATGGCCGCCGGATCGCTTACGCCGCGGCCGCCGACGGCGTCTGGTCCATCTACATCACCAACGTGGACGGGACCGGCACACCCCGGCGTCTGGCTAACGGTTGGGCCCCGGCCTGGGGGCGCACCGGGCAGCTGGCCTACACCGGTTGCGAAGCCGACGGCACCACCTGTGGCATCTTCATTGACAACCCCGATGACACCGCTGCCGGTGTCCGCCTGACCAGCAGCGAGAATGACATTGCTGTGAGTTGGGCGCCGGGCGGGAATTTGCTCGCCTATATGACCAACGTCACCGGCAACTGGGATATCCTCACGTTGAGCCCCAGCGGCGGCGTCGCGCAGGTCACTTACGATGCTTCCGACGAAGGATTGCCCGCCTGGTCGCCCGACGGGAGCCGGATCGCTTTTGTCAGCAACCGGGGCGGCCCCTGGGCCATCTACGTCATGACCCCTGACGGTCAAAACATGCAGCAGGTCGTGAGCCTGGGCAGCGAGCTGCCCAACTGGACTAACCAGCGGCTTTCCTGGGCTCCCTGAGCCGACCTTGACGTAAACGGGAAAGTAAGGTATAACCAAAGTCACGGGGCGTAGCGCAGCTTGGTTTAGCGCGCTTGATTTGGGTTCAAGAGGTCGAGGGTTCAAATCCCTCCGCCCCGACTTAGAGAATGCACTTGAGCGCTTGATTACGAACACGGGTAGCTATGACCTGCGCGGTTGCTGCGGCGCAGCCCCACAGGACACCCGGCTGTAAGCCTACGTATGTGCTGATTGTGTTAGCCCCGCGGCTGCTTGTTCCTCAAATAAACGCTGATCGGCTGGTTAGCCTACCAGTTTTCTCATTCAAGGGCGATGATTACGCGCGGTATCGGCCCCACCCTAGCCGAGCCGGGGGCGGGCTTCGATCTTGCACCCATTGCGCCTGTCAGTAAACCAGCCCGCCCGCAAAGGAACGTCATGTTGAGACGATAAGCCAGTTAATGCCAATAGGAGGCACAATGAACATCACCGTTTTAGGAGCAGGGCTGGTGGGGAGTGCGATGGTCAAGGATCTGGCGCAGGAGGCCGATTTCCGGGTGACCGTGGTGGACGTCAACCCGGCAGCGTTGGAGCAGCTGGCCGCGGAAGTTCCCGTGCGGGCCATCTGCGCCGACGTGCGCGAACCAGGTCGCGTGGCGGCGCTCGTCGCGGAGGCGGACCTGGTCCTCTGCGCTGTCCCCGGCTTCATGGGGTTTGAGACGTTGCGGCGCATCATTGAAGCCGGCAAAGACGTGGTGGACATTTCCTTCTTCCCGGAGGATGCTTTCCTGCTGGATGAGCTGGCCAAGGAGAAAAATGTCACGGCGGTGGTGGATTGTGGCGTAGCCCCTGGCCTGTCCAACCTCATCGCGGGCTACGTGAGCAGTTTATTGGAGCGGATTGAGCGTTTTGTCTGCTACGTCGGCGGCCTGCCGGTGCTCCGGCACTGGCCCTACGAGTACAAAGCCGTCTTCTCGCCGGTGGATGTGCTGGAAGAGTACACACGGCCGGCGCGTTTTGTTGAATATGGGCAGCTCGTGGTCCGCCCGGCGCTCTCCGACGCCGAGCTGCTGGATTTCCCCGGTGTGGGGACGCTGGAAGCTTTCAACACCGACGGGCTGCGCACCTTGCAACGCACGTTGGACGCCCCGTTTATGAAAGAGAAAACGCTGCGTTACCCCGGTCACATCAATCTGATGCGCATCTTCCGGGAAAGCGGCTTTTTTGATACCCGGCCGGTAGATATCGGCGGCGTTGCCGTCCGCCCCCTTGACCTTACCTCTAAATTGCTTTTTGAGCACTGGAAGTTACGCCCAGGTGAAGAAGACTTCACCGTGCTGCAGGTCGTCGTCGAGGGCGAGCGGGCCGGGCGGCGCATCCGCTACACCTACGACCTGCTGGACCGCTACGACCGCGAGACGCAGACGACCTCGATGGCGCGGACGACCGGTTACACCGCTACATTAGTCGCCCGCCAGGTCGCGCGCAAGCAGTTCGCGCAGAAAGGCATCTGCCCGCCGGAATTTGTCGGGCGCACGCCGGGCTGCTACGCCGATCTGCTGGCCGGGTACGCTAAGCGCAACATCCCTCTGGTGGAAACCGTCGTCGACCTATAAGTCGGATAACTTTCGACGGTCGCAACCGTGCACGCCGCTACCGGCCACTGCGGGCAATAGCAGCCCTGTCTACGACTGAGGTACCGATCAATAATGAGCAAAGCTATCATTACAAAAACGAGCGGTCAGATTCGGGGCGGATCTCGATACCGTCCGGCAAAGCATAGTCAGGGATATGATCACTGGTGTCGCATTTATGATGATGCGTGTTGGTCGAGAAACTGATGAATCGCCCTCAAATACAGAGCAGGCTGGTCAATCATCGGATAGTGACCGCAGCAATCCAGGAGCACCAACTCAGCGTGCGGAATGTGACGAGCCGCTATGAGCCCTTCGGTGGGTGGGACAATCCGATCCTGTTTCCCGAACAATACCAGGGTCGGCACTGTGATCTGCGGCAACACAGGCAAGAGGTTGGTGGCACACATGGTTTGTAGCGCCGGCCAGTTGACCCGGTGCCCCCCAACCGCGAACGCATACGCCCCATCCTGTTGGGTAACCTCAGGGGGTTGGTGCCTCCCATCAAAGAAATATGGCCCGTACAGCAACCGCCCAATGGATGGGATAGCCCAGAGCCGGCGCAGCACCCGAAACACCAGCGGCACATGGTAGGCAAAATGCATACCGTTCCCGAAGACTGTCCGCAAATACCAACCGACGTGCCCCGTCACAACGCCTGAGATGGAGGCCACTTGCGTCACTCGCTGGGGAGCCAGACAAGCGGCAAGCCACAAGGCAATCTGTCCCCCCCGAGACTGGCCGAAGACGATGAAGCGCTCAAGCCCCAAAGTATCCGCAATGTCCAGGGTTGCGCGGGCGTGAGCGAGAACGGAATAGTCGCCATCAGCCGGTTTATCACTCGCGCCAAAACCCAGGAGCCCCACCGCGACGCAATAATACCGGTCAGACAGGGCGTGGATGGTGCTCTGCCAGATGTAGGGATGATGAGCCCAGCCATGAATCATAAGAATGGGTGTGTGCACAGGATTGCCCGCCACCAGACAGACGAGGCGATTTCCAGCCACAAGCACAGTTTTTTCTGTTATCAATGAAACAGCCCTCGTAAAAACAGAGCGGACGCGAACCCCTTTTTCAGTGAAGTCACTTTTTGATCACGTGATACCGTTGGAGCTGGGCCTGCAGCTCCGGGGCCAACCGTTGCGGAGCCTCTGAGAACATAGTACGAGCGAATTGCGGCCCCACTACGGCCGCGATGTGCTGCTCGGCCTCGTTGAGCAGTAGCTGGTAAACCTGGGCGGCTGCCTCCGGGGAGGAAAACTTGTGGGTATCGGCGACTGCCTGAGCCGTAACCCTGATCTGCCAGCCGTTGCCCACCGCCTTCGTGTTCAAATCTATCCGCAACACGGCAGCCAGTTTTTGCCCCACGATGGCGGTATACTGCGCGATGATTCGCAGCAACAGGGCGGCAAACGCAGCGCGCAGCGGCGCAATCGCCTCTGTGGAGGCGGCTACCTGAGCCGGCCCCTGGTAGCGGACGCCGGTACAGGGACCCGGCGGGCGCTTGTACATGGCCGCCAGCGCCGGCTCGTCCCAGAGCACGCCGGTCCGGGTCGTGTAAAAGATAATGCTGGGCGGCGATTGTCCCGGCAGTAGCAAAAATCCCTCTGCATCGGCCCAGGTGATGCGCACAACCGAACTGGCCGGTTGTGCGGCCCATTCTTGAAGCAAAAGCGAGACTTCAGCGCTTTGCACCGGACGGGTTTCCACCGGGGGGTACCACTCCAGAATCGCTTTCGCCACGCGCACACCGCCGGCAGGCAACCCAATCAAGCGCAACGTGACCGCCGAGAAGCTCAGCCGCTCTGTCAATTGCACAGTGGAGATGCTCAGTGGCCCCTGATCACTATCCTGCACCGCGTAGATGGCCATGCCTTCCACCAACAACAAACCCAGCTCTGGCTCCCGGCCACAGCGAAACTGCAAAACGCCGCTGAGTCCCTCCTCCTGGTAGGATTGGAGCGTTTTGGCGATCTGGCCGGCCGGAATGACCCGTTGTTGGACCGGAGCGTAAGTAAATAAGTGGATCATGGGCTTACTCCGTAACCGTCTCGGTGATCGCGGCTTTGCCGTAGCGCCAGCGAGGACCGTAACGCAGTAATTGCAGGTGTGCATAACAGGCGACGGCCACAAACAGGTAAGCCAACAAGTAAAGCGTATCCACGATCAGGCTGAAGAAATTGCCCACCCCATAAAGGACATAAAAGCCGGTAGCGGTGCCCCAGGCGTAAAGAGCGTCGGAAACGGCAAACACCAACAGACCCCGCCAGGGACGGGCCCACAGGCCACGCCGAAAAGCCCCCACCAGAACTAAAGCGGCTGCGCCGATAGCGACATCCGCAAAAGGATAGTAGGTAGCCACAAAAGTCGCCAGCCAGGATTCAGCAACCCCGCCGGTCTTGCGGATCAACACGGTTGCGATAGCGCTGACCAACAAAACTGCCGCTACGGCCCCTACCAGGACCCGCTGGTGCTGCCCCGGCCGCAGATGGAAAACGAGCCGGTATTGATAGTAGAGGGCCGCCGCAAAACAGAGATACCCTATCGCCCAAAAAAGATCGGCCGGCGTAAGAGAGGGCATTTCCTCGTGATAAACCATGGCATAGCCGGTCCAGAAGACCTCAGCCACGGCCCAGGCCCACAGCCCCAGCGCGAAGCCCCGCCAGACCGGCAGCGGCGTATCCGTCGGGGCAAACTGGCGCCAGATGCGCGTCGCGTTGAAAGCACTGACCAGGGCGGCTCCCGTGGGGATGAGGTTCAGGAGCAGCTCGCGCCAGAAGGGGTCCGCCGGCCGCCAGGCGTGGATGCCGCCATAGGCTATCGTCAAAAGCATAACCAGGGCAATCCCCACCCCAAACTTATACAGCGGTAGTCTGTTTTCCTGTATCATCTTCCTCCTCGCCGGCAATTGCTGACCGAAGATTGCTTCCAGGATAGATCGGTAGGTGGGGAGACTGATTTAATTTTACGCTCATTTTCGCTCCCGGTCAACCATTTTCAACGCTGTTCAGACTGGAATTTAAGTCATGTTTTTTCCCCAGCAAACGGCCCTGGAGTTTTCCTCCAGGGCCGTTGCATGTGCCAGGCCGGTCGTGTTTCAATACGGCCCAGCGTCACCTTGTGCCGCCAGGGAGACCATGGGCTTGCTCACGCCAGCGCCTCCCATTGTTCCATGAGCGACTCCAGCCGGGCCTGAGTTTGCTGGTACTCCTGGTTCAGCGTGTGAAGCCGTTCCCACGCCCGTTCGGCGGTCGCGGTGAGCAGTGCCTCATTCAACTGCTGCAACGAAAGCTCCAGTTCGCTGATCCGCGCCTCGGCCTCGGCCAGCGCCAGCCCCCGATCGGGGCGCGGCCGGGCGCGGACCACCGGTGCCGGTCGCGGGCGTTCCTGCCGCGCCTCCTGCTCCTGGGTGCGAGCTGCCAGATAGGCCGCGTAGCCCCCCGCGTAGACCCGCAGCCGGCCGTCGCGCAGTTCCCAGATCTCTGTTGCCAGCGCGTTGACCAGGTAGCGGTCGTGCGAGACCAGTAGCACCGTGCCGGGAAAGTGACGCAGCGCCTCTTCCAACGCTTCCTGCGCCGGGATGTCCAGATGGTTGGTCGGCTCGTCCAACAACAGGAAATTAGCCCGCTGTAACGCCAGCACCGCGAGCGCAAACCGGCCCCGTTCGCCGCCGCTCAACGCCTCCATCGGCTTGAACACATCATCACCCCGGAAAAGGTAACGCGCCAGGTGGTCACGTGCCTCAGCCGTGGGTATATCGTACCAGGCCTGGAATTCCTCCAGCACCGAGTGCGTCGGGTCAAGCATGGTGTAGACCTGTGAGAAGTAGCTGAGCGTCAGGTTCGCGCCCAACACCAGTTCCCCGCCCACCGGCTCCAGCTCGCCCATCAACGTCTTGAGGAAGGTGGATTTGCCCGCCCCGTTAGCGCCGATAAGCACCGCGCGCGCCCCGCGCTTCAGAAGCAGGTCATCGGCGGCGAAGAGCGGCGTGCCCGGATAACCGATCCGCAGCCCATAGGTGCGGAGCACCAGGTCGCCCCCCCGCTGCTGGAGGCCCAGCCGCATCTTGATCTGGTGTTGCCGGGGGGAAGGCGCGCGCAGCCCTTTGATCCGCCGCTCCACCTCTGCCAGGCCCCACTTGTCACCGGCGATACTCACCTGTGCGGTGACGTCGCTCCATTGCAGGCTCATCATCCCGACCCCGCCGGCCTCCACTGCCTTGACGCAACGGACCAGCCGCCGCAGAATCCCCTCCGCCCGGTCGTGGGAGCTGGCGCGGATATAGTTGCGCTTGACGTAATCCAGGTCCTTGAGAAAGCGCGCCCGCACCGTCTCAAACTCCTCCTCGCGGTAGGCCCAACGGAGCTCACGCTGCTGGACATAGGTGGTATAGTTGCCGCGATAGAGTTCCAGCCCGACGCGCGAGAGTTCCCAGATGACGGTCACCACCCGATCCAGGAAATAACGGTCGTGGCTGACGATGAGCAGCGCGCCGCCCCAGCGGGTCAGCGTCTCCTCCAGCCACTCCACCGCCTCCACGTCCAGGTGATTGGTCGGCTCATCCAGCACCAGGAGATCGGGCTTCTCCAACAGCAGGCGGCCCAGCAAGACGCGCGTCTGCTGCCCGCCGCTACAGTGCGCCAGCAGGAGATCGTGTTGATCCGGCGGGAAACCCAGCCCGGTGAGCGTCTGGCGGATGCGGAGCTCGTACTCGTAACCGCCGGCCTGCTCAAAAGCCTCCTGCGCCGCGCCGTAGCGTTCCAGCAGCTCCTCAGTGATCTCTCCCTGCGCCAGCTCTTCTTCCAGCGCATGGAGGGCCGCTTCCTGCGCGCGCAGGTCGGCGAAGACGGTGAGCAGTTCCTCGTAGACGGTCCGCTCCAACGTCTGGAAAGCGGCAGCCGCCTCTTGCTGCAAATAACCGATGCGGGTCCCTTTGGCGATCTGCACCGCCCCGGCGCTGGGGGGCTCCTGCCCCACCAGCAGGCGCAGCAACGTCGTCTTGCCGATGCCGTTAGGCCCCACCAGGCCGATTTTCGCGCCGTGCGGAATCTCGCCGGTCAGCCCGACGAAGAGATCAAAGTCCCCAAACGACAGTCCCAAGTTGTTGAAAGAAAGTACAGCCATTCCATCCTCCGCAAAAATACCCTGCTCCAACCCAACAAAAAGCCGTGGGATGCGCCACGGCCTGGAAAACAAAAGAGCGTGGGCGGTGTGCGCCCACGCTCTAACTTAACATAATATGACAGGTAACAGGCGCACTACGACAAGGAATCCCCCGCAACACCATTGCCGATGCAAAGTGGAAGCCCTGTCTGGTACGCCATCACGCTATCTCTCTTGATTATCCTGCAAGTTTACTTTAGCCAACACAGCCATTATACCTATGATAGCCAAAAGGTCAAATTGGGGGAAAGAATACTTTCTCTATTCTTCTTCCCGCTGCGCGGGAAGAAGAGCCTTTTTAGGCCAAATGCAATAGCCCTGTCAACTGGAGGCGCTGGCGTAGCGCCGCAGGCCGGTGCGGAAGAGCGCCGTGGCACCGAGCAGGAAGAGCAGCGCCAGCCCTAAACTGCCCAGCAACGCCGCCGGCGTCAACGCGCCAGCCAAAGCCTGCGCCGGCACGGTAGTCATCACGCCCACCGGCACCACCCAGGTCAACACCAGGCGCAGCCAGCCCGGGTAAAGCCCCACCGGGTAGCGCCCCAGTTGGAAGAGGCTGTGGAAAATCCAGGTAAAAAGAAAGCCGGGGCTCCAGAAGACCAGCCCGGTCAGAGCCAACAGGATGGCGTAGAGCAGCGTGAAGCCGGCCGCCAGGGTAAGCACAAAGGTCAACCCGTTGACCAGGGTCAAGGTGTGGCCCAACCGGACCAGCGCCACGCCCAGCACCCCCACCCCCAGTCCCAGGTCCAGCAGCGCGAGCGGCTGCCAGAAGCGAAAGCTCGCCAGAAACTGCACATCCACCGGCCGCACCAACGTGAAATCCAGCCGCCCGGTCCAGACCTCACCATCCATCCCGGCCAGCGCCTCCAGGCTCGGCCCGATGCAGAGCGCGCGGAGCGCATCCAGCGTCAGGTAGACGCCGAGCAGCGCCAGGGTCGCCGGCCACGTCCAGCCGTTGAGCGTCGCCACCTGGCTGAAGAGCACTCCCAGGCCCAACACCCCGGTCCCCAAATTGAGCAGCGCGTTCAGCAAACTGATCCAGAAATTGGCACGGTAGGCCAGACTGTTTTGCAGGCTGACGCCGATAAAAGCGCGCAATAGTTTCACATAGTGCATGAGCTTCACCCTCCCACGGCCGCGTACCGGCGCACGCCGAAGCGCCAGACGAGGCTAAAGAGCACCACCGCTACCGCCGTCCATCCCGCCTGGACCGCCAACCCCGCCCAGAGCGCCGGCCCGGCCACCTGTCCCAGCAGCACTTCCACCGGGAAACTGACCATGTACCGAAACGGAAGTGCCACCGCCACCGCTTGCAACCAGCCGGGCAACAAGGCCACCGGCGCGACCTGCCCGCCCAGCAGAAAGATCAGCGCGTCCTGGAGCGATAACAGAGCATCGGCGCGGGTGGCCCAAAAGGCCAGCAACGCCAGCCAGTACCCCCAGAAGAAGCGGAGCGCCCAGGCCAGTCCCAACGCCGGCAGGAAGAGCAGCGCTCCCTGAAGCGTCACCTGCGCCTCCGGGTGGAGCAGCAACGCCAGCACCGCCGCCACCGGGATCACAAAGAGCAGGTAGACCACTTTGCCGGCCACCTCACTGGCGAGCGCGTGATAAATGGGCGAGAGCGGCCGCAGCAATTGAGCGTTCAGACCGCCGCTGCGGATCACGTCGCCCACCGTCCAATTGGTCTGCGAGTAGGTGATCTGGTTGACGACGACCAGCGACAGGTAGTAAGCGACAAACTCGCCCCGCGTCAGCCCGCCTACCGGCGCGCCGCCCGCCGCCGTGGACCAGACGAACAGATAAATCAACGGCGGGATCATCCAGCCGAACGCCAGCAGAAAGAAAAAACTGCGATATTGCAGCCACGAAGCCCAGGTGCTTTGGATCAAGGCCCAACCACCACGCAAGTTCACGCTGCCTCCTTAGCCTCACTTCAACTTTACTTTGATCACAGACCACAGACCACGGACGACAGACCACCGGACCAACCGCCAGCGGCCCTGCTCAGCGCCCGGGCGCCGTCATCTGTCGCCCGTGGTCCCGTACCCCATCACATTTCACGCCTCACGTTTCACGCTTCCCGTTTCACGCTTCACGTTTCACGCCTCACGCCTCCCGTTTCACGCCTCACGTTTCACGTTTCACGCCTCACGTTTCACGTTTCACGCTTCACGCTTCACGCCTCCCGTTTCACGTTTCACGCTTCACGTTTCACGCTTCCCTCTCCACCGCATACCGCAGCCAGACGAAGTGCTCTTCCACAGTCTGCACTCCCAGCAGCCGGAGCCGGATCAACCCGGCGGCGGAATCCAGATCGGGCGCGACGAAGAACGAACGCGGGGAAGTGCCGCCGATCAGGCAGGGGCTGAGCAGCACGCTGAGTTCATCCACCAGGCCGGCGCGCAGCAAAGCCCCGTGGAGGGTGCCGCCGGAGTCGGTCCGCACGACCGCCACGCCGTAACGGGTGTGCACCTCCGCCAAGGCCGCGCGCAAATCCACGTGCTCCTCGCCGGCAATGATCACATCCACGCCCAACCGCCGCACGTAGTCCAGGTAAGCCGGCGGCGTGGCGTGCGAGCAGAGGACGGTGCATTCTCCCCACCACTCACTCTGTTGCATCTGCCGCCAGCAGCGGAGCCGGCCGCGGCTATCCACCACGATGAAGCGCTGCATCCCCGGTGCTTTGACCGGCGGCGGCGTGGCCTCCAGCTCCGGCGTATCGAGCGCGGCATAGGCCTTCAGCATCGTCTCGCTGCCGGCAAGGATCGCATCCGGCTGCCAGTCGGCAATCAGACGGTAGTAGAGGAATTGGTCGTCCGGCAACCAATCCATCCGGCCGTCCACGCTCACTTCGGTATGGATAATGACTTTGGGTAACATAGACTCCTCCTGATTCTTAGATTTTGTGACCGATTTAGACCACAGACCGCGGACCACAGACCACCCAAAAACCACAGACCGCCATGATTACAGCGGCTGTGGTCGGTCGTCGGTCGTCCGCCGGCCTACACTGCCCCTTCCTGGTAAATTTGATCCATCACCGCCTCAAGCGGCGGGTCCTCCACGGCGAGGTCCACCACCGGCAGCGTGTTAAGCAGCTGCGCAGTCAGCGCCGGCGTGGCGTCGCGGGCCACCCGCAACGTCAGCCGCCCGTTTTCCTGCTCCACCAGGTCCACCTGCGGCGGGAGCGCCGGCGCGACCTGCCCGTTGGCGTCACC
>Ga0067045_1004801_pt1 | contig 16706 bp, 13 predicted proteins | sample TerdegcTABiofilm_FD_59184 | JGI IMG/M metagenome (GOLD analysis project Ga0067045, IMG submission 59184) | Combined Assembly of (Gp0054472, Gp0054536) Wastewater bioreactor microbial communities from Singapore -Terephthalate degrading...
GCTTTATTAACCACCACCATGGTCCAAATAAGAGAAAATATTAAGGCTTTCCAAGAGGCTGGAGTTAGAAATAATGTAAAAGTATTAATTGGAGGAGCTCCTGTTACGCAGAAATTTACAGATGAAGTCGGTGCTGATGGTTATGCACCTGATGCCGCTTCAGCTGTTGACAAAGCCAAAGAACTTTTAGGTATCTCCTAAAAAAAGGGTGGAATTCCACCCTTTTTTTAATCCTAAATTAATTAATTATTTTATTTAATAAATAATTCAAATTCTTTATTAATTTTTAAAGGGGGATTCCAATTATGATGAGCGATCTCGAAATCGCCCAGCGTTCAACGATGAAACCAATTTCAGAAATAGCGAGTTGTATTGGCTTAAATGACGATGACTATGAACTCTATGGAAAGTATAAAGCCAAAATCTCTCTCAATGTTTTGGATAAACTTCACGATCGACCGCTCGGAAAATATATTGATGTAACGGCTATTACTCCAACTCCATTAGGAGAAGGAAAAACAGTTACCACCATTGGTTTAGCTATGGGTTTAAATGCCATTGGAAAAAAGAATATCGTTTGCATTCGGCAACCTTCTCTCGGTCCAGTGTTTGGAATTAAAGGAGGGGCTGCTGGCGGTGGATATTCTCAAGTTATTCCCATGGAGGATTTTAATCTCCATCTAACCGGAGATACACATGCTGTATCTTTAGCTCATAATCTTCTTGCTGCTTTTATCGATAATCATCTTCATCATGGAAATGAGTTGGATATTGATCCGTACACGATAAGCTGGCCACGGGTCGTTGACGTGAGCGATCGATCACTTCGAAAGATTATCATAGGCTTAGGTGGAAAAGAAAATGGGGTTCCCCGTGAATCAAGTTTTGATATTTCAGTTGCTTCTGAGGTTATGGCTATTTTAGCTCTCACTACTGATAAATCAGATATACGTAAACGATTGGGACGTATAGTTATTGGATATAACAAAAAGAAAAAACCGATTACCGCAGACGATTTAAAATGTGCCGGTTCAATGGCAGTATTAATGAAAGATGCAATTAAACCAAATTTAATTCAAACATTAGAAAATACTCCCTGTCTGGTTCACGCTGGACCTTTTGCGAACATCGCTCATGGGAACAGTTCTATTATAGCCGACCAAATCGCAATTCGATTAGCTGATTATGTAATAACTGAGAGTGGTTTCGGTGCTGATTGTGGTATGGAAAAGTTTATGGATATCAAATGTCGTTATAGTGGACTCAAACCGAATTGCGTCGTTATGGTGTGTTCTATTCGAGCTTTAAAAATGCATAGTGGTAAATATAAAGTCGTACCTGGGAAACCACTCGATCCTGGTTTAGCTCAAGAAGATATAGAAGCTGTGACCAAGGGCTCAGAAAATTTAATTAAGCAGATCGAAAATGCCCGATATTTTGGTATACCNGTNATNGTCGCTATTAATGCNTTTACCTCCGATACTCATAATGAGATTGAGACCGTGAGAAAAATTTCTATNGAAAATGGTGCCTTTGATGCGGTTGTTTCAGAAGTATGGGCGAAGGGTGGAGAAGGAGGAAAAGATTTAGCCCATGCAGTTGTTCAGGCTTGTGAAAATGGCGGGAACTTCCAATTCCTTTATCCGCTTGATATCCCAATCAAAGACAAAATCCATACTATTGCGACTAAAATCTACGGTGCCGATGGTGTGGTCTATGAAAGTGAAGCTGAGAAAAAAATTAAATTGTTCACCGAAATGGGATGGGATAATTTACCAATTTGCATGGCAAAAACTCATCTTTCACTTTCCCATGATCCTAAACTGTTAGGTCGTCCGAGGGGTTTCAAATTACCAATTCGCGATATTCGACCTTCTATTGGAGCTGGTTTCCTTTATCCACTTTGTGGTGAGATGAGAACCATGCCTGGTCTTCCTTCCGTACCTGCAGGAAATGCGGTCGATTTCGATGAAGATGGAAATGTGGTGGGACTCTTCTAATGAACCGATTGGTCTCTTCTAATCCCCTCTATGACATCGCTATCTTAGGTGCTGGTGTTGCTGGTTTAGCTGCTGCTCGGATTTTGAGCCCTTCCTTAAAGGGAGTGGTTGTAGAATCAGAAGAGCGAGTAGGAGGGTTAGCTTGGCAATTGGGATGTAAGGCTACTGATATATGCTTGTATTGTGGCGTTTGTCATGGGATTCAATTACGACGAGACTTGGGAGATTTCTCATCTTTTCCCTTTGACCTTATGCTTGGACAACAACTCACTTCCATGTTTAAAGAAAATGGGAACTATCATCTTCTCTTCAAAAGCGGACGATCGATAATTACCCATTCAATATTAATTGCAACCGGTATTCAACCTTTCGATGCCTACCAAATTCCTCAATACGGATATGGCACTTTTCCTCATATCTATACTGGTATTGAAATTGAAAGGAATTTAAATTCGGAAGGGGTCAAGGCTTTTCATACCTATCAAAAAATCGCCTTCATCCAGTGTATAGGATCAAGAAATTTTAAAGAAAAAAGGGGGTATTGTTCCCAGGTATGTTGTCGATATGCTCTCCGGATATCTGAGGATTTGGCTTTTCAATATCCCAATTTACAGATTGATATGTATTATATGGACCTCCAGCTCCTTGGTGTCAAGAAAGAATTGCTTGCTGATATTGCAGAAAAAAGGGTGAGGCTCATCCGTCACATGCCTTATCGGGTGGAATCATCAAACGGAAAACCGATTCTCATGTTTGAAGATGACCAAAAAGTTACCAGAGTTGAATATGATGCCGTTATTCTATCGGTTGGTATGAGCCCCAGCCCGGGAACCAAACAAGCAGCTGATATCCTTCGGGTCAATATTGACGATGCCGGTTTTATAAAAGACTACGGGGATGGAAAAACCAGTCAAGAAAATATCTACGTATGTGGTACGGCATCGGGAGCTAAAGATATTCAAACAGCAATTTCAGATGGAAAAAGAATTGCACAGCAAATTCTATCGGTTCATAGGGAGTTACAACAAGTGACATCATAAAAAGGATGTTAAAATATTCAAAATTTTGTTATTTGATGACAAATCTGGTAAGGAGGATAATAACTTGAAGACTGTTCTTATCGTCTCTTTAGGCGATACCCGGTCTTGGATGAAGCCTTGGATAGATCAAATTGATACTCATTTCCCGGTTCGGGTCCATTTGCTTCATTTGGCTGAACTTGGGAATAATCTTCCATTGGATTACGATCGGTTCATATTTACTGGAAAAAGTCTTCTCCTATATCGAGAAAATATAGCTCGGATTTGTGCTCTTTCAAATATTAATCCTTTACTGGTTTTTCCTTATCCAGAAGAACTTCTTCCTGAATCCCTCGAGAGTGAAAAATTAAATCTATGGAATTCATTCCTTCACCAAGTTATCCTTACTCCTTTATCAGAACAGCTGGTTGAAGCAATCAATCTTCCACTCACGAAAAAGATCGCTATTTTAGGAAATTTAGTCGACGAGACCATTCTCGAAGAATTTCAGAATGTTGGTTTCGATATTTTCCGGCCTATCCCTCCCTTTCATATTAAACGTCAGGGTATCCAATATTGTATTGAATCACAATCGGGAATAACAATAGTAGGAGGGGTAGTGATTGTTCCCGAATTTCAAACGATTTTTTCCCATCCAATTCCCAATGAAGTGAATGAAACCCGAAAGGTTCTTTTCCTCGAAGATTTTAAAAATAAAGTTCCCATGCGGAATTTTCGAAAGCAAACTGTGGTTTTTCTAGTCCCGGAAGGTATGGTGCCAGTTGAAACCTGGCTGACTCTTTATGACCTCTCTCAGCTTTTGGTTCAAAGAGATCAAGCACAAGTATTCATTCTTTGTCGGGAAGTTATTGTTGCCGGAAATGATCTGGAAAGAAGATACCTTGAAAGCCGAAAAGTAGGTGTCCTCATTGAAAAAATCGACTTTTCTCATTTGACACTTCAACCCTCTTTGGATATGCGAGGAAGTTGGGTCAGCTTCATTACTGAGCGGGATGGAATCTCTCAAAAATTTTTAAGTGATTGGCTGGTCAAGGTTCCCGGAAAAAAAGTCACTCCTTATGACCTCACCAAAATATTTTTCGGTGATCGTCTGATTTCATCTCTATCGCCATCCAATAACATAAACCTTCCGCTCTATAGCTTACCCCTCGATGGTTGGTATCAGCTTCCTGACAATAAATTAACTATGGACACTCGCTATGCTATCCAGGAAGTCATTGACTATTTCCAACGAGGAGTAACCGCTGAGAAGAATCGAGCCATGGTTGATGAAGAAAAGTGTGTTCTTTGTTTGACCTGTCTTCGTACCTGCCCCTGGAGTGCTATTGACATTGAAGGGTCGTCAAAAAGAAAAAAAGCCAGAATCAATTGGGAACAATGCCATCTCTGTGGTTTATGTGCTTCGTCTTGTCCAGCCAGCGCTATCACACTATACGGTCTTGAATTAGAAAAAGACCAACCAAACTCAATNAGAAAAGAGATAATAGGAGCTGGTGAAAATTCNGGCAAAATATAAAACTAGATTGTAGTCACTCGTTCCTGTTTNTAAATATTCCTNTTTTTGGAGTGATGGAGATTGAAAATATTGGTAATCGCTTGTGATAAAAGTGGCTATCCAGCGATGATAAAATATACCACTGAAAATTCAACCAACCATGAATTAACCAGAATTATTAAAGTACCCTGTCTTGGGAGCATTAAAGAAAGTGACATCCTTGAAGCCTTAGAAGGAGAATGCGACCTGGTTTTCTTGGTTGGCTGCCCCATTGATAGCTGCTTTCATCAAAGCGGAAGTCGATTTGCTCAAAGAAGAGTGAATAGAATCAATCATCTTTTAGAAGAGGCTGGTATTCCCAAAAGAGCTGCCATTAGTTTTGTAACAGCTGAAAAAATTTCTGAAATAAAAAGAACGTTGGATTTGATCTCGTTTACTCCAGTCCAAGAGGAGCTTAAATCATGATCATTGGTGAAAGAAAACCAATTCCAGAAATTCTCACTATGCTCGGTGATTCAAAAAAAGTTTTGGTTTTAGGATGCGGAACCTGTGTAACCGTTTGTCTCACCGGGGGCGATAAAGAAGCCAAAGAATTAGCCTCTTTATTGAGAATCAAAGGATATGAAGCTGATAGTCTTACTGTCGAACGACAGTGTGAATTGGAGTTTATCTATCCTTTACGAGAACGCATTCAGTCTGTTGATGCCGTCATTTCTTTGGCTTGTGGCATTGGTGTTCAAGCCCTTTTTGAAATCGATTCTGAAAAAAATATCTATCCTGGAATAAATACCACTTTCATGGGAATGCCGGTAAAACAAGGTTATTGGGAAGAACGTTGTTGGGGTTGCGGGGACTGTATCATTCATCTCTTTGGGGGAACCTGCCCGATAACCCGTTGTGCTAAAAGTCTCTTAAACGGCCCTTGTGGTGGTTCAAAAGATGGAAAATGTGAGGTGAAACCTGATCGCGATTGTGCTTGGCAATTGATTTATGATCACCTCAAGAAACTCAACCGTTTGGATTGGTTACTGGCAATTCAGCCTCCGAAAGACTGGTCAACATCCCGCTATGGTGGGCATCGGAAAATGACTCGGGAGGATATGTTGCTATGAGTTGGCTCAAACAGGTCTTACAAAGTGGTCATTTTGCTGTCACTGCCGAAGTAGGACCGCCCAAAGGATCCGATCCTCAGGTAATACGCAAAAAATGTGATTTGCTCAAAGGTTTTGTTGATGCAGTCAACATCACCGATAATCAAACGGCTATCGTTCGTATGTCAAGTTTTGCCAGTTGTTTAATTGCCAAAGATCAGGGAATAGAACCAGTTATGCAAATGGTCACCCGAGACCGAAATCGCATTGCCTTACAGAGCGATTTCCTCGGAGCTTGCGCTTTAGGGATTCCTAATCTTCTCTGTCTTACTGGAGATCATCAGAGCATGGGAAATCACCCCCAATCAAAAAATGTCTACGATATTGATTCAATCCAGCTTCTCCAAATTTTTAAAAATATGCGTGATCAAAAAGTATTTCAAAATGGAGAAGAAGTGAAGGGGGAAATCCATGTTTTTTTAGGTGCGGGTGAAAGCCCTTATGCCGATCCTCTTGAGTTTCGTGCTCTTCGCTTGGCGAAAAAGATTGCTGCCGGAGCCGAATTTATCCAAACACAGGCAATTTTTGATGTGGATATTTTCACCCGATGGATGGAAGAAGTACGCCGCTTGGATCTTCACAAAAAGTCATTTATTTTAGCTGGAGTTATACCGGTCAAGTCAGCTAAAGCATTACGATATATGAAAAACGAGGTACCAGGAGTTGTTATTCCTGACAGCTTAATAGAAAGAATGGAAGCAGCAACCGATCAAAAAGCTGAAGGTGTTGAAGTTTGTATCGAAACCATCCAAAAAGTTGCGAAAATCGAAGGCGTATCCGGAGTTCACATTATGGCCATTGCTTGGGAAAGCATTGTTCCGGAAATCGTACAACGGTCTGGTCTATTACCCCGACCGGTAAAAGGAGAGATCACTTCATCATGAAGGCTGAAAAAAAATTCGATCCTCAATTCAAATATCAAGTTGCGTCGCGACCCGGTGGAGAGGGTCTGATGGCATGTTTTGCCTGTGGAGTATGTACCGCCGGATGTCCGGTAAGTGAAGTGGAGAGTAATTTTAACCCTCGTCGTATTATTCATCAGATCTTAGTAGGAGATCGAGAGGGAGTTTTCGCCTCAAAAGCAATCTGGATGTGTATCGGTTGTTATACTTGTACTGCTCACTGCCCGCAGGATGTTGAATTTACCAATCTTCTAAAAGTTCTCCGACGTATGGCAGTAGAAGAAGAATATGTTGATTCTCATTGGTTAAAAATGATTGAAGAAGTTGACCGGCATACCCAACGGCTCCGTCGTGATTTGATTTCCTACCTCTGGGAAGAGAAAATCATTCATTCGGTTAAAGACTTTGAAAAATTCTATGAAAATGAAATCAAAAAATTGGCCTGGGTAAAGGAGAATAATAATCATGACCATGAATAAAATCGGTCGGGTCATGGTGATAGGAGGAGGCATAGCCGGTATCCAATCGTCTCTTGATTTGGCTAATTCAGGTTTTCATGTTTATTTAGTTGAATCATCACCTACCATCGGAGGCCTCATGGCTCGGCTCGACAAAACCTTTCCAACCAATGACTGTGCGATGTGTATTTTGTCTCCTAAATTGGTAGAATGCGGTCGTCATCTCAACATCGACATATTATCCTATTCCGAGGTCGAAAAAATTGAAGGGCAACCAGGGCAGTTTACCGTGACTGTGCGGAAAAAAGCCAGATATATCGATGAATTGAAATGCACCGGTTGTAGTGATTGTGTTGGAGTCTGTCCAGTCGATCGACCAAATGAATATGAAAATTTTCTCAACACCCGAAAGGCTACCTTCCGACCATTTCCACAAGCTTTTCCCAATGCTTTTACCATTGAAAAAAAAGGAACGGCTAATTGTCAAGCTGCTTGTCCCTTAGAGCAGAAAGCTCAGGGATATATCGCCTTAGTGAAAAATCAGCGTTATGAAGATGCCCTTCGTACCGTACGATTGGATAATCCCTTTCCGGCAATTTGTGGCCGAGCCTGTCATCACCCTTGCATGGAAAAATGTCAGCGGGGCATCTTGGATGAGCCCTTAGGAATACCTTCGATTAAAAGATTTTTATCTGATTACGAAACCGCTCATCAAATAAATGTTTTACCGGAGCGTGAAGACTCAAAACCTCAAAAAATTGCTATTGTTGGTGCCGGTCCCAGTGGATTAAGCTGTGCTTATTTTCTTGCCCTAAAAGGATATTCGGTCGAAATCTTCGAGGCCAAAGACCAACCGGGTGGAATGATGGTCTATGGAATACCAGCTTATCGTCTTCCTCGTGATGTCGTCTCTCGAGACATAGAAACCATTCTCTCCTTAGGGGTTTCAATTCATCATGGAAAAAAGTGGGGTAGGGATTTTACTCTTGATCAATTATTTGAGCAAAACTTTCAAGCCGTCTATTTGGCCTGTGGAGCTTGGAAGGGNATGAAAGTTGGAGTTAATGGAGAAAATCATCCCCGAATNATGGATGGACTTTTCTATTTGGATAAAGCCAATAGCGGTGAAGANCTTCCTGAAGCTCAAGATGTGGTTGTCATCGGAGGAGGAAATGTTGCTATNGACTGTGCCAGAACTGCTCTAAGACGTGGTGCCAAAAAAGTGTCAATCTACTATCGTCGTTCCCGGGAAGAAATGCCAGCTCGGGATGAAGAAATTGAAGATGCAAAAGAAGAAGGAATTGAATTTGTCTATTGTGCTAGTCCTCGTGCTTTTACCGAACGGGATGGTTCTCTATACATGGAAACCTTTGTTATGAGACTCTGTGCTCCGGATGAATCAGGAAGACGAAGACCGGAAGTTATTCCCGGATCAGGATATGAAGTGGCTGCCGATCTCTTTATAATGGCAATCGGACAGGAGATCGACATCCCAGAAGAAGGACTGGAAAAGACTCGAAGAGGAACCATTAAAACCAATGAAAAACTGGAAACATCCCGTCAAGGTGTGTATGCTGGTGGTGATTTGGTGATGGGACCTTCTACGCTGGTAGAATCAATCGCTCATGGTAAAAGAGCTGCTCAAGCAATCGATGCGAAGTTTACTGGAAAGGAGTTTTCTGTAGAACGCCGCCACCCAGCGCCTCTTCGTATCCCCTGGAACACCATTCGTAAAAACCGCGTTCATATGGCAAAAGTGCCAGTTTCGGAAAGAATGCACGATTTTTGTGAAGTTGAATTAGGATATACCGAAAAGGAAGTTCTCGAAGAAGCTGACCGCTGTCTTTCCTGTGGGGGTTGTTCTGAATGTATGCAATGTGTTTTTGCCTGTCAACGGAAAGCCATTGACCACACCATGAAAGACACAAGGGAAAAAATTGAGGTTGGTGCCATTATTTTGTCGGCAGGAGCTGAGACCTTTAATCCCACCGAGAAATATCGTGAACTTGGTTATCGGAAGTTTCCCAATGTGATCACGAGCTTGGATTTTGAAAGAATACTCAACGCTTCCGGACCGTTCTCTGGTAAAGTCCAACGTCCATCAGATCGAAAAACTCCTAAAAAAATCGCCTTTGTCCAATGTGTTGGCTCGAGGGATCCAGAAAGAGGAAAATCATATTGTTCCTCGGTTTGTTGTATGTATGCTATCAAAGAAGCTTTGGTTGCCAAAGAACATTTGGCTATAGAACATCATGATGAGCAACCAGTTGAAGCTGGCTGCAGTTGCGGAACCGATTTCTCCAATAATGAGAGAGCTTCAAAGCAAAACTTAAACTTATCAAGTTCCTCTGAAGAATTTTCGGCTACAGTGTTTATGATCGATATGCGAGCCTATGGAAAAGATTTTGAAAAATACTATCAACGAGCAAAACAGGAAGGGATTCGGTTCATTCGAGGGAGGATTGATCGGGTCAAGGAATTAGATAATGGTGACCTCGAAGTTTCCTTTGTTGACAATCAGGGGAACTTCCAAAAAGAAAATTTCGAGCTTTTGATTCTCTCGGTTGGACTTCACGTTGAACCGGAAAAATTGGCTCAATTGGAAAAATTGGGACTTTCGATAAGCCCAGAAGGCTTTCTTTCTATAGATCCCACCAATCCCATCCAAACCACCCGCCAAGGGGTTTGGGTTTGTGGTACTTTAGCTGGTCCGAAAGATATTCCTGATACAGTCATGGAAGCCAGTGCTGCCAGTTGTGATGTTGCTGGATTTCTTCATCCTGCCCGTTTTACCCAGGTAAAAGAAAAAGCTTATCCCCAGCAACGAGATGTTTCCAATGAACCGCTTCGAATCGGAGTTTTCATCTGCCGCTGTGGAATCAATATCGGTGGAGTGGTGGAAGTTCCGAAAGTGGTTGAATGGGCAAAAAGCCTCCCTGGTGTGATCTATGCCGAGGAAAATCTCTATACCTGTTCTCAGGATACCCAAGAGCGGATTAAAGAAAAGATTTTAGAACTTAACCTCAACCGGATTATCGTCGCTTCCTGCTCACCACGAACTCATGAACCGCTCTTCCGGGAAACACTTAAAGAAGCAGGACTCAATCCATATCTCTTTGAAATGGCAAATATTCGAGACCAGTGTTCCTGGGTTCATCAACAGTCTCCTGATGATGCCACCAAGAAATCACGGGATTTGGTTTCTATGGCAGTTGCCAAAGCATCGCTGTTGGAACCGCTTACTCCCATGCTTCTTCCTTTAGAGAAGTCTCTATTGATTCTTGGAGGAGGCTTAAGTGGTATGACCGCTGCTCTGGAAGCCGCCCGTCAGGGTTTAAAAGTTTTCTTGGTGGAAAAGGAATCAGAATTAGGTGGAAACCTACGCGGTTTTCATAAAAAAACTAATTTAGAAGGAACTCATCTCACTGACCTATTGAATTCGATGAAAGACCAGATTATCAATCATCCCAACATTGAAGTTTACCTCAATGCCAAAGTTCAAGAGGTCAATGGATTCGTGGGTAATTTTGAAAGTATGATTTTACAAGCTGGTGTAGAAATTTCGGTGAAGCACGGTGGGATTATTGTTGCAACTGGAGCCCATCAATATCAACCTCAAGAATTTCTTTATCAAAAAGATCAACGGGTTCTCACTCAAACTGAGTTAGAAAAACGACTTGAACAGGATCATTTTCCTCCGGTCGTTTCAGTAGTCATGATTCAGTGTGTCGGTTCTCGGAGCGATGAACATCCCTGGTGTAGCAAAATATGTTGTGCCACCGCTATTAAAAATGCCCTAACCATTAAAGAAAAGAGTCCGGATACCGAAGTGTATATCCTCTATCGAGACCTGAGAAGCTACGGTCTTCAGGAAAAATACTATCGTGAAGCACGAAACCAAGGGGTGGTTTTTATTCGCTTTGAGGATGACGACCTCCCTGAAGTTATACAACAAGGTTCAGTTCTCCAAGTCAGAGTCAATAGTTCTGTGTTTCAAGAAAGTGTAACACTTCCAGCTGGTATGGTGGTGCTCAGTACCGGGATTGTTCCTCCTGAAGCCAACGTTACCATCGGTAAAATGTTAAAGGTTCCCCTAAACCAAGATGGGTTTTTCTTAGAAGCCCATGTGAAGCTCCGACCGGTGGATTTTGCTACTGATGGTGTCTATGTTTGTGGTTTGGCTCATAGCCCAAAATCTGCTTTAGAAAGCATATTGCAAGCTAAAGCTTGCGTAGCTCGTGCGATGAATATTTTAAGCAAAGATCAAATCCAATCGGAAGCTCAGATTGCCTATGTATTAAAAGAACGCTGTACCGCTTGTGGCGATTGTGAAAAGGTTTGTGCCTATAAGGCAGTAAAGATAAATCAAGAAAAAAAGATAGCCGAGGTTAATGCCGCTCTTTGTAAGGGATGTGGTCTATGCAGTGCAACGTGCAAGAGTACCGCTATCAAAGTTCAGGGATTTGCCCCTGAGCAGCTCATATCTGAGGTGGAATACTTATTATGATCGAATCGTCTTGGGAACCAAAAATTGTTGCTTTTCTTTGTCATTGGTGTAGCTATGCTGGAGCCGATTTAGCTGGAGTAAGCCGAATGCAATATCCTCCTAATATTCGGGTGATTCGTGTTCCCTGTTCCGGAGCTATTAATCCTCTTTATATTTTTAAAGCTCTTCGGGAAGGAGCTGACGGTGTTTTGGTTTCCGGTTGTCATCCTGGTGATTGTCATTACATCAGTGGGAATTACTATGCCCGTCGTAAATTTTTTATACTGAAGGAACTGTTGGTTTGGACGGGGATTGAAGCTGATCGCATCCATTTTTCCTGGGTTTCAGCTTCTGAAGGTCAAAAATTCTCCGAAGTGGTCACTGAGGTCGTTAATGCTGTCAAGCCACTCGGTCCCTCTCGAAAATTAGTAAAGGAGTTTTCAACCAATGTTTGAAAACATCCTCATCAATTTAGCCAAAAAATTACTCCGGGAAAAAAGGGTTGATTTAATAATTGGGTATGGATCCACTCAATTTTCCTTTCAAACCGAACCTATAATTATAAAGCAAGAAGAGCAGTCCGAGGCTTTGGTTTGGAATCCCTTTTGTGGAAATAACTTAGCCCGTTATTTAAAATATTATAAGAATACCCAACATAAAATCGCTTTAATGGTCAAAGGTTGTGATTCCCGGGCTGTTCAGGTTCTCTTAAAAGAGGATCAAATCAAAAGGGATCGACTATATTTGATTGGGTTATCTTGCCCGGGTCTAGTCAATCGGGAAAAGCTTCAAAAGCAATTTCCGCAAACTTCACCGGAGGATTTCCAATGGAAAGAAGCCGGTTGGTTCTATCGAGGTGAGCAAATTGACCCAGCATTGCTTCTTGAGGATACTTGTCTTCGCTGTCGATATCCAAATCCTCTTGAATATGATCAGCTTATTGGTGAACCCCGAACTATGAGTCCCTATCAGATCTACCGAAAAGATTACTTAGATCCAATCGATAACCTTTCTCCAGAAGAACGGTGGGATCGGTGGTCGAAGGAAATGACGAAATGTATTCGTTGTTATGCCTGTCGAAATTCTTGTCCTCTCTGTTATTGTCAGGAATGTTTTGCCGAGAGCACTCAACCCCAATGGGTGAGTCCAGCTCCAACTCCTTCGGATAATTTTCTTTTCCATTTAGTTCGAACCATGCATATGGCTGGACGTTGTGTTGAATGTGGTGCTTGCGAAAGAGCCTGTCCGGTTTCCATCCCTATAGCCCAGCTTCCACTTAAAGTTGAGATGATCATTCGTGAACAATTTCAATTTGAAGCCGGAACCAATCAAGAGAGCGTTGCTCCTTTGCTCACGTATCGGGAAAATGATCCCGGAGACTTTATAAAGTGAGGGAATGGCTATGAAATCCGGAAAAGTTACCAAAAATGACCTCATTCAGTGGCTAAAAACTCATCAAAAAAACTTTTTAGTCACCGAAAAGGTGGCTCATCATCAACCTGAGCTTTTATGCGATCAATTAAAAGAAATAAAAAATATCAAAGAAGTTCTTTTCCCTCCCTGGGACAAGCTTTTCAATTATCATTGGGAAAATCAACAATGGAATATTGAAGATATCCAGCCATCAGCTTCACCCCGATTCTTGATGTCTCTTCCTTGCGAAGCTCGAGCTATTTATGAAGTTCTTGATCGAGTCTTTCTCCAACCATCAGAAGCCGAAAGTGGATACGCAGCTCGTCGACAAGAACTAAAATTGGTCATCATAGGATGCGTGAATCCCGAGCCAACCTGTTTTTGTCATTTGGTAGGCGGAAATCCTTATTGGTCGCATCCCGATGCTCTCTTCATTCTTCCCTTTCATGATGAATATTATTTCGAAACCAATCAACCAGAGCAATTTGATATCATAGAAAAAGGAATGCCACTGAATAAAGCTGAAAAGGAAGAAATCGAAGTTTTACGAAAACAAATGGAAGAGAAAAGCAATAAGGAGAAACTTCCTGAAGATGTTCCCCAAGGGCTTTATGACCTTTTTGAGGACCAAGAATGGGAAGATTTGGGTTGGAAATGTTTAAATTGTGGTGCTTGCACATATTTGTGTCCAACCTGCCAGTGTTTTGATATAAGTACCGAGGGACGCTTAAAAGGTTTTCAAATCAAAAATTGGGATTCATGTATGTTTCCCAGGTTTACCCTTCATGCCTCAGGACACAATCCCCGACCGACTTTCAAAGAGAGAGTCCGACAGAGAGTTCTCCATAAATTTTCCTATTTTCCTCTTCGGGAAGAAGGACGTTATGGGTGCGTAGGATGTGGAAAATGTATTGAAATTTGCCCAGTAAATTGGAACATTCGGGAAGTTGTTGAAAGGATGGTAAAAAAAATTGGCAATCGATCTTAAAAATAAAAACATTTATCTTCCTCATCTTTATCGAATCATGGAAATTATCCCGGAAACTTCTGATATCAAAACCTTTCGTCTCGACTTAGAAGGCGAAAATTCTTCTCACCTTCCCGGTCAATTTGCTGAACTTTTTGTACCAGGAGTAGGAGAAGCTCCAATTTCTATCACTTCCTCTCCAACCCAAAAAGGAATTCTGGAATTTAGCATTAAAAGAATTGGTTTGGTAACCTCTGCTATCCATCGCCTGAATCCTAATGACCGCTTGGGCATCCGAGGTCCTTACGGGAATACCTTCCCTCTTGCCAATCTAACTGGACACAACTTACTTTTCATTGCTGGTGGGATTGGATTAGCACCACTTCGTTCTTTAATAAACTATGTTTTAGACACCGAAAAACGACATCAATTTAATAAAGTAACCATTCTCTATGGAGCACGTTCACCACAAGATCTGGTTTTTAAATGGGAATTGGGAAAATGGCAAAATCGGAAAGATATTACCTTTTTACTCACTGTTGACCGAGGAGATGACCAATGGAAAGGCACAGTCGGTTTGGTTCCCAATGTCCTCAAGGAAAACATCCAAGTGAATCCGTTAGAGTGGAAATCCATCATTTGTGGTCCTCCTATTATGATTAAATTCACCATCAAGGCTTTATTAGAAATGGGTTTTCAACCCCCGGACATTATTACAACACTGGAAATGAGAATGAAATGTGGATTGGGAAAGTGTGGTCGATGTAATATCGGACCTTATTATGTCTGTAAAGATGGTCCGGTGTTCACCTACCAGCAGCTTCAGAATATGCCAGAAGAGTATTAACGGAGGCAATTTACATGAACTTCCAGGAAAGTATTCAAACTCTCTATTCATTAATTAATTATGAAAAAACTGATTTTTCTTACAACGACCTGAAACTCGATCGGATGAGAGAATTCATGAGTTTATTAAAACGACCTGATACCCATTCACCAATAATATTGGTTGCTGGCACCAAAGGGAAGGGAAGTACTTGCTATTATTTGGAACGTATTTTAGCCTCTCAGCAGAAGAAATGTGGCTTATATGTTAAGCCACATCTTCTCACCTTTCGGGAGCGCTTGCAATTCAACGGGGAAATTATTCAACCTGAAGAACTCGCTAAATTGGTGACCGAAATCTTCCCTGTAATTGATTACATGGAAAAACATTCTCTATATGGAAAGCCAACTTATTTCGAGGTTTCTGTTGCTCTGGCTTTCCAATATTTTAAAAAAAGAAACGCTGATTTTTCCATCATGGAGGTGGGCCTTGGAGGTCGATTGGATGCAACCAATGTAGCTGATCCAATTCTCACCATTATTACTCCAATAAGCTATGATCATACAGAAATTTTAGGGAAAACCATCCCCAAAATTGCCAGAGAAAAAGCCGGTATTCTTCGACCCAATATTCCTCTCATTTTAGGGCTTCAGGAAAAAAAGGCAGCCAAGACCACTATCATGCGAATTGCTGAACACCTTCGAGTGCCGGTGTTTCCGCTTGAAAATTATTACTCATATCAAATTCTCAACCGAAGCGCAAAAGGATCGGTTTTTGAAATGAAATCAAAATCTGGTCGAGAGGGGACTTTCTCATTACCATTGTTGGGTGATCAACAGGTTGAAAATTTTCTAACTGCTTTACTGAGTGCTGAACATTTAGGGTATTCACCATCCAATCAGCAACTCCAAAACCTTCTTAATGAAGCGGTTTGGCCGGGACGAATTCAAATTATTCATTCATCACCTTTGACAATATTTGATGTCGCTCACAATCAGGCGTCTTTTGCCACTTTGTGTCATACTCTGAGAGATTATCTGGGAATAAGAAAAGCCATCTTTCTCTTAGGCTTTCTCACCGGAAAGGACTTTCCAGGAATTGCCAAAGAACTCTCTCAAATAGATTCCCAAGTGATCTTAACCACCCCATTTAACCCGAAAGCTGCCCTCCCAGCCGATATTGTTCATTTTTTTATACCTCATATTCCTCATCATAAAGTGATCAATGACCCCTATCAAGCATGGGAGAAGGCTCTTCAATACGCCACTGAATACCGCTTACCCTTAGTGGTAGCAGGATCATTTTATTTAGCAAAATTATTAAGTGATAAACTCAACGTAACCCTTTCGAAAGAGGAGGTGGAGTTATGATTATAGTCGCCGAACGAATCAATGCGACTCGGAAAGCCATCCGGGAAGCATTAGAGAAAAAAGATCGGGAATTTTTTATTCAAGAAGCGCAAAAACAAGAAAAAGCTGGAGCTGCTTTTATCGATGTCAATGCTGGGACAGAAGCGACCAAGGAAGTTACTGATCTCAAATGGTTGGTCGAATCCATCCAAGATGAAATTGAAATTCCACTTTGCTTAGATTCTGCCAATGATCAAGCTCTTGAAGCAGCACTTACTGTCTATCGCAAGAAAGAAGTTATGATTAATTCATTTACTGCAGAGGAAAATCGAATCAAAGCCTTATTACCAATTGTGAAGAAATATAATGCTCTGGTAGTTGGATTGGCGATGGGCGAGGGAGGAATCCCTCAATCGGTTGAAGAACGAATGAAATTAGTAGACACTTTAGTCAAAGCTGTTGATGAATATTCTATTCCTCGCGAGCATCTTTTTATCGATCCATTAGTTGTGCCCATCGGCACCGATCAAAACCAAGGAAGATTATTTTTAGAAAGCCTTAAAGCAATACCAAATAGCTATCCTGGAGTGAGAACCATCTGTGGCCTCAGTAATATCTC
>Ga0067045_1030101_pt1 | contig 16699 bp, 8 predicted proteins | sample TerdegcTABiofilm_FD_59184 | JGI IMG/M metagenome (GOLD analysis project Ga0067045, IMG submission 59184) | Combined Assembly of (Gp0054472, Gp0054536) Wastewater bioreactor microbial communities from Singapore -Terephthalate degrading...
GGGCGGCCAACTTGTTCTTCCTACCGGGCGGATGGGACCGATCCGAAGCGTATCACGGTCAAGCCGCGTGGCGATTGACGCTGGATCCCAACGATCGTCCCACGGCTTACTTCGACTACTTCGACCCGCAGGTCGCGCCGCTAAAAAACCCCATGGTCGCACCCGTCGGGTGGATTCCGGTTGAGAAGGGAGCCCAATACGCGGTCTCGGCCTACGTCAAGGCCGACGCCGAGGATCTGCCGGTCGGCATCGTCGTCCGCTACGGTAACGGGCGGACGTCTTCCCGTTCCTTTCGAGTAGGAAAAGAGTGGCGGCGGATCGAAGCCGCGTTCGAAGCCCAAGACGGCTACGCCTTTCCCGCCGTGGGTTTCGCCTTTTCGGACGAGCCTTCGGCACGTGCAACACTGTGGATCGATGCGGTGCAATGGGAGCGAGGCGATCGGGCCGGCCCCTACCGTCCGCGAAGCGCCGTCGAGGCCTGCCTCTCGACCGAACAGGTGGGCAATATCTTTGCGGCACCTGCCGACGGGCTTTCCTTCCAACTTCGGGCCGCCAATCCGACCGACGCCCCCGGCGTCCTGCGCGGCGTGCTCAGCATCACCGATTTTCGCGACCGCGAAGTTTACCGAGAAGACGTTCACGTCGCCTTGCCCTCGCGGGAATCGTCCTGCTTGCGATGGACGCACATCCTGCCGGGCAGGAAGGGGTTCTACCGCATCCATTGGCAGCCCGAAGCTGATGCGTCCCAATCGCTCCGCGCGGCCGTGGTCGCCGCGTTTTCCCGAGAGGATACGCGGTTCGGCATGAACCACGCGTTTCCCTGGAGATTTCTGCTGGAACTGTCCCATACGGCCGGCGTCGGTTGGTGGCGCGATTGGTCGACCCAATGGCGGTTGGTCCAAAGCGCCCCGAGTGCGCCGTTCGATTTTCGCATCCCCGACGTTCAAATCGACCGCGTATTAGCGGCGGGCGGCAAGGTCGTCGCCCTGCTGCCTTTTCCCTCCGCCCCGTGGTCGGCATCCGCAGATACGGACAAGATCGAATCCGAGACGCGCGGAAACGATTACCTCCGTCGGCGTCTCTTGGTCGCTCAGAAGCCGCGTGACCTGAAGGAGTTCGCCGAATATGTCCGTGCGAGCGTCTTGCATCTTCGCGGCCGGGTGGAGGTGATCGAAATCCTCAACGAACCGATTTATACCGATTACGCCCTGCCGCAAAACTACGGATACACGACCTCCGACTACATCGAGTTGCTGCGCACGGCGTATCAGGCCGCCAAGGCCGCCGATCCCGGCTGCACCGTGGTGGGCGGAATCGCGGCCCCGCCCGACCATCGATTCGTGCGAGAATTCATCGATCAAGGCGGGCTGCAATGGTGCGACGTCATGAATCTGCACATGTACCCGCACCGAGGCGACCCGATCGCCTACGAGGCCGCATTCCGAGACTGCCGCGAGCGGATGGCGGCGGCAGGGCACGCCCGCGACGTCTGGATGACGGAAATCGGCTGCTATGCCGACGACGATCCCGCCGTGCGTCCGTTCCGCGTCGGCGATTCGGCCATGCATCGCGCCCTGCGCCCCAGCGAATTGCGGGGCGCCGTCGATCTGGTCAAGTTCGCCGCCGTACTCGGATCCGGCAACGTCACCAAGGTGTTCTACCACGCGGGGACCTGCGGCGCGTTGAATGAAGACACGGCCGGCAACGTGTTTTTCGAGTACGGAGGTACGCCGCGCAAAATGTATGCCGCGCAGGCCGCGCTCTCGCACTTGCTGCCCGCCGACGCCCGCTTCGTCCGCAAGTGGACCGATCCGCCGGGGCTGCATGCCTTCGAGTTCCAATCGCCGCAAGGTACCACGGTGATCGCTTGGTCGGCAGGCAAGGAGGAAACGGCCTACACCGTGCCCGAGGGCTGGACCGCCTACGATTTGATGGGGAATGCGATCGCGGGTAAGACCGTCGCCATCGGCCCGATTCCCGTCTACCTGGCGAACACGCCGGGACCTTGATCCATCCCTTACCTGCGACACGCCGCCTAACACGAGGCTTGGGGGACGCTCAGAATACCAAGTCCACGGCGGCCCAAAGGCTGGGGTCGGAAGCGTAAGGCAACGGCTCGCCCGAAGAGAAAACGCGCGTCCCCAGATCCGGGTCGTACACGACGTATTGCAAGCCGATCCGAGAAAACTCCTGCGGCTCGTATCCGGTCAGCGCCGACCGCGAGACGAATACCTCCAGCGACCAACCATCGTCGAGGGGCTTGGCAACGGCCTCCAAGGCATCCGGCGGGACCGCGTGCGGCATGGCCTTGGCGTTGGGCACGGGCACCCACGATGCCGTCGGAGCCAATCGCCCGGAGGCCACGCGACGCATGCGGAAGTCGAAGCGGTGACAAAATTGGCCGGCTCGGTGCACGTTGCGGACGTCCCGCGTATCGATATAGAGCTGGACCGAAGGACCTTCGGACGAACCGGATCGAGCCGGAGAGGGCACGGTTCCCCGCCCACGCCGAAGCTCGAAAGCGAACGCCAGTCCCTCCTCGCTCCAAGCCGCGCGAACATCCAAGCCGGATGGGGAAAGGTCAAGACTCGGCAAATCGGGCAGACGATAGCTCTCGTCCAGTCGGGCGCCGGACGACGTCCAAAGGGGAGACTTCCGCCGACAACAGACGGTGAAGCGAAACAGTTGCCGTGCCGGCAGGTGGAGTTCCGCGATCGCTCTCCGCAAGTCATCCGTCATGGAATCACTCGTTTATCTCGATGCCGAACCGTATTTTTCGGAGGGTCACTCGATTCGCCGCGTCGTAACATCCGCAAATGCAGTCTGAGAATCAGGCATGGCAATATCCGCTATGTGGACGATCACGCCGACCTCTTATGCGTCTTCGAACGGTAGTGTGGATTGCCGAGCCGGAGCGGCCAGCCAGTCCCTCGCCGTCGATACCGCTTCCCGCAGAAAGGCCGTCAATTCCGGGTCGGACAGTTGCGCCCTATTCGTAAAGATCACCCGCACACGATCTTCCAATCGATGCTGAGCACGCAATTCCGTGTCAAAAGGGAGGGCCGTCAATCGCCCCTGCGTGAAATGCGATTTGGGTGCGCGAAACACCAGATCGAGCGATTCCGATCGCTTCGTGAAAAGGTGGCCGAAGATCGGGCCCGATTCACCGAACCGGAAGGGAATCGACAGCCGATTTCCCGGGATGGGCACCAGGGTAGAATCCAATCCCAATAGGAGATTTAACACGCCCTCCACCAAGCCGATGTCCCATTGGAGGCGTCTGCGGCTGACGAAGCCCCGGGGAGAGGTGTGCCAAGCCAACCCCAGCTTACCCCAAGGACGCAAGGCGTCGCCGAGCGATCCCTTGCCGCCGTCGCCGATGCGGAAATAGCCCTCGATCGCCTGATCCAGGAATTGCCGGAATTCGGGCCGATCGACTTCGCTCCACGACAGGATCCCCAGTTCCACCTCTTGACGCGGTCGAATCAAGGTGATCTTGGTGCGGTTCTCGGTGCCGTACACCGGAATATCGGGGATGAGGTTGAACGGTTTGAGGTCCAAACGGGCCGTCAGCTCATCGCGCCGGAAGGTGTTCGCGGCCACGCGGAATTTGAGCTTCAGCAGCCATTCCTCGGCGGTAATGGCATGGAGAAACCAACCGCGAGAAACATCGGGGCCGATGATTTCCACGATGCTGCGGTGATTCCAATTGACCGGGGCGAAGCGGCCCGTCGCTTCGATCCATTCCACCACGGCTTCGAGGATGCGTCCTTCCCAACGGCGCGGTCTGCCGTTGCGGGCGATTCCGCCGTGGATATGCCACCGCGGACCGTCCACCTCCCACGGGGCCTTGGCGGATCGGCCGACCTCCTCGATCTCCATATCATCCGGGTTGCTCCGCATCTCCGCCTGGGGATCGAACCTCGCGCGCTCTTCGCAGGGACCGGCCGCCAGGACCGGCTCCAAGACCTCCGCCGTATAAGAACGGAAGGGCGGTCCTGCCGTGCCGGCTTTCTTGCGGCCGTTGCGTCCCGTTCTTTCCCGCCGGGCCTGTTCGTGGCGGACCACGTCCTCGGGGGTTCCCACGGCCACGACGTGCCCGCCCTCGTCGCCGGCCTCCGGCCCCAGATCGATGATCCAATCGGCCGTCTTGATGACGTCCAGGTTATGCTCGATGACCACCACCGTGTTGCCGAGGTCCGCCAATCTTTGCAACACGTTCAACAAGCAGCGAACGTCCTCGAAGTGCAAGCCGGTGGTCGGTTCATCGAGCAGATAGAGCGTACGTCCGGTGTCGGGCCGGGCCAGTTCGGCGGCCAATTTGACCCGTTGGGCCTCTCCGCCCGACAGCGTGTTCGCCGGTTGTCCGAGCTGCAAATAGCCCAGCCCCACATCGCAGAGCAGTTGCAAGATGCGGCGAATGCGCGGGATGTTGAAAAACAGCTTCAGGGCGTCGGCGCACGGTAGATCAAGTACGTCGGCGATCGACATGCCGCGATACCGCACGGCCAGTGTCTCGGCGTCGAATCGCCGCCCGCCGCAGGCATCGCAGGGGATCCAGACGTCCGGCAAGAAGTGCATCTCCACGCGAACCTTGCCGGCGCCCTCGCATTTCTCGCATCGCCCGCCCGGCACGTTGAAACTGAAACGCCGCGGCGAAAAGCCGCGGAGCCGGGCCTCCGGCAACCGGGCGAAGAGCTCCCGAATCAGGTCGAAAACGCCGGTAAACGTAGCCGGCGTGGAAGTGGGCGTCTGTCCCAACGGCTGCTGATCGACGCGAATGACCTTATTGATCGCCCGCACGCCGCGAATTGAATCGTGGGCGCCGGGCGCCGTCTGCGCCCCGTGCAGCCGGCGAGCCAGGGCCTTGTACAAGATATCCTCCACCAGCGAACTCTTGCCGCTGCCGCTGACGCCCGTGATGACCGTCAACGTGCCCAACGGTATTCCCACGTGAATCCGTTTGAGATTGTTTTCCCGCGCCCCGACCACTTCCAACCAACCATCCCCCGGCGGCCGCAACGACGCCCACGGGGGCGACTTCCTGACACCGCCGCTCGTCCAATCTTGGACCGGATCAGGGAGCACGTCCTCGAGACGAGGCATCCGGCGATTGCTGGGAATGGGGACGGCCTTCTTGCCGCCGAGATAGGGTCCGGTCACGGATCGCGGGGATTCGGCCACGCTTCGAGGCCGCCCCTGGGCGACGATGTCGCCGCCGTCGCGACCGGCCCCCGGCCCGAAATCGACCAGATGATCGGCCGCCGCAATGACTTCGCGATCATGCTCCACGACCAGCAGCGTGTTGCCCATGTCGCGCAGCTTCTTCAGGGCCGACAGCAAGCGGCCGTTGTCGCGCGGATGCAGGCCGATCGTCGGTTCATCCAAAACGTAGAGCACTCCGCAAAGGCCGCTGCCCGCCTGCGCCGCCAAACGTATTCGTTGCGATTCTCCGCCCGAGAGCGTGGGAGCCGGGCGATGCAGCGTCAAATAGTCCAATCCCACATCCACCAAGAATTGCACGCGCGAGCGGATTTCCTTCACGATTTCGCCGGCGACCTGCCGCTCTCGGGCATCGAGCCGCCAGCCCGCAACCTCCGCCAGGAGCTTTCCCAAGGGAAGACGGCACCAGCCGTCGATCGTTCGGCCGCGAAATTGGACGGCCGCCGCATCCTCTCGCAGTCGGCTCCCGCCGCACACCGCACACTCCATTTCGCCCGTGAACGTATCCAGCTTGCGCCGCAATTGCGGGCTGCCTCGCGTCAGTTCGTCGAACGCCGGTACGATCCCCAGGAATTGAAAGCGAAAGATCTCCGGATCGCGTTCGTCCTCGCTCTCGGCCGCGGAGCCGTTTACATCCGATCGACGCACGGCGAACCAGCGCATTCCCGTCCCGCGGTAGAGCACGCGGCGGTGGTCGCTCGACAGCTCTGCGAAGGGGATATCGACCGGAATGCCGGTTTCCCGCCCGAGCACGGTCCAGGCCGCGCGGAGCAGCGGCGGCGGAACCTCGGGACCGAAAAGCAAGGCACCGTCCCGCAGACTGAGGCGGGCGTCCCGGATGAAAAGCTGGGGATCGGTCCCGGATTGCACGCCGAGTCCTTCGCAGGCGGGACACCAACCGAGGCGACTGTTGAAGGAGAAATGCTGCGGCCCCAGCGGCTCGAAACTGCGCCCGCACGATCCGCAAACCGCCGACCTGCTGTGAATCTCGGTCTTCCAGCGCGGCTCCGGCAAACGGTCATCGACTTCGGCCAGAACCAGCACGCCCTTCCCCAAGGCGAGGGCGTTTTCCACGCTTTCCGCCGTGCGACTGCGTTGGTCTTCGGTTACCACGATGCGATCGACCACGGCCTCCACGCGATGGTTACGGCGGCGGTCCAGGGTCGGCGGCTGATCGAGGGAATGGGTGACGCCGTCCACGCGGATGCGGGCATAACCCGACGCCCGCAACTCCCGGCACAACGACTCGAAATCATCGCCCGGCCCGTGTTCCAAAGGCGCCAGCAGCAGGATCCGCGTCCCCGCCTTGCGGCGCATCACCTTGTCCGTGATCTCATCCGTGGTCTGCGTGCCGACGGGCAAGCGGCAGTCGGGGCAGTGGGCTTGCCCCAGCCGAGCCATCAACACGCGGAAGTAATCGTACACTTCGGTCACCGTACCGACCGTGGAGCGCGGCGTATTGGCGGCGTGCTTCTGCTCGATGGCGATGGCCGGCGAAAGCCCCTCGATGTGCTCCAGCCGCGGCTTTTGCATTTGATTGACGAACTGCCGCGCGTAGGTGCTCAAACTCTCCACGTAACGGCGCTGCCCTTCGGCGTAGATGGTGTCCATCGCCAGGGAGCTCTTGCCGGAACCGCTCAATCCGCAAAAGACGGTCATGCGATCGCGCGGGATTTCGACGTCGATATGCTTCAGGTTGTGCTCGGCGGCGCCGCGAATCACGATCTTGCGATGCGCCGCGGCTTGCTTGCCGTCGGCCTTCAAGCTGCGGAAGAAGTCGTCGCGGCCGGCGCCGTCCCGGAGGGCGGGAAGGGTGTGCCCCGCCAGCAGCGGCCGCAAAAACTTGCCGGTGTACGAAGCGGGATTTTGCGCGACCTGCTCCGGCGCGCCCTCGGCCACAATCCGGCCGCCGTCCTCGCCGCCTTCCGGTCCTAAATCGATGATCCAGTCGGCGGTCTTGATGACTTCCAAGTTATGCTCGACGACCACCACGGTGTTGCCGCCGTCGACAAATTGGTGCAGGACCTTGAGCAGATTCTCGATATCGGCGAAGTGCAAACCGGTGGTCGGCTCATCGAGGAAGTAGATGGTGCGTCCGGTGCTGCGTTTGGCCAGTTCGCGAGCCAGCTTGACGCGCTGCGCTTCGCCCCCGGAAAGCGTCGGCGAAGGCTGCCCCAGCTTGAGATAATCCAACCCCACCGCCCGGAGCGTCTCCAACTTTTGGCGAATGGGCGGAATGTTCTCGAACAGCGCCATCGCCTGCGGGACGTCCATTTCCAGCACGTCGGCGATCGACTTGCCCTTGTACGTAACCTCCAGCGTTTCCCGATTGAACCGCCTTCCCTCGCAAACGGAGCAGGTGACCCAGAGATCGGCCAGAAAGTCCATCTCCAGCTTGACGGCGCCGTTGCCTTCGCAGGCCTCGCAGCGCCCCCCCGGCACGTTGAAACTGAATCGACCCGGCGCAAAACCTTTGGCCCGGGCCGCCGGGAGCTGCGAAAACAATTTCCGGATTTCGTCGAAAAGCTTGGTATAGGTGGCGGGATTGGACCGCGGCGTGCGACCGATCGGCGATTGGTCGATGGCGATCATCTTGTCCAGATGCTCCAGCCCGTCGATCGCGTCGTGCCTCCCCGGCGTTCCCTTGCCTCCGTTGAGCCGAATGTTCAACGCCTCGACCAGAATATCGTTGACCAACGAACTCTTGCCCGACCCCGAGACCCCCGTCACGCATACCAACAACCCGAGTGGAATCTTGACCTCGATTCCCTTGAGGTTATTGTGCCGCGCGTTGCGCACGACCAGAAAGCGATCTTGCGGCGTACGTCGGGCGGCGGGCACCGGAATGCAGCGACTCTTCCCCAGGTACCGGCCCGTCAGGCTGCGGGGATTCTGCGTGATCTCGTCGGCGGTCCCCACGGCGACGACCTCCCCGCCGCGAACGCCGGGTCCCGGTCCGAAGTCCACGATCAGATCCGCCGCCCGCATCGTGTCCTCATCGTGCTCCACCACCACCACGGTGTTACCTTGATCGCGGAGCCGGGCCAGGGTTTGCAGCAGGCGATCATTGTCGCGGGGATGCAGCCCGATGGACGGTTCGTCGAGAATGTACGTCACGCCGACCAGGCCGCAGCCCACTTGGCCGGCCAAGCGAATCCGTTGCATTTCGCCGCCCGACAACGTCGGGGCGGGCCGTGCCAACGTCAAATAGTCGAGTCCCACGTCCGCCAGGAATCGCAGCCGACCACGAATCTCCTTCAGCGGCTCTTCGGCGATGCGCCGAGAGATCTCGTCGAGTTCCAGGTCGCTAAAGAACGCCTGGGCGTCTTTGATGGAAAGTCCGCACACCTCGGGTAGACTCAGGTCGGGCGTCCCGACAAAACCCGGAGCGCGGGTGCGAATCTTCACGGATCGCGCTTGCGCGTTCAGTCGCGCCCCGCCGCACGCCCGGCACGGCAACTCCTCCATGTATCCCGACAGCCAAGCTCGGAAGACGGGATCGTGCGTCCCGTACCAGTAGTCCTCCAAATCCGGAAGGACGCCGCGGAATTCCACCGTTTTCTTCGATACGCGGCGACCCGATTTGAAAGTGAAGGTGACGGCGAGGCCTTCCTCCAGCCCGTACAGAAAGGCATGTTGCACTTCGGGCGGTAAGTCCTCCCATGCCGTTTCCAGTGCCGCGCCTTTTTCCAGGCCGTAGCGTTTTTCCAAGTGTTCGGCGACGTACTCGAACGTCCGCCGCATGACCGGATCGATTTCCCGCCACGGCGGCAAGATCGCAAGGCACCCCTGCTGCAAGGACTTCGCGGAGTTCTTGATTACCCGCTCCGGCACCAGCGCTTGCGTCACCCCCAGTCCGTGGCACGTCGGGCACATACCCTCCGGACTGTTGAAGCTGAAAAGCTGGGGACTCGGGGGGACGAAACTGAGTTGGCACGGGACGCAGGCATACTGGGTCGAAAACATCATCTCGACCGGACCGGTCCTGCCGTTCACCGAACCTTGCCCACGCGACGCTCGCCGACGGGCAGCAGGCGACTCGGCCGCCGCGCCGTCTCCGTCGCCCTCCCCGGGCAGGTCTTCCTCCTCGCGCAAGACAAGGACCGTGCCGTTTCCCACCTTCAGTGCCGATTCCACGGCCTCGGCCAAGCGTCCCCGGGTCGCCGACTCCACCTTCAATCGGTCGATAACCACCTCGATATGGTGCTTCATGTGCCGCTGAAGAGAGATCTCCTCATCCAGCCGCATGACTCGGCCGTTGATTCTGGCGCGGTTGAAGCCTTGCTTGGCGAGGTCGGAAAGCACATCGCGGTGTTCGCCCTTTTGTCCCGACACGACCGGCGCCAAAACCAGAACGCGACACCCGTCGGCGTCCACGCGGATGCGTTCCACGATCTGCTGCCGTGTCTGCGTGGTAATGGGGCGACCGCACTGCGGGCAGTAACCGGTCCCCGCCCGCGCATAAAGAACGCGCAAATAGTCGTAGACTTCGGTGATGGTACCGACGGTGGACCGGGGATTCTGCCCGGCGGTCTTCTGGGCGATGGAAATGGACGGGCTGAGCCCCTCGATACGATCCACATTGGGCTTGGGCATTTGGCCCAAGAACTGCCGGGCGTAGGTGGACAGGCTTTCGATATAACGCCGCTGCCCCTCGGCATACAGCGTATCGAACGCGAGCGAGCTTTTTCCCGAGCCGCTCACCCCCGTCATGCAAATCAAGCGATTGCGCGGCAATTCGAGCTTCACGTCCCGCAAGTTGTGCTCGCGGGCGCCGTGAATCGAGATATGGGTAGCAGCCATGCCGGAAACGTACCTGCGGACGTCAGAGGGTTTAAGAGGAGGCTGGACCGAATCGTCAATTATAGGGACCGTGCCCGAGAGGCAACAAGGACGCAATTTGCGGGATGGAAATAACTTGGCGCCACGGTCCGAGGCCTGAGGCGTCCGCCGGCACTGCGCCGGGTTTTCACGAGCCCCTCCTCAAGGCGAACCGTCCCCCGGCATGCGGCGGAGTCGATTTCACACTCCCGGCATCGTCATTCCGAATGCCTTGAGCACCATGTGAAACACATCCCGATCACGAACCTGCCCCTCCGGTGCCAGACCGGGTTGCGACGCCACGACGACCGTCTTTTGCGTTGCGTCCCGCGCGGGCGCCCCGTGGGATCCCTTCACAAGAGTCGCATCCAGCGGTATGCCCCTGATGGTGGGATCGAAGAACAACTCCACCGGATCGTAGCCGGGCTTGCGGTGAATGTCCACTTTCCGCGCGAACGGAGGGGCTCGGCGGTCGTCCAGCCAGTAGTAGTAGGCCTGCCAGCTTTCGGGGCTGGAAACGACGACGACCTCGCCGCTGCGAGGATGGTCGATGTGGTAGCGGCCGAGTCCGGCGCCGGCCAAGACTTCGGCCACACCCTCGCGCCCTTGGAACAGCTCAACGACCCGTCGCACGACGTCCGGTTCGCCGTGCCGCACGAAGATATGCGAGCACTGGTGGTCGGCCAAGGCCCAGGCTTCGCTTTCGGCCGTGTCTAGATACTCCCCGTCGCTCCCTTCCAAGACTTTCAGCAGGCCCGCCTCCCGCAAAATGCGGTTCGGATACAGGACGTGCCGCACCGGGGTCATCGCGTATTCGCCCGCCACGATCCATAGCGGATTCACCCCCAGGGCCTCGCGCATTCCCTCGTGGAGGCGTCCCAAGGCCGCGTCCAACTCTTGCACGGCCTCGTCGGCTTGCGGGGAATCCGGCCCATGCTTCTGGGCCGCATAATCGAGATGCGGCACGTAGATGTAGAACAAGGCGGGCCGATACAGCCGGGCCGCTTCGATCGCCGACTCGAATATCCACTGCGTGGACTCGATGCCGGCCAGCGGGCCCCAAAAGCGGTGCAGCGGAAAATCCCCGAACCGCTCGCGAAGACTCGCATAAAGATCCTCCGGACGCGTGAAGCACCACATCTTTTCCGACCCGTCCGGGAGGTGGATGGGAGCGGGCGTGCAGACGTAATCCGCCCCGCATTCCTTGCTGTGCAAGGGGAACCATACGGCCGTTGGAATGCCCTGTTCGTGGTGATAAAGCAGGTCCCACAATTGCGGCGACTCGATGCACTCGTTGGGCGAGGTCCACATCTCGACCTCGTCCCGGTCCCGCCAATAGAACCCGTTGGCGATGACGCCGTGGTCCGCCGGTGCGCGACCCGTCGTCATGTTGGCCTGCACGGGGCAGGTCAGAGCGGGAAAGCCGGGCGTCAAGTCGGCGATCTCGCCCCCCGCCGTCATCTCGCGGAGATTCCGCATCTTCTCCACGTCTCGCTCGCGGAGGTTGGCGACCGACAGCAAGACCACGTATTCCGCGCGGGTGTTCATCACGAACTCTCTCCTCACCACATCCCGGATACCTCTTGTTCCGCGTCGCACGTTCGCAACATTGACGTGCTACGCCCTCGGTAACGAATCGAGCCGCGGTTTTAGAAAGGCGTAGGCTTCCGCCGCCGCCTGCAATCCCAAATGCCCATGGCGGCTCAACTCCACGGCCAATGCCCCTTGATAACCCATTTCGTGAAGGCTTCGCAAGACATCCGCCCAATCGACCTCACCTTGCCCGAGCATCAAGTGCTCATGGGTGCCGCGCCGCGCATCGTCCAGATGGACGTGGATCAACCGCTCGCCGCAAAGGCGGAGGTATCTCCCGACGGGCAATTCGCCCTGGCATTGCAGATGGCCGATGTCCAGCGTCAAGAAAAGGTTGGGATGCCGCACGCGGTCCAAGAGCCGCAAACCTTTTTCCGTGGTGTCGATCCACATGCCGGGTTCCGGCTCGAAGGCTATTTTGATGTTGCGATCGGCCGCATACTCGCAGGTTTCCCGTAGCCCTGAGGTCAAACGCTCCCACAGCGCGGACTCGGAGGACGGGTCGTCGGCGACGCGGCCGGACCAAAGCGAAACGCAACGGCTGCCGAGCGCGACCGCACAATCCACCGCATGGCAATAGAAGTCGAGCCGGCGCTGCCTCTCTCGGGAATCCGCCGTCATCAGGGATGGTTCATGTTTTCGCCAAGGATCGAGCAGAAAACGGCCGCCCGTCTCGATGGCGGAATCCAGGCCGTAACGATCCAAGAGGGCTTTCAAGTCGGCGAGTTGCCGCGGAAAGTGCGGGTGATTCGGGGCGAGCAGGTAGTGATCCACGGTCAAAGCCACGCCTCGGTAGCCGATCCGGGCCAGGGCGGCAATGGCAGCCAAGGGATCGTGATGCGGCAGCCCATTGGTGTTGTACGCGGGGAACATGACTTCGTCTCGCAAGGATCGAGCATGGAACGCCGCAACGTGGGCCGCGAACACGGTCCGTTGAAGCACGCCGAAAGGCATCGCCGGCGCGTGCCTGCGGCGATCCTTCACGTGGAGTACAGCCAACGGCCCAGCCATCCGGCGGGCAAGATCAAGGCCAAGACCGGAATCGCGAGTACCGGCCCCGCTACTGCGAAAACCGCCGCGGCGTCCAAGACCACCACGGCCAAGATCGCCTGCGTGACCACCAGTTGCACCCGTCGCGGTTGCGGGTTCTGGACCGCCCACAGGGTTCGCACGGTCAGCCACAGCGCGATCAGTGTCAGCAACGCCGCCCAACGCCAACGATCCACCGCCACGCTTTCGTAAACCATCCCGAAGATGCCGAATACGGCGATTCCCACCAGCCAATGCGTCCAGCCCAACGCCAGGTAGAAGCGGGACGAAACGGCCGTCTCCTGCCTCGCGAACCAACTGATGCCGGTGACGTAAATCCCCATTCCGACGGGCAGCGCCCAGTGCGGCAGGGTCCACACCAGGGCGGCGGGACTCATGGCCAAGAGCCAGTTCAGACAGCGGCACAGCCCCATGGCGGCGGGGCCGAAAACCCGATCCTTGGCAACCAAATTGTAGAAAACGATGCTCGACGTCAAGCAAACGGCCGTCACGGCGGTCGCCGCGGAGGACAGCACCAAAGCCACCGCGAGGGCCGCCAGCGTTCCGCCCGTCAACAGGACCACGGCAAGACGGAGGGCCGCTCGGGCGGAGACCGCCCCCGACGGGATCGGCCGATGCGGCGCCTCGCGAGCATCCCGATCGCGATCGACCCAGTCGTTCAGCGCCACCCCGCCCGCGTATAGGCACAGCGAGGAAAGCACCAAACCCAGGAGCGTGTACTCGTCACCGCCCGTTCCCGCGGCGGCGGCCACCGCCGTCCCGGCCAAGACGTCGGCCGCCGTCGTAAACAGATTGGGCAGGCGGATCAACTGCAAATAACCGCGGATAGGATTCATGGGTATCCTCTTCCGCCGCGCGCCGAGGTCCATGCGAAAACTGCGTAGGCCGACATGCTGACGGCTTCAACCTCCCGCCGAGGAGTCGCCAAGCAACCGCTTCAAGTACGCCAGGGACTCGGCACCCGCCTCGTCCGGTTGATCGAGATACGGATACAGCTCCACGGTGATCCAACCTTGATACCCGGAGTCACGGATGGCGCGCAATACGGCCGCCAAGTCGATCGCCCCCCGGCCGGGAACCAAATGGCGATGTCGCCGGTCGGGCGGGATGTCCTCGATGTGGTAGTGCCGTGTGTGGGACGCCAGCAGCGGGACCCAGTGCTGCGGCTCTTCGCCCACGCAGAAAAAGTGACCGATGTCGAAGTTCAAGCCCAATCGAGGGGAATCGACCCGCTCCGCAAACTCCAGGTATTGCTCCGGCCGTTCGATGAGGAGTTCCGGCTCGGGTTCGATCAAGAGATCGACGCCCAACCGCTCGGCGGTTTCGACGCAAGGCATCAACTCATCGTAGAAGATTTGGAGGGCATGGCGTCGGGAATAGCCCGGCGGAATCGGACCGCCCGGCTCCGTCTGAAGCCCCGGCGCGCCCAGGGCCGCCGCCAGCTCGATCGCCCGCTTGGTATGCTCTCGGCGAATCGCCCGATACTCCCAGCTCGGCTCGATCCACGAGGGGTGCCAATACGGCTGCCGAGGATCCGCGACGGCATTCATCATGAAGGCGTTGATGTTGGCGATTTGAAGGCCGTGGCGATCCAGGGTTTCACGGATCGCGTCGGCGGTGCGAGGAAGCAGCCCGGCAGGCCAGGCATGCGGCACGTCCGCCAACAGTTCCAGGCCGGCGAAACCGAGGGCGGCGATGCGCCGCGCCGTCTCCTCCAGGGAAAACCTCATGTAAGCGTTGGAGCTGTAGGACCATTTCATCGAGCGAAATACCTTCTTGCGAGCAAGGACGCCTTTTCACCGGCGTTCCAAGGATCAATTTCCGAATCGAAGCGCCGTTCGGATATCGCCGAGCATCTCCCCTAGCTGCTCGCGCTGCGGTAACTCCGCAGGGCACGGGTGAAGATCCAGCGACAGACGGCGAAACTCGCGGCCGCGGCGACCGGAGCGCCGAGCGCGAACAACCAGTCTCCCGTTGCCTGCGGATAGAGCGGTCGCACCAGTACGCGGGCCGGTACGTTGACGGCCACCAACACGGGTATGATGAACGAGAAAAACCAGCGGATCGGACTTCCCAGCCGGCCCTGGTAGATCTCCATGGGATAGCGGCTGAAGCTCACGATGTAAAACCAAAAATCCAAGAGCGAGGTATTCCGCCCCAGCCATACGCTCACCGCAGCAAAGCTGAACAAGAGACTGTACAGAATCACCACCCCGCAAATCAAGAACATCCCGTAGAGGGCCGCTTGCAACGGCCCAATGGGGGCTTGGAGATGGGACGCGGAAACCAGCACCAAGGCAATTCCCACCAGTAAGTTCCCGCCGCTGGACCATTCCACCCGCTGCAAGGAAACCAGAAACTGTGTATCGATGGGCTTGAGCAGGGCGAAGTCGAGCGTGCCCGTGCGAATCATCTCGCCGAATTCGTCGCCGTTGGTCATGAAGAACATGCCGGTCACGCTGTTGATGATCAGGCCCGTGCCGGCGAAGGCGAAGAACTCCCATTTCCCCCAACCCGTACCCGCGCCGATGGAGGGTGCATATTGGAAAATCAACAGATAAAAACCCAAGTTCATGAAGACCCACGACAGCGACGAGGCGAGTTCGATCAGGAAGTTGGCGCGAAAGGTCATGTCGCGGATCAGGCTGTTCCGCGCGAAGGTCAGGAAGACGGCCCAAGGACGAGCGAAGCGCGTCATCGACGATCACCCTCCGAAGGCGCTATAGCGGCGGGTGCCGCACCGCCAAGCCCAACGAGCCGACAGGAAGAAAACCAGCGTCCAGACCGCTTGCACGGCCAACCCTTGCACCAGAGCCGCGCCCTGCACCTTCCCTAAGAACACCGCCGCCGGAAAATACGCCAGATATTGCAGCGGAATCATTTTCACGGCCGTGGCCCACGGCTGCGGCAGCATGTCGATCGGGAACATGTGGCCCGAGAAAAAGAAACTGAGCAGCATATAGATGAACAGCAGCGAACTGACCTCCAGGAACCAGAATCCCAACATGCCGATCGTCGCTTCCAGAAAGAAGCCCAGCAGGAACGCCATCAGCAGCGAGGCCGCGTACGCCGCCCAAACCCACCCCTGGGGAGTCTCCACGAAAAAGCCGCGGCACAAGTAAAACACCAAGGCGAACGGGATCAATGCCACGCCGTAATAGACCAGCTTGTGCGCGGTCCTGTACAGAAACAGGAAAAGCAGCATATCGACCGGCTGTACCAAGAATCGCTTGATGGTCCCGGAACGAATCTCGCGCGTGATGCCGGAGGCCAACCCCGGCATGCTGGAGAAGGCGCGGCTGAGCATGGTCAGCAAATAATAGGCCACCATGTCGTGATAGCGGTATCCGGCCACCGTGACGTCGCCGGTCATCACGGCCTCCATCGCCGAGAAAACGGCCGCCCAGAGGAAGATTTGGGTGACGATCGGCAAGAACCGCATCAACGTCCCCAGCATGAAGTCACCCCGATAAACGAGGCGCTCTTCCATGCTGATGCGAAGGATCGTCCAGGCGGTGGATGCCGTGTTTGCCATTGGTGCTTTGAAAAACCGGCTCGGCAAGGGATCGAGGATCTCGGAGGGTTCCGCAACACCCGGCGGGCCTTCCGGCGACGGGGCTTATGAATGGGCAAGCGACACCGAAGTCGCCGCTTCGTCCGCCCCTTGAGCGGCCGAAGCGAACAGCGACGAAACCACTTCTTCCAAAGGCGGATCTTCGACGCTTACGTCGTCGGCGGCGTACCGGGCCAACAGTTCCCGCAACGTCGCCGTGACCACCTGCCGATCGACGCGCAAGCGTACCCGCGGCGGCTCCTGCGAGACGATCCGCCCGAATCGCTCCAAATCGCCGGGAATTTCGCCGTCGCTGAACAGCACCGAGATGATCTTGTATCCCCCGAAGCGCTCCACCAATCCGGCCAAGGAACCGTCGTAGATCAATCGCCCGCCCGCGATCACGATCACGCGGCGGCACAGCGCCGCCACATCCTTCATGTAGTGGCTGGGGAGGAG
>Ga0067045_1030102_pt1 | contig 16699 bp, 19 predicted proteins | sample TerdegcTABiofilm_FD_59184 | JGI IMG/M metagenome (GOLD analysis project Ga0067045, IMG submission 59184) | Combined Assembly of (Gp0054472, Gp0054536) Wastewater bioreactor microbial communities from Singapore -Terephthalate degrading...
CGAGCAGCATCCGCACAGCGCGCTGAAATATCGGTCACCAAGAGAGTTTAGGCGCTTGGCAGCAGCATCAATTTAACGGGGAGTTGGTGTCCGGCTTGATAGGGGCAAGTCCACTGACCATTGTCTTTAGCGAGTATCGTGAATGAAGGTGGATTGCTATGCCCGGAATATATCGCCATGTGCCACCCAATGCCCGCTTCTGGCCGATTTCTGCCTGTCATATCCGGCAGAAGTCGACCACTAACTGACTGCCAGCCAGAAGAAAAGGCAACGTTCACGAGAATCGGCCTCGGCAAATAAATCCCCCCTCTCCCCTCATTGCTCTAGATCGAACACCCTCGCGAACCGGTCATACCGTCAACCGATAGGTAGACTGCACCAACCCCGAAGGAAAGCTGCAGCTGGATACCAGTTTCAAGTCAATGTCCTGCTGAAGGGCCCCAAACAATCGCCTTCCCGATCCGATCAGTACGGGAACAGTGGTAATCACCATATCGGCGACTAACCCATCGCGCAGGAAGGATTGCACCAACTGCCCGCCATCGACATAGACACGATGCATGCCTTGCCTCGCCAGTTCGGCCATCAGCTCCCCTGGTGCGAGGTTTGAGAAGCGCAGCTTGCCCTTCAACGCCTCGGGCACCGGCGTACCGGCCAGTTGTTCAGACAGCACCACGACGGGCCGGTCGTAGAACCATGTGTCGAAGGTCAGCACCTTCTCATAGCTGCCTCGCCCCATCACGATCACATCCTTGTCGGCAATGAAGGCGCAGTAGCCATGATCTTCAGTCGGATCATCACGCTGCAAAAGCCAATCAATGTCGCCATCTGGCCGGGCGATGAAGCCGTCCAGGCTGACGGCGATGAAAACATGTGCAGTGGCCATCAGGACCTCCTAATTGAAACGACGTTTATTCATCCTTGATCATAAGCAGAATAAAAGGTTCGCCTTCGCTGACTGCCGTTCAAAATTTCAGATTTAACGTAGATGCGCCCACTTCAATTTTGGCGAAGCGTTTTTACACACTCTGGGCCAGCAGCGGACACTTGGTATGGATCGCGGATATCGTACATACACTACTCAAGAGCTATACAGACCTGTTCGAACCAGGCGGCAAAGGTTGGCCAACTTTCGTCTGTACTTCCGTTGTGGGACCAGTATCGAACAACACCAGCCTGCGATATGCAGAAGTAGTCGCTGTTGTCCTCAATGAAAGGCAACCAATCCCGAGGCACTCCCTGGGCCCAGGCGGCTTCGGTAATTTCAAAAATATCCAGATGGCTGCATCCTCCCAAAATCACCGCGGGTTCAAATGCGGCGTTTGCGACATCGCTGCCACCTTTCAGGAAGCGGATATATTCATCGGGAAAGCGAAAATTGAGCCTGCTCTCTGCGTCAGCAATTTCAGCATCTGTTGGAATACGAAAAGGATTGTCTGTCATTCGTTCAAGTCCGAGTGTTGATCAGTATCGTGCGGTGGACGATAGCTTATTCAATCAGAGAGTGTAGAAGCCCGCTTGGGTCGACTTCTGCCGGTCGCAATAGGCCGGGACGGGCAAGAAGCAGTCGTTCGTCTTTTCCCCAAGCGCCGGTGCTACGGCTGCTGCCCTCTTGTCTTTCCTCCAAGCCCCGCGCTACCCTCGACACTGTTAAACACCGTTCGCAAAAGGAATTGCTGCAATGGTGTCTAACCGTTTTTACTTCCGCCCTCCTCGTAAATACTGCACTCCAGAGCGGCAGCGCACGTCCGCCCAAAAATGTTATGCACCCATTGATGTCTATTTATAGTTAGGCATTTTTATCCGACCTACGCAGGATCCATGTGAAGAAAGCAAAAGCGATTACCAAAAAGAAATCATCCGGCCGTGGCTTTGAGATGTCCTCGTTTTGTGGGTGGGATGGAGAGACTTTAGTTCTGAACATACTTGGAACTCCGAGCGCCAAAAAGGATGCCATCGGCAAGGCGAAAGGAAGTCAACTCAAGATCAGCGTCACCGCCGCACCCGTAGCAGGCAGGGCGACTGACCATATGGTTAAGTTTCTCGCCCGAGAGTTTGACGTCTCGGTTTCTGACATCACGGTTGTGTTCGGTCGTTTTAATTTGAACAAGCAAATGCGTATAAGGGCGCCCGGAAGCTTACCTGCCGTAGTGGCCAAGGCCCTGTCAGAAGCAGAAAACACCTGACCATTCGCTACGGGCGCGATGCAGCCTAATGAGCCGCCCTGCTGTTGTGCAAACCCAGCGAAAACCTGCCTGCTCGAAGGTTTCCTGGTGTCAGACCCGCCTCTGAAGCAAGTTGTCTCAAGAACCTACGAGGCAGGCCTGCGTGGTCACAGCACGGTGAACACCGACTCGACGATTGACTGGAAACTCAGCGCGTTCCGTACTGACAACAGCGATGACATCGTCAGCCAGCCCAGCAGCGTGGTCCCGGGCTATGGCTACTACGTGAATGCGGGCAAAACCCGTCGCCAGGCTATCGATGCCTACGTCCAGTACCGAACTTCCGACTGGTTTGCCTACACGACGCTGGCCTATGTCGATGCAACCTACCAATCCAACCTGAGGCTGACGCCGGCGAACAATCCTGAAGCCGATGCCAACGGCAATATTGCTGTCGCCCGCGCCGAAAAAATCCCCGGAATTTCGCCATGGCAATTGAAGATGGGCGGGGATTATAAAGTGACACCGGCCTTGACCCTCGGCGCGGACATGATCGCCAACAGCAGCCAGTACTATGTTGGCGACGATTCAAACCAGAATGCCAAGTTGGCCGGGTACGCGGTGTTCAATGTCCACAGCGATTATCAGCTCACCCAAACAATCAAACGCTTCGCGAAACTGAACAATGCCCTTGATCGCAAATATGCCACCTACGGTACTTTCGCCGCCGTTGGTGACATCCCGTCGCTTGGGCCATCCAATCCGCAAACCGTCACTCCGGCGGCGCCTCGGGTGATGCATGCCGGTTTCAATGTGAAGTTCTGAGTCGCTCAGCGTCTGAACCAATCCGGTACAGGCCCCATCGCGTCCCCTACGTCACCTGCGCTTCCTCCAACAGCCAACGCGCAAATACCTGGATGGGCGCGCGGCTCAGTTCAAGCGGTTCGGGTAGCACGAGGCAAAAGGCCTTGGCGACATTCTTCTCTTGTGGCCATGGCGCGACCAGCCGGCCTTGCGCCAGTTCGGCTTCCACGTACAGGCGCGGTACGAGTGCCACGCCGAGCCCCGCCAGCGCGGCTTCGATCAGCATCGCATGCAAATCGTAACGCGCGCCCATCGCGGCGTTGCTCAGGACAATCCCGGTTTGCTGGGCGTAACGCTGCCAGGCATCCGGGTTCTGTCGTCGGTGTAATCGCGGCAATGAATCCAGAGCCGTTGCCTGCTTGCCCGGCTTCAGCAGGCCAGGGTGACAAACCGGAATTAACACTTCGTTCAACAGGCGGTGCGTCTGCATGCCTGTCCACGCCGGGTGCTCAAAATGGATGGCGGCATCAAAACCGCTGCCGGCTAGCACGAACGGTTCCATACGTTCCGAGAGGTGCACGCAGATATTCGGGTGTTGCTGGCCAAAGCCGGCCAACCGCGGAATTAGCCAGCGCAGGGCAAAGGTTGGGCTGACGGCGATATCCAGGCTGGCGCCGTCGCTGGGCTGGCCCATCAAATACTGGCTGTCCCTGTCGAGCCGGTCGAGTAGTTCGCGCACTTGGGCCGCGTAGCGCTCACCGTTGGGCAAGAGCCGCACGCGGTTGCCAACACGCTCGAATAACGTGACCCCCAGAAACGCCTCCAGACGGCCTATCTGCCGGCTGATGGCGCCTTCAGTCAGGGCCAACTCGTCTGCGGCACGGGCGAAACTGCCATGCCGGGCTGCGGCTTCAAAGGCCATCAGGGCAGCGTTACTCGGGAGCTTTCGACGCATGGGCATTCCTGGTTCAAGCCAAGGCCTCCACCTTGATGTTTAATCACTGAAGAGTGCCGAAAAGTCGTTTTATGGATCATTACCGTGTCACTAGCATGATTAAACATCAACCAACGAAGTGACATGATGATTTATACAGTCGAATGCAACTACGCTGACCCCGCGAGCGAAGCTGAGTGGAATGCGTTTTACAGCCTGGAAAAACTGCCAGCGCTGATCTCGGTGAGCGGATTCAGCTCCTCGCAGCGTTTCAAAGCCTTGAGCGGCGATTGCCCGGCCTACCTGGCCCTGCATTCAGTCGACACGCTTGCCGTGTTGCAGAGCGACGAGTACCGCCAAAAAGGGGGAGGCAATTTTGCCCGTTGGCAGTCGCACATCACTGATTGGAAGCGCAACCTCTATGCCGGGCTGGACCGGGCAGTTGGCGTGGGCGCCGACGAATTCCTGTTGGTCAGTGAACAAGGCCCTCAAGTACTGATTGGATTAGGCCTTACACCTGTAGCGCTGCACGCGGTTGCGTTGGACAAGAACCCTGCACACCGTTGGCTGGCCAAACTGGGTTGCACTCAGGCAAGGGCCAGCGATCTGCAGGGGCTGAAGGTATATAGCGCAATGACCATGCAGTTAGTGTCATGAGCCACGCGGACATAAATCACTGGAGGCTTGCCGGCCGGCACAGTGATCTAGGTTTTACCCCGAAGGGTCTTACCGGATGACCAATCACCTTCATAGGGGCCCGACTTAGCGGCCTCTTGTTCGCGTTTAACCTTCTCGTCGGTTTGCTGCCTAAGTTTGTTTCGATCACACAGACAACATCACTACTCAATCAACGCCGCGCAGCCTGCGCCCATCCGGCCCATACAACTTGTTACCAATAACCGAATTCAAAAACCCGACAACCCGCTGATTACTCGCCATCCGCAGCCCCAACGCCTCGCCATTGGCGATATTAAGCTGCCGCGCCCGCCGCGCCAGTGCCTGCACTTCCCGCCAGGCCGCGACGCAATCGGCATCCTGCGCCGCCTTCAGCGCCCCCTGCCGCCCTGCCCCATAGCCGAGCTTCAACTGCGCCCCAGACCGAATCGCTTCCAACTGCTCCAGCTTCTGCAACGCCGCCTGCTTGCACGCCGTCAGTTCCTGCAGCTTTTCACCGTCGACCTTGGCCTGGGCCAATGCACGCCGTTCCAGTTCCAGCCAGTCGATCAGTTCGACGATCGCCTGCTGCTGCAACTCCAAGTGTTTCGCCAGACTCATAGGTACCTGCTGCTCATCGACCAACGCTCATGGAAGGGTTTCGCGCACGCTGGAGGCCAGGCCGTCGAAGATCGAATCCGCGCTGACCTGATAGGTGCCACTGTCGATGGCCTGGCGCAGCGCCGCGACTTTCTCCATGTCCACGTCCGCCGACGTTGCGACCTGCGAGCTGGCGGTGCTGCTGGAGACTTGCACGCCGTCGTCGAGAGTGGCTTCGAGAGGTTGCAGTTCCACGCGTTGATTACCGCCTGCTTTGCTGTCAGCGGGCGCCAGGGTGTTGGTCAGGTTTGCACTTATGATTTTCACGTTAGAGGCTTCAATTGGCTGTGGTTGGGTCAACTATCGGCAATCGCGACGGCAAACTTTGACCGGTAATCGGGTTTCGCTGAAAAAATCAGTAGCGCAGCTGCAATTCGTTCTGGCCCACCACCTGGGCGTTGAGCATTTTGCCGTCGTTGCCCATGACGCGCACGTTGCCGCCCAGGCTGCCGTTGTCCAGTGCCTTGCCTTCGCGGCGGATGGTGAAGCCAGCGCCCCGGGCCTGCAGGACCACGCGGGCGTTCCGCTCGACCAGCCAACGCTCGCGCACGTGATTCACGGTGATCACCATGCCCCGGCTTAGGTTGCGGCTGGCCTGGCGGCCGATGATCTGCGAAGGCTCGAACACGCTGCCTTTGGGCAGGCGCTCCAGCGGGCCGCGCTTGAGTTCCAGCATCGGCGCCTTGATCACCTCACCCGCGGCAATCCGCTGACGGCTGACCACGTAGTCGCCGACCACGCGCACGCTGACTTGCAGGTAACCCGCGACCTCGTCCAGGCAACGCACGCCCACGGCCACACGACCGATCACGCTTTGCTCCGGGCGCACCAGGTACGGCCGCGGGTGGGCGCAGGCCGCGATGCGCGCCGCTGGCTGGCCGATGTCCACGGCAACCAATTGGGCGCGCGCGGGCAAGCGTGGCGCAATCACCTCGCGCACCTGCTCCTGCAGGCCGTCCGCCTGGGCCAGGGTGCAGCACAACAGGCCCATCAAGCCCCACATCCGTCTTGTCATCGATCCCGCCCTCCGCGCTACCCAGCGCAGAATTCTAGTCGCCCCGCCAGCGAGGCAAGGCCTGAATTGGTCGTCAAATAGCGGCCTGTTTCGGCCTTTGCCGGGGCAGCCTTGGGACTAACCTGCGAGCCGTTCATTTATTTGATGCACAGGTCCGCAACCATGATCGACAAGCTCGACAACGAGCTGCGCTTTCAGCAGGACGCAATGAGTTTGCGGGCTGAGCGCCAGCAGGTATTGGCCAATAACATCGCCAACGCCGACACACCCAACTTCCGCGCGCGGGATTTCGACTTCAGCGCCGAACTGGCCAGCTCCCTGCAAAAGTCCCACACCCAGGGCCGCGGCATGACCCTGGCCACCACGTCCGACCGCCACCTGCACGCCGACTCCAGCCGCTTCGCCAGCCGCGACCTGCTCTACCGCGTGCCGGACCAACCGAGCCTGGACGGCAACACCGTGGACATGGACCGCGAACGCGCGCAGTTCACCGATAACGCCGTGCGGTACCAGGCCAGCCTGACCTTTCTGAGCAGCCGCCTGCAGTCGCTCAAGACCGCCATGCAGTCCGAATAACCCAGGGAAACCACCATGTCGATGTTCAGCATTTTCGATATCGCCGGCTCCGCGCTGAGCGCCCAGTCCCAGCGCATGAACGTAACCGCCAGCAACCTGGCCAACGCCGACACCACCAGCGGCCCGGACAACGAAGCCTACCGGGCGCGGCAGGTGGTGTTCGAGTCGCAATACCAGGCCGGCAGCAGCATCGGTGGCGTGCGCGTCAGCCAGGTGGTCGAAGACGGCTCGCCGATGCGCCAGGAATACCGCCCCGGCGACCCATTGGCCGACGAATCGGGCTTCGTGACCATGCCCAACGTCGAGCCGGTGGGCGAAATGGTCAACATGATCTCCGCGTCGCGCTCTTACCAGGCCAACGTCGAGGTCATGTCCACCAGCAAGGAAATGATGCTGAAAACTTTGACCCTAGGTGAGGCGTAAACCATGACCAGTACGATTGCCAGCTCGGTGCTGTCGACGATGAACAGCACCAGCACCACTGCCGAAAGCACCACTTCGGCGGCGGACGATTTGCAGGACCAGTTCCTCACGCTGCTGACCACCGAGCTGCAGAACCAGGACCCCACCGACCCGATGGACAACAGTGAGATGGTCACCCAGCTGGCGCAGATCAGCACCATCAGCAGCATCGAAGACGTCACCAGCACCCTGGAAGGCATCTCCAGCCAGATCAGCGCCTCCGAAACCCTGCAAGCCTCGGCCTTGGTGGGCAACGGCGTGTTGATCGACGGCAATGTGATCCAGGTCGACAGCGGCGTGGCGACCACGTTTGGCGTCACTCTGGACAGCGATGCCGACAGCGTCAGCGTCACCATCAAAGACAGCAGCGGCACCGTCGTGCGGACCCTGGACGAGGGCAGCATGAGCGCCGGCACCCAGGCGTTGTCGTGGGACGGCCTGCAAGACGACGGCACCACGGCCGCCGACGGCGCCTACACCTTCTCTATCAGCGCTACCACCGACGACGTCGCCGTGGCCAGCACCGCCCTGAAATACGCGCTGGTCACCGGCGTCACCACCGACAGCAGCAACGAAGTCGCGCTGGACCTGGGGGGCGTCAACGACAACGTCGCCCTCAGCGACATCAGTCTTGTCCTCTGACCCTCTACCTAACGAAGGAGAAACACCATGGCTTTTTCCCAAGCGCTCAGTGGTCTGTCGGCAGCGTCCACCGACCTCAACGTGGTCAGCAACAACATTTCCAACTCCCAGACCGTGGGCTTCAAAAGCTCGACCACGCAGTTCGCCGATGTGTACTCCGGCGCCGACGTCGGCCTGGGTACCCAGGTCTCGGGCGTGGTGCAGAACTTCGAATCCGGCAGCCTGACCACCACCGATAACGCCCTGGACCTGGCGATCAACGGTGACGGTTTCTTCACCTTCTCCGACGGCACGCAAACCGTGTACTCGCGCAACGGCCAACTGACCCTGACCGCCGACGGTTACCTGGAAAACGCCGCCGGCGATCAACTGCTCGGGGTCAACGGCGTGATCCAGATCCCCACCACCGGCATGCAAGCCAGCGCCAGCACCGAGCTGGACGCAGAGCTGAACCTGGACGCCAGCGAGGACATCATCACCACCACCTTCGACCAGACCGACTCGTCGACCTACTCCTATTCCACCAGCGCGACGCTCTACGACTCCCTGGGCATCAGCCACACCAGCACCCTGTATTTCAGCAAGACCGCCGACAACACCTGGGACGTACACACCGCCATCGACGGCAACCTGCTGACCGACTCCCAGACCGTCAGCTTCAGTTCCAGCGGCCTGATCACCAGCGGCGAAACCGGCACCTACACCTACGACCCGGCCAACGGCGCGGCCAGCCTGTCGCTGACCCTGGACCTGACCGGCACGACCCAGTTCGGCAACGACTCCTCGGTGTCCGACATCACCCAGAACGGCTACACCTCCGGCAGCCTGGTGAGCTTCACCATCGACGAGACCGGCACGGTGGTCGCCACCTACTCCAACGACCAGACCAAAAACATCGACCAGATCCAGCTGGCCACCTTCAGCAATGAAAACGGCCTCAAAGCCAACGGCGACAACACCTGGCTGGCCACCACCTCCTCCGGCCAGGCGCTGCTCGGCGTGGCCAGCAGCGGCTCGCTGGGCTCGATCCTGAGCGGCACCACCGAAGACTCCAACGTCGACCTGACCGCCGAACTGGTCAACCTGATCATTGCCCAGCGCAACTTCCAGGCGAACGCCAAGTCGGTGACGGCGCAGAGCGAAGTGTTGCAGCAAGCCGTGAATATCGGTTCCTGACCCTATGGATCGCATGCTCTTCACGGCCATGAGCGGGGCCAATCAGGCGCTCGAACAGCAGGCCGTCGTGGCCAACAACCTGGCCAATATCGTCACCCCGGGCTTTCGCGCGCAACTGGTGGAGATGCAGTCTTCGCCGGTGGCGGGCGAAGGCTTGCCGACCCGCGTGTCGGTGGCCGCCAACGGCGTGGGCGTGGACTGGAGCGAAGGGCCGATCGTGCATACCGACCGCGCGCTGGACGTGGCCCTTGGCGCAAACGTGATGCTCGCCGTGCAGGCCGGCAACGGCCAGGAAGCCTACACCCGGCGCGGTGACCTGCAGGTCGACGGCACCGGCGCCATGACCGTGGGTGGGCGCCCGGTGATCGGTGACGGCGGGCCGATCAGCGTGCCGCTGGGCAGCGAGGTCACCCTGGGCAGCGACGGCACCATCAGCGTGCGCGAGCTGGGCATGGAACCCCGCGGTTTGAGCCCGGTGGGCAAGTTGAAGCTGGTGTCGGCGCCGCCCGGCACCTTGCAGGCCGGCACCGACGGCTTGTTCCGCAGCGCGAACGCGCAGCCGCTGCCGGCCGACGACAGCCTGCGCGTGGCGCCCGGTGCGTTGGAAGGCAGCAACGTCAGCCCGACCAACGCCATGGTCGCGATGATCGACAACTCGCGGCGCTACGACATGCAGATGAAAGCCATCAGCACCGCCGACGAAAACGCCAAACGCGCCAACAGCCTGCTTTCCCTGCAGGGCTGACCTCCCGGTTGAATAGACAAGGAACCGAACGATGATCCGATCACTGTGGACGGCGAAAACCGGACTGGAAGCCCAGCAGGGGCAAATGGACGTGATCGCCAACAACCTGGCGAACGTCAGCACCAACGGCTTCAAGCGCTCGCGGGCAGTGTTCGAAGACCTGGTGTACCAGAACGTGCGCCAGCCCGGCGCCCAGAGCAGCACCGACACGCGCCTGCCCTCCGGCTTGCAAGTGGGCACCGGCGTGCGCGAAGTCGCCACCGAGCGCCTGCACACCCAGGGCAACCTGGAGCAAACCAGCAACTCCAAGGACCTGGCCATCAACGGCCAGGGCTTTTTCCAGGTGGACATGCCCGACGGCAGCACCGGCTACACCCGTGACGGCAGCTTCCAGCTCGATGCCAATGGCGAGATGGTTACCTCCAACGGCTACAAGCTGTCGGCCGGCGTGACCATCCCGGCCAACGCCACAGCCATCACGATCAGCAGCGACGGCATCGTCTCGGTGACCACGCCCGCCGCGTCTACCTCGACCCAGGTCGGCCAATTGAACCTGGCGTTGTTCATCAACCCGGCCGGCCTGGAAAGCATCGGCCAGAACCTGTACCTGGAAACCGATGCCTCGGGCTCGCCCACCGAAACCACGCCGGGCCTGAACGGCGGCGGCACGCTGTCCCAGGGCTACGTGGAAACCTCCAACGTCAACGTGGTGGAAGAAATGGTCGGCATGATCCAGACCCAGCGCGCCTATGAAATCAACAGTAAGGCCGTCGAAAGCTCGGACGAGATGCTCCAGCGTCTGACCCAGCTCTGAGCGCCCGGTTCGAGACTCCCTTTATGGCTCACAAGTATCTTCTGGCCGGCGTGCTGGCCCTCGCCGGCTGCGATCAACTGCCCCACAAACCGGTGGTGCCCGACGAAGAAGTCCAGGCGCAGGGCTACCCCGCGCGCCTGGCCAACGGCTCGATCTACCAGAGCAGCCGCTCGCAACCGCTGTTCGAAGACCGCCGCCCGCGCATGGTCGGCGACACCCTGACCATCGAGCTGGAAGAACAGGTCAGCGCCAGCAAGAACTCCTCCTCCAATGCCAGCCGCGCCGGCTCCATGGGATTGAGCCTGGCGACCACCTCCAGCCGCGCCAGCCAGGTCGGCTCCTTTGGGCTGGATGCTTCGACGACTCATGACTTCCTGGGCGCCGGCGGTTCCCAGGCGAACAACTCGTTCACCGGCACAATTTCCGTGACGGTGATGCAGGTGATGCCCAACGGGCACTTGCGTGTGCGCGGCGACAAACAGATCGCGATCAACCAGGGCACCGAGTTCATCCGCTTTTCCGGGCTGGTCAACCCGCGCAGCATCACCGGCGAGAACACCGTGTCATCGACCCAGGTGTCCCAGGCGCGCATCGAATACGTGGGCGATGGCTACATCAACGAAGCGCAGCGGATGGGCTGGCTCCATCGCATCCTCCTCAACGTTTCCCCTTTCTGAGTACCCACGCCATGTTCACTAGAGCCGCCCGAACGTTGCGCACCCTGCTGCTGAGCTGCCCGTTGTGGCTGGGGGCAACGGTTCACGCCGAGCAGATTCGCGACATCGCCGACTTCGCCGGCATCCGCCCCAACAACCTGGTGGGCTACGGCCTGGTGGTCGGCCTGGATGGCAGCGGCGACCAGACCACCCAGAGCCCGTTCACCGAACAGGGCCTGACCAACATGCTGTCGCAATTGGGCGTGACCCTGCCGGCCGGCGCGAACATGCAGATGCGCAATATCGCGGCGGTGATCGTCACCGCCAACCTGCCGGCCCTCTCGCGCCCGGGGCAGCAGATCGATGTGGTGGTGTCGTCCATCGGCAACGCCAAAAGCCTGCGCGGCGGCACCTTGCTGATGACCCCGATGAAGGGCGCCGATGGCGAGGTGTACGCCATGGCACAGGGCAACCTGCTGGTGGGCGGCGCCGGCGCGTCGGCCAACGGCAGCAGCGTGACGGTCAACCAGTTGGCCGGCGGGCGCATCAGCCGAGGCGCGATTATCGAGCGCACGGTGGCGCTGAATTTGAACAACGACCACGGCCTGCTCGGTTTGTCCCTGCACGAACCGGACTCGGCCACGGCACAACGCGTGGTGTATGCGATTAACCTGGAAATGCGTCGAACCGTGGCCTCGGCGGTGGACGGCGGGATGATCGAGATTCAGGGCCCGGTGTCGCCCAATGAGCGCACCAACTTCATGGCGCGCATCGAGAGCATCGAAGTGTTGCCGATCCAGGCGCGCCCCAAGGTGATCCTCGATTCGCGCACCGGCTCCATTGTGCTCAACAGCTCGGTGAAGCTGTACCGCGCCGCCGTGGCACACGGCAATTTGTCGGTGATCATCGACACCACCAACACGGTCAGCCAGCCCGGCGCCTTCAGTGGCGGCCAGACGACGACCAGCTCCCAGAGCAATATTTCCATCGAGTCCCAAGGCGGTTCGCTGCATTTGCTCGAAGGCACGGCGAACCTGATGGACGTGATCAAGGGCCTGAATGCGCTCGGCGCCACGCCACAGGACCTGATGGTGATCTTGCAGGCGCTCAAGGCGGCCGGTTCCTTGCGGGCCGAGTTGGAGATCATCTGATGAACAAAGGCGGCAGTACCGATGGCTTTGCCCTGGATGTGCAAGGCCTGGACCGGCTGCGCAACAGCGCGCACCTGGACCCGCAATCGGGGCTCAAGCAAGCCAGCAAGCAGTTCGAGGCGCTGTTCCTGCAGATGATGCTCAAGAGCATGCGGGCGGCGGTGCCCAAGTCGGAGATGTCGAACAACTCGCAGACCGAGATGTACACCGAGATGCTCGACCAGCAGTGGGCCCAGAGCCTGGCGGGCAAAGGTATCGGCCTTGCCGAGCAACTGACCCGACAACTGAGCGGCTACACCACCCGGCAGGCGCCTGAACTGGACAGCGCCACCACAGCCTTCCTCGACCTGCCGCCCTCGCGCCCCTCGCCGTTTGCCAGCCCGGCGTTCGATGCCTGGAAACGCCGTGAAGTCAGCGGCGGCGACAAGGACCAGCCCGAGCATGTACAGGCGTTTATCGCGCGCTTGAGCGAACCGGCGCAAAAGGCCGCCCGCGCCAGTGGCGTACCCGCCGAGTTGATCCTGGCCCAGGCCGCCCTGGAAACCGACTGGGGCCGGCGCACCATCACCACCGCCCAGGGCGCCGACAGCCACAACCTGTTCGGCATCAAGGCCGGCGGCCAGTGGCAAGGCGCGACGACCCAGGTGATGACCACCGAATACACCGACGCCCAAGCGCAAAAACAGCTGGAAGCGTTTCGTGTCTATACCTGCGACGACGCTGCCTTCAACGACTATGCACGCCTGATGCGCAACCGCCCCGGTTATGCCGCCGTGCGCAATGCCGTCGATGCGCCCCAGGCCGCCATCGCGTTGCAACAGGGCGGTTACGCCACCGACCCGCGCTATGCACAGAAGCTGATTTCGGTGATGGCCACCATCGGTCCGCTGCGCAACGTGCCGGCCGTGGCGCAACTGCAAAACGATTTATAGAACAGGGGTCAAGTTGCCCTTTTGCCGGGCCGATAGTGCCAACCATGTAGCCCAGGAGCTTCTCGATGAGCATTATTTCCATTGGCGTCAGCGGCCTGACCGCCGCGCAGATCGCCCTCAGCACCAGCAGCAGCAACACCACCAACGCCTACACGGCGGGCTACACCTTGCAGGTGGCGAACTTCTCCGAATCCACCTCGGGCAGCGGCGTGCAGATCGCCAGCGTCGACCGCCAGTACAACCAATTCGTCACCAGCCAGCTCAACAGCTCCATCAGCGCCGAAAGCGCGCTGTCGACCTACCAGACCGAAGTCGACCAGATCGATAGCCTGCTGGCCGATGGCGATGCCAGCCTCGACACCCTGATGCAAAGCTTCTTCTCGTCGATCCAGACCCTGACCTCCGACGCCAGCGACACCGCCGCGCGCGAAGAAGTGGTCGGCGCCGCGCAAACCCTGACCTCGCAGTTCACCCAGTTGGGCAGCTACCTGGACGACATGGCCAGCGACGTGAACAGCCAGATCAGCGACCAGGTCACCCAGGTCAACGACCTCACCGAACAGATCGCCGGCCTCAACAAAAAGATCAGCCTGTCCGACGCCCTGGGTTCGACGTCCAACGCCCTGCTCGACCAACGCGACCTGCTGGTCAGCCAGCTCAGTGAACTGGTGGACGTGGATGTCACCACCCAAAGCAACGGCAGCTACACCGTGGCGCTGAGCAACGGCCTGGCGCTGGTGTCGGGCAATGACAGCTTCGATCTGCAGACCGCCGTCTCGGCCAGCGACCCGACGCAAACCGTGGTCACCTACGTCGACGCCGCCGGCCACACCACGGTGCTCGACGACTCCACCTTCGAAGGCGGCTCCCTGGGCGGCCTGATGGACTTTCGCGACACCAGCCTGAGCGACGCGCAAAACCAGCTGGGCATCCTGGCAGTGAGCCTGACCCAAGCCTTCAACACCTTGCAGGCAGCAGGCATCGACCTGAATGGCGACAGCGGCAGCGCGTTCTTCTCGGTGGATGACCCGAGCATCTACGGCAACACCCAGAACACCGGCGACGCGACGCTGAGCGCGACCTTTACCGACGATGTCAGCGCCCTGAGCGCTACCGACTACACCGTCAAGTATTCCGCCACCGACGGCTACACGGTGACCCGCAACGACAGCGGCGCCAGCGTCACCTCGACCTACGACGCCAATAACGACACCCTGACCTTCGCCGGCATGAGCGTGGCCATCAGCGGCACCGCCGATGACGGCGACAGTTTCCTGGTACTGCCCACACGCAACGCCGCCAGCAGTTTCAGCACCTTGACCAGCGACGGCAGCCTGATCGCGGCAGGCACCTCCACCGGCAGCAGCGACAACAGCAATGCCCTGGCGATGCTCAACCTGCAGACCGACAGCATCGTCGGCGGCAGCAAGACCCTCAGCCAGACCTACTCGGCACTGGTCAGCGACGTGGGCAGCACCGCCAGCAAGGTCGCCGGGCAACTGGAAACCCAGTCGGGCCTCACCGAGCAACTGACCACGCTGCAACAGTCGGAATCGGGGGTGAACCTGGATGAAGAGGCGGCCGACCTGATCGTCTACCAGCAGTATTACCAGGCCTGCGCGAAGGTGGTCGAAGTGGGCACGTCCCTGCTCGACACCCTCCTCGATATCAACTGATAACTTTCTGAGCGGAGCGACGCCATGCGCCTCAGCAGTGCGACGATTTACAACCAAAGCCTGAACTCGATGCTCGCCCAGGAAAGCGCCTACCAGGACGCCGCCCAGGAAGTGTCCAGCGGCACCCGGGTGGTCAACCCTTCGGATGATTCGCTGGCCGCCGCCCAGGCCGTCAACGTGCGCCAGGCCATCGCCGCGAATACGCAATATGCCGACTCGCGCAGCACCATCAGCACGTCCTTGTCCCAGGAAGAAAGCACCCTGGACAGCATCAACGATGCCATCACCAGCGCCAAGGCGCTGATCGTGCAAGCCAACAACGGCACCTTGAGCGACGCTGACCGCGAGTCCATCGCCACCTCGCTGCAAGGGGTGTACGACACGCTGGTGACACTGGCCAACGCCACCGACAGCAACGGCAACTATCTGTTTTCCGGCTACCAGAGCCAAAGCCCGGCGTTTGCCACCGATGCCAATGGCGATCTGGTGTACCAGGGCGACGACAACGCGATCAAACAACAGGTCAGCTCCACCCAGAGCATGGCCAGCGGCGATACCGGGGCGACGATTTTCCTCTCGGTAAGCAGTTCGGCGGGGTTTATCGCCGAGGCCGGCGACAACAGCGGCAGCGTGACCTTCAGCGGCCCGACCATTACCGATACCCAGGACGCCAATTACGGCACCGGCTTCAGCCTGACCTTCAGCACCGCCGCCGACGGCACCGCGCAATACAGCCTCGACGGCGCCACCCCGGTGGCGTACACCTCGGGCGACACGCTGGAAGTCAACGGCCTGTCCCTGACCTTGAGCGGCACCCCGGTGGACGGCGACACGGTTACCGTGAGCAAGGCCGCCGACGCCGACCCGGACCTGTTCGCGACCCTGAAAAACCTGATCTCGGTGCTGCAGACCCCGGTGGAAACCGACGCCGACCAGGCCAACCTGGACAACACCCTGTCCACCGCCAGTCGCCAACTGAGCAATGCCCAGGACAACGTACTCACGGTGCAGACCTCTGTCGGCTCGCGGCTTAACCAGCTGGACGTGCTCGACACCATCGGCGACGACCTGGCGCTGAGCTACACCGAACGCCTGTCGGGGTTGGTGGATGCCGACTACACCGAGTCGGTCACCGAGTACACCGCACTGCAAGTGGCCTTGCAGGCGGCGCAGCAGACCTTCGTCAGCATCCAAAAGATGTCGCTGTTCGAATACATCTAAAACTGCGAGAGGGAGCTTGCTCCCGATAGCGCTGGATCAGTCACCAGATGCACGGGCTGAAACACCGCCATCGGGGGCAAGCCCCCTCCCACAGTTGGACCGTGGCAGCTGATTGGCCAAAAATAGTCCTAAACCCAGCCCACAGAAGCCCATCAACTGCGACGCCCCCATGTCACTGTTCAAACACATCAAAAACTGTGGGAGGGAGCTTGCTCCCTCCCACAGTTGGACCGTGGCAGCTGATTGGCCAAAAATAGTCCTAAACCCAGCCCACAGAAGCCCATCAACTGCGAAGCCCCCATGTCACTGTTCAAACACATCAAAAACTGTGGGAGGGAGCTTGCTCCCGATAGCGCTGGATCAGTCACCAGATGCATGGGCTGAAACACCACCATCGGGGGCAAGCCCCCTCCCAC
>Ga0067045_1004451_pt1 | contig 16695 bp, 19 predicted proteins | sample TerdegcTABiofilm_FD_59184 | JGI IMG/M metagenome (GOLD analysis project Ga0067045, IMG submission 59184) | Combined Assembly of (Gp0054472, Gp0054536) Wastewater bioreactor microbial communities from Singapore -Terephthalate degrading...
TCTTTTATTTATAGAGATGATGGCAAACTACAAGAAAAACGTTTCGGATATATATAAACAAATAGAATCCTCATACGGGTCTTCCAATTTTATAAGAGAAGACATATCGACTCTTAAGGTCACAAGTTCGAAATATTCTTACGCAATGAAGGTTAAATCCAGACTTCCCAAAACGGTTTTGAATAAAAACATAAAGGAAATAGTGACCATAGACGGAATAAGGGTCATACTTGAAAACGATTGGTGGTTTTTAATAAGACCCAGCGGCACCGAACCGCTATTGAGAATATATGTGGAAACAGACACCGAAAAACATTCCAAAGAACTTATGAAGTTTGCCAAAGAGATATCGATTATTTGATTTTTAAGGAGGAAGAAATGGAAAAAATAAGATTAGTTACATCCGAATCGGTTACCGAAGGACATCCCGATAAGGTTTGCGACCAAATTTCCGACGCGGTTTTGGACGAAGTTTTGGAAAAAGATTCCAAAAAAGAAAAAGCGAGAGTTGCCTGCGAAACTTTTATAACCAGAGGTATGGTGATAGTCGGCGGCGAGATTACCACCGAAGCCTGGATAGATGTGGAAGAGCTTGTAAGAAAGGTTGTTAAAGAAATAGGATATACCGATAACAGATACGGTTTTAATTATGAAAACTGCGCCGTTATAAACTGTATAGGAAGACAATCTCCGGATATAGCTCAGGGGGTGGATCACGGAGGAGCCGGCGACCAGGGGCTTATGGTGGGATACGCTTCCAACGAAACCAAAGAGCTTATGCCTTTGCCCATAGTTTTGGCCCATAAACTTACTTTGAGATTGAAAGAAGCGAGAGAAAAAAAGATTTTGGACTACTTAGGTCCGGATGGAAAATCTCAGGTTACCGTCGAGTATAGAGACGGCAAGCCCTTTAGAATAGACGCGGTAGTTTTATCCACTCAACATTTAGATACCATACTCGACAACACCGGCAAAAAAATAACCAAAAAAGCCTGGAACGAAATAAAAGAAACGGTAATAGATTATGTTTTAAAAGAAACTTCCATGGTCGATGAAAAAACAAAAATATATATAAATCCGACCGGGAAATTCGTCATAGGGGGACCGCAGTCTGATACCGGAATGACCGGGAGAAAAATAATAGTCGATACTTACGGCGGAGTGGCTCCTCACGGAGGAGGCGCTTTCTCAGGCAAAGATCCGACGAAAGTGGATAGGTCCGCGGCTTATATGGCGAGATACATAGCCAAAAACATAGTGGCGAGCGGCGCCGCTGATAGATGTACGGTTCAGTTAGCCTACGCCATAGGCGTTGCGGAACCTGTCGGTCTTTATGTCGATACCCATGAGACCGGAAAGATATCCGACGAGGAGCTTGTAAAAATAGTCAGAAAGAATTTCGATCTTACTCCGAGAGGCATAATAAGGGATTTGGATTTATTAAAACCGATATACAGAAAAACCGCCTCATACGGACACTTCGGAAGAGAACTGAAAGAGTTTAAATGGGAAAAAACCGATAAGAAAAATATTTTTTCCTCAAATAGCGCAAACAAAGAAAAAGTAAGAATATAAAGAGGATTTATGATTACCAAACTTAAATACGACGTAAAAGATTTGTCTTTAGCCCCGGTCGGAAAAAAGAGGATAGAATGGGCCGCAAAAGACATGCCGGTATTAAAACTTATAAGCGAAAGATTTGAGAAAGAGAAGCCTTTCAAAGGATTAAAAATATCTTCCTGTCTTCATGTGACCACGGAGACCGCAAATCTTATGATTACGCTAAAAAAAGGCGGTGCGGATGTCGCTCTTTGCGCTTCAAATCCTTTATCTACTCAGGACGATGTCGCGGCAAGCCTCGTAAAAGACTATGGAATAAAGGTTTTTGCGATAAAAGGCGAGGATAACAAAACTTATTATTCTCACATAGAAGCGGCCATAGAACATAAACCTAACATAACCATGGACGACGGGGCGGATGTAATATCCAGCATACATAAAAAATGGGGTTCGATAGATTTCAATATAATGGGCGGAACGGAAGAAACCACAACCGGAGTGATAAGGCTTAGAGCGATGGTAAAAGACAAAGCTTTAAAATATCCGGTGATAGCCGTAAACGATTCCATGACAAAACATATGTTCGACAATAGATACGGTACCGGCCAGTCTACGATAGACGGCATATTGAGAGCGACAAACATTCTTTTATGCGGTAAAAAAGTGGTGGTATGCGGATACGGTTGGTGCGGAAGAGGCGTTTCTTTAAGAGCAAAAGGGCTTGGAGCTGATGTGATAGTCACCGAGGTTGACGAGGTTAAGGCTTTGGAAGCGGTTATGGACGGATACAGGGTTATGAGTATGGACGAGGCCGCAAAGATAGGAGACGTATTTATAACCGTTACCGGAAACATAAACGTAATAGACGAGAGACATTTTAAAAATATGAAAGACGGGGCTATCGTTTGTAATAGCGGCCATTTTAACGTCGAGATAAATATTCCGGCTTTAAGAAAGATTTCTTCTTCTAAGAAAATGGTCAGAGATTTCGTTGAAGAGTATAAAGTAGGGAATAAAAAGATATATTTGCTGGCTGACGGCAGGCTTGTGAATTTAAGCGCTGCGGAAGGACATCCAGCGTCGGTTATGGATATGTCGTTTGCAAATCAATCTTTAGCCTGCGAATATATAGTTAAAAATCACAATAAACTTGAAAATAAGGTTTATGTGATAAGCGAGACCATAGACAGAGAAATAGCTAAGCTTAAGCTTAAATCTATGGGAGTAAAGATAGACAAACTGACAGAGGAACAGAAAAAGTATCTCGCAAGCTGGCAGGAAGGAACATAAATGTTTTTATCGGAGTTTTTATCCGGTGAGGATTTCGGGAGGGGGATATGAGGTTTGTAATAGTCGACGATAACTCGTCTACCAGACTTACGGTTAAAATAGCCCTTGAAAAAATGGGTCATAACGTAGTGGGAGAAGCGGAAAATTATGACGAAGCCGTGAAGGTCATATCCGAAACCGATTTCGATATCTTGCTTTTAGACCTTTTAATACCCGGAGGAAGCGGAGTTGACGTGCTGAGAAAGGTCGGGACAAGAAACAAAAAAGTCATAGCTATTACGGCTTTGGAGCAGGATGGGATAGATAAAGAACTTATGAGGCTCGGAGTTTGTTTCATATTGAGAAAACCGTTTTCGTTCGACGAGCTTAAAAAAGCGATAGAAGAGTGCGTATGAAAGAAAAAATAGACGCTTTAAAAAATCTTGTAAGCGCCGGACTTTTAAAATCTACCGAGAGACTTAATAAAGTTTCGTCTTTTAGATGGAAAGTTCTGGATGTAAGTTTCGAGCTTTCTCGAAAAGATTACGAGTCGGTTTGCGTTTATTTGATTTCAAAAAATTACGATAAATTGGCTTTTTTGCTTTTCATAAAAAAAGAAGACGCAAGTAAAATTTTTAAAATATTTTCGGGTTACTATCTTTCCGATTCTTTCGAATATAAAAAATCTTACGAGCTTTTAATATCCGAAATAGGTAACATAATGCTTAATTCGGTTTTAAGCGAAATAGCCAATAGGCTTTCAAAGATAATAATACCCGATGTTCCGAGAATAATAAACGGAGAAAAGAAATTCATACTTGAAAATATATCCGGAATGCTTGAGGAGAATAAATCCAAGGTTCCTTTGTCGGCCACTGTTTTGGTCGAAAGCGAAAACGATAAGTTGTCCATAGAGCTTTACTTTTTTATAGAAAACGGCGTAATAGAAAAATTATGATTTTTAAATTGTTTTTTTTGTTTTTTTCTTCTTTTTTGTCGGCTCAAAGTTTCGAATTTTCTTTGGAGAAAAACATAAGCGGAATAAAGAATAAGCTGAAATACGAAAAAGTCAACGAAATTAATTTCGACGCCAAAAATTTAAACAAAGATTATAGAATAGCTTTAAACATAAAAAACGATTCTCAGACTAATTTTACGGCCATGGTGATACGATATTCTTTTAAGTTAAATATGTCTAAAAACGACAGGAATTTCCAAACAGTTTCACTTTTTGCCTCAAGCATAAGAGTTTCCGAAATAAAAAAAGGCATCAGTAAACAGATTTACATATACGACATAAAAAATATTTTTCCGGAGATGAAAAGGTTTTTAGACGCGGGATATAAACCCGTGGAAATAATAATTGAAACCATGAAAGAGCCGAGAAAAAACGAAGATCTTATAGCATACTCCGCTCAGTTTCCGATTAAATAAAATCAGAGGTGTTATGATAGACATTAAAACGCTTAGAAACTCGCCTGAAGTTATAAAAAAATCCATAATCGATAGAGGCGGAAGATATCTTTCGGCCTTTGAAGATCTTTTGGAAAAAGACAGGTTGTGGAGAGAAACCTTAAAAGAGGTGGAAGAGCTTAGAAATAAAAGAAACGAATTAGCTAAAGATATATCTTCTTATAAGATTAAAAAAGAGGAACCGCCCAAAGAACTTACGGAAACGGCGAAGGAAATAAAAAATAAAATATCGGAAAAAGAAGAATCTTTGAAGGTCATGGAGGCGGATGTAAATTCTTTGCTTTTGTCCATACCAAATATAATAGATCTTTCAGTTCCGGTGGGAAAAAGCGAAGAAGACAACAAAGTGGTTTATGAAGATATAACCTATAAAAAAGAATTCAAATTCAAGCCTCTTACTCATTGGGAGTTAGGCGAAAAACATAAAATTTTGGATTTCGACACCGCGTCAAAATTGAGCGGTTCGCGTTTTGCTCTTTTAAGAGGCAAAGGCGCGAAACTGGAAAGGGCGATAATTCAGTTTATGCTTGATTTGCATACCGAAAAAAACGGATACACGGAAATATTCCCGCCTTTTCTTGTGACGCGAAAAACGATGACCGGAACCGGCCAGCTTCCGAAGTTCGAAGAGGATTTGTACAAGGTTTGCGGAGAGCCCGAGATGTTTTTGATCCCCACCGCCGAGGTTCCTCTTACCAATATGTATGCGGATAGCGTTTTAACCGAGGATATGCTCCCGATGCAATTTACCGCATATACCGCTTGTTTCAGGCAGGAAGCCGGGAGTTACGGAAAGGATACGAAGGGTTTAATAAGAAATCATCAGTTTAATAAAGTCGAACTCGTCTGGATTACGGCTCCGGATTATTCTATGAAAGCTTTAGAGCTTATGCGCTCTCATGCGGAGTCCGTATTAAAACTTTTAAAAATACCCTATAGGGTAATAGAGCTCTGTAGCGCGGATCTGGGCTTTGCTTCTTCCAAAACGTACGATTTAGAGGTCTGGCTTCCTTCGGAGAATAGATTTAGAGAAATTTCTTCATGTTCCAATTGCAAAGATTTCCAGTCGAGAAGAATGAATACGAGATATAAAAAAACCGACGGGAAAATAGAGTATGTTCACACATTAAACGGCTCGGGGCTTGCGGTGGGAAGAACATTCGCCGCGATACTGGAAAACTACCAGAATGAGGACGGAAGCATAACAATACCCGAAGCTCTCGTTAAATATACGGGATTCGATAAAATATGAAATTTTTTTTATTAATCATTCTTTTTTCGCTTAACCTATCCTCTCAGTTTCTAACAAAAGACAATAAAGAGATTATGGATAAAGCGTATGAGGGGATAGAATATATTTATAAAATAAAGCCGGAGAAAGCAAAAGAGAAATTCGAAGAGCTTATTAAAAAATACCCCGACCATCCGTTCGGACATTTCGGGCTTGCGATGAGCAAATGGGCGGAGCTTGAATATCTGGAAGAAGAGTCTTCTCCGAAACTCAACGAGGAGTACCACGATTTAAGCGAAAAAGCTCTGGAGGTAGGCAGGACCTGGGTTAAGAAAAATCCAAACGACGCAAACGCTTATATGTGTTTGGGCGGAACTTACGGGCTTTTGGCCAGATTATATGTTATGCAGCATAGCTGGTGGAAAGCTTATAGAAACGGGAAAAAAGCCGTTTCAAATATGAAAAAAGCTTTAGAAATAGACCCCACTCTCTACGACGCTTATTTAGGCTTAGGTTTGTGGGAATACTCCGCCGGCACTCTCCCGGGCGTTATAAAGTTTCTGGCAAGCCTTATCGTAAGCGGAGATGCCAAAAAAGGAATAGAATACCTAAAGATATGCGCGGAAAAAGGAAGATTTAATGCGACCGCCGCAAAACTCCTTTTGATAGAAATATTTACTCAAACGGATAGCAAATACTCAAATCCGAAAGTCGCCGTCGAATGGTCCAACGAGCTTGTTGAAAGATATCCGAAGCTTGCCCAGATGCAGTTCGTATTGATAGTTTCNTTATACGAAGCGAANATGTACGACGAGGCGGAAAAAGANATGCTTTCTTATCTTAAAAGGATAGACGATAAAACGGAGAGTTATTATCCNAAATACTATCCGAGGATATTTGTCGCTTTAGGCACTTTATATATGATGAAAAACGATTACGATAAGGCTTTCGAATATTTTTTAAAAGCCAAAGAATATATAAAATACGAAGAACATCCTACCCGATGGGCCGTATGGGGAGCGGTAAGGATGGGTAACATTTACGACTTAAAAGGAGTAAGAAATAAGGCGATTGAAGTTTATAAAGAGGCGTTAGGTTATAAAGACCAGTGGGGATTTAAAGAATATATAGAAGAGTACATTAAAAAACCTTTTAACTTTACAATGTATTTGTCAAAACAACTTCCGCCTCCTTGATTATGACGCTTGAAACCGTAATATATCTTTTAATAGCTATAGTAAGTTGGGGATTAGGCGCGATATTCGATAAGCTTACGCTTAAATATTTGGAACCGGTATCCGCTTTTTACGGAAGAACTTTCGTAATGATAATATTTTTCGGGGCCTTGCTATCTACGAGATTTTCAAAAACATTGTCGGATTTGAAGTCGGCTCCCAAAATCGCCGCGGTTTATTTGTCTTTAAGCGTAATAGTTACTATGTTGGGCGTTTTTAGCTATCTAAAAGCGATGAGCTTTTCAGAGGCGTCTAAAATAGTTCCGCTTTCTTCTTCTTATCCCCTTATTACGTTTTTTATAGCGGTATTTTTTTTGGGAGAAAGTTTTACTTTGACAAAATTAGTGGGAACCTTTTTTGTAATAACCGGAATATATTTCATATCAAAATAATATGGCGGTTGTAACTTTAAAAGTATATACGACTTTAAAAGACAGATTGGGGTTTTCTCAAATAGATCTTGAAGCCGAAAACCTAAAGCAGGCCGTCGAAAAATTGTGCGATATGAACAAAGAAATAAAGAATATTCTATTTGAAAATAAAAATAAGATTAAAAATTATTTTGTAATAACATTAAACTCCGAAATAATAGATAACTCCAGAATATCCAGAATCAAATTAACAGACGGAGACATAATAAACATATTCCCGCCCGTTTCCGGAGGTTAGAGATGGACAAACTTTTGGAAATACAGAGAAACGAGATAACCGAACATTTTGTTTATAAAAAAATCGCCGAGTTTGTAAAAAAAGAAGAACATAAAAACATACTTTTAAAAATTTCCAGAGAGGAGCTCGACCATTATAACATACTCAAGGAAATAACCGGGAAAGAGGTTTCTCCTTCGAGTTTTAAAATATTCGTCTACGTAAACATATCCAGGTTTTTAGGTCTTAACTTCGGCTTAAAGCTTATGGAAAACAACGAATCGGGGGCGGAAAAATCCTATTCGGAAATGGATAACCCGAAATTAAAGAAACTGATATTAAGCGAAAAAGAGCACGAGAAAAATCTAATATCTATGATAGACGAAGAGCTTTTAAACTACATAAGCTCGATAGTCCTGGGTTTAAACGACGCTCTTGTGGAGCTTACCGGCGCTTTAACCGGTTTTACTTTAGCCCTTTCAAACTCCAAAATAGTGGCCATAGTCGGTTTTATAACGGGAGTTGCCGCAAGTTTATCTATGGGAGTTTCAAATTATTTATCCGTAAGAAACGAAACCGGTTCGGACAAACATCCGGTAAAATCCGCCTTTTATACGTTTTTCGCTTATCTTTTTACGGTCACATTGCTTATTACGCCTTATATATTCATATCCAACCCTTATCTTTCTTTGTCGGTAGTTTTGGTAATAGTCGTATCCATAATAGCGTTGTTTAATTTTTATAATTCGGTCGCCAGAGGCTTTGGTTTCAAAAAAAGATTTTTTGAGATGGTTATGTTAAGTATGGGCGTGGCTTTTATAAATTATTTGATAGGTTTTTTTATAAAAAAGAATTTTAACATAGAGGTTTAAAATATGAAATCTCATACCAAATATATAACGATAAATACCAAAAAAAGATATGAGATAATAAACATAACCGATGCGGTGGAAGAAGAGGTTAAAAAATCCGGGATAAAAGAAGGGTTGTGCCTTGTAAACGCGATGCACATAACCGCAAGCGTTTTCATAAACGATAACGAATCGGGTCTACATAAAGATTTTTTAAACTGGCTTGAGAAACTCGCGCCCTACTCAAAAGAAGGCTATAATCATAATCTTACCGGCGAGGATAACGGTGACGCTCATCTTAAAAGAACGGTAATGGGAAGAGAAGTGGTTGTGGCCGTGACGGGCGGGAAACTCGATTTCGGCCCATGGGAACAGATATTTTACGGGGAGTTTGACGGACAAAGGCCCAAAAGAATTTTAATAAAGATAATAGGCGAGTGATTATTCCAGCTCTTTTATCAAATCCGCCAGTTCTTTGGATGTGGACTTCATTAAATCTATCATCTCTTTCCTTTCTTTTTCGTCTAAGTCTTTAAAAATCTCGGCCGCGTTTTTTAAAGCGATAGATTTGGATTTTATGGTATGTAAAATTTTTTCAACGCTATCCTTCATAATTTTCAAATTTTTTTAATAAAGAGTAATATCTTCTCGTCGAAATTTTTAACTCTTTTAGCATTTTGGTAGGTTTATTCTCGTTTAATTCGAGCGATTTTTTCATTATTTTATAAGCAAGTTCGTCTAAAAAGTTATCAAGCCCCTTTTCTTTAGAGTGGCTTAACATATCCTCTATGTTAATCGGCTGTTTTTGTTTGGTTTTAAAAAAATATTTTAAAATATCTATGTCTATGTTCCCTTTTGAATTTAAAACCAGATAATCTATCATGCTTTTTAGTTCCCTTACGTTTTCGGGCCAGTCGTAAGTCAATAAAAAATTTGTCGCTTCTTTGCTAAAATACAATTTTCTTTTGTCTTTCGTAAAACTTTCTATCAAAGCGAAAATGTCGTTTATTCTTTGCCTGAGCGGTTTTAAATATATGGTTATGGTGTTTATCCTGGAATAAAAATCGGTTCTTAATTGGTTTTCTTTAATAAGCTTTAGGGGGTCTTCGAGCGTTGCGGATATGAGCCTGAAATCGGACTTTTCTTTTTTATTGGCTCCGACGGGATAGAAAGATTTTTCTTCTATCGCTTTTAAAAGTTTTTTTTGCATCTCAAGGCTCATCGTTCCTATCTCGTCCATAAACAAAGTGCCGTTATCCGCTTCTTTTAGTTTCCCGTTTTTGTTTTCGCTTGCGCCGGTAAAAGCTCCTTTCACATATCCGAATAACTCGGTTTCTATCAGCTCCTCGTTATAAGCCGAGCAGTTTATATCCACAAAGTTTCCGTCTCTATGCGAATATTTATGTATAAGTTTCGCTAAAGTCGTTTTTCCGGTTCCGGTTGGGCCCAGTATCATTATGGGGGCGTCGTGAGAAGCCGATTTTAAAGCGGTTATTATTGTTTTTTTGGTTTCCTCGTCTTTTGTTATAAACTCTTCCGAAAATATTTTTTCTCTGTCCGTTTCTATTTTTTTATAATTTAAAAACCTTTTTATTACCTCGGTTATAACTTTATTTTCGTTTCCTTTTAAATAATAATCGTCCGCGCCTAAAGAATAGCTTTTCCCTATTATTTCGTCGTTTCCGCTGCCGCTGATTATAACCGAGTATATGTTTTTCTTCTTGGCTTCCTCTAAAACCCTAAGCCCGGAGAAATTATCGTTTTTGCCCAAAACCAGGTCTATAAAACATATGTCGTAATTATTCTTTTTTATATATTCGGACGATTTAGAGTAATTATCGGCGGTATCCACCTTATGCCCGTCTAAGTTTTTTAATATTATTTTTTGAGAAAGTTTGTCGTCTTCCACTACCAGAATAGAAAGTTTTTTCATATAAAAATTATACAATATTTAAAAATATTTTCATTTGAAAACAAAATATTTTCATTTGAAAATATTTTAGTATCCTTTTCCCCGTGAGACATCCTTTTTAACTCTGGCATAAAAATTGCAATATATTGCTGGTGAAAGCGTTTTTTGCGCTTTTAATAAACAAATAGGAGGAAGTATGAGGTGGTATATAAAAAGAAAGAATAAAATAGAAAACTATAATTGTATTCTTAATACTGGTCTTTTGTGTGGAGGTTGTTGCGTTGAGTAAAAATCTTAAAGGGCCGAGAGTGCCTCGGCCCTTTAATAAAATAGGAGTTTTTATGTATAAAGTTTCTAAATATAACATAATAGAAAACATAAAAGACGGGATTCTTATTTATAATACTTTTTCAGGCTGTTTTTTGTTCGTAGATAAAGATAAAAAAAATGAAATTGTTGATTTTTTGAAAAATCCAAAATCTAATATTGATTTTGAGACACTTAATAATTTTTTGGAAGCGGGTTTTATAATAAGGAAAGATTTTGATGAGATTGCTGAATTAAAAAAGATTTATTTAAATTCTAAAAAAAACAAAGATAGTTTAAGTATTGTTGTTTTGGCTTCTGAGTCGTGTAATTTTAGCTGCCCATATTGTTTTATAAAAGAAAAAAGAGGATTTAATATGAAATCTTCAGTTTACAAATCTGTTTTGAATTTAATTAAAAAGAATATTAAAAGATTAAAAAATTTAAAAATTCAAATATTTGGCGGAGAACCTCTTTTAAATCATAGGAATAACATATTGTTTTTAAAAAAACTTAATAATATGATAAAAAAATATAATATAAATAAAGAAGTTGTGATTATTACTAACGGATATGCTTTGAACTTGAAATTGTTTAAAGAATATTTAAATGAAGGATGTAATAATTTTCAAATTACTTTGGACGGATATCCGGAGATTCACAATTCTTTGAGATATACTGAAACAGATAAAGATACTTTTAAAAGAATATGGAATAACATAAATGAGATAAAAAAATTGGATAAAAATTTCAAAATGACATTAAGGATTAACTTTCCAGAACTTGATAAAGATAAAATGATTGGATTTGTAGATTTTTTGAGCAAAAATTTTTATAAAGATGAAAGGTTCCAATTATATTTTAGACAAATAGTGGATTATCGTAAAGATATAAAAAATCTAAATATTTGTTCTAAAGAAGACGGAATTAAAAATCAGTTTGAATATTCTTTGCTCTACTATAAAAAAGCGGGAATAGATAAAAATAAAATGGCGGAATATTTTATGCCTAAGCCGATTTCAAAATGGTGCGATGCGGGGAGCGAAAATCATTATATAATAGGTGCGGATGGATTAATTTTTAAATGCGATGTTGAAATAGGAGGTGAAGAATTCGGTTGCGGTAAATTAAAAGATAATGGCGAGGTTGAAATTTATTCTAAAACCTATCATCAAAAATATTCGCCTTATAACAGGAAAAAATGCAAAAACTGCGTTTTACTTCCTATATGTCAGGGTGGGTGCGCGTATTCTTATAAAAATACCGGCAAATGTTTTTATACCGGAGATTTTATAAGAAAAATTATGAGAGATTTCCATTATAATTTCAATAATTGATATGGAGAGGTTATGTTAATAGTAGACAGAGTATCTAAAAAGTTTAATGTAAACGGAAAAGAAAAAATTGCGGTAGATAATGTTTCTGTAAAAATAAAAAAAGGCGAAACCGTGTGTATCGTAGGTCCAAACGGGGCGGGTAAAACCACGACCGTAAAGATATGTTCCGGATTTGTTTCGCCGGACTCCGGAAATGTGTATTACGATTCAATAAGCCTTTTGAATAGAAAAAAATATCTTGAAAAAATTTCGGTTCTTTTTGAAGGAATAAGAAGCATAAACTGGGCTTTAACTCCTTTGGAGAATATGGAATATCTTTCGGGACTCAGGGGTATAAAGAAAAATAAGAAAGATATAGAAAAATACATTGAAATGTTTGAGCTTGGGGATTATAAAAATCAACAATGCAATTCCTTATCCAGAGGAAATCAACAAAAAGTAGCAATAGCATGTTGTTTGTGTTTAGAAACGGATGTGGTTTTTATGGACGAGCCGACATTGGGGTTGGATATGGAAATTTCGCATAAAATAATTAAAATATTAAAAACATACGCTCAAACAAACAAAAAAATATTCGTTATTACAACTCACGACAGCGATTTTATTGAGGAAATAGCCGATAAGGTTTTAATTATAGAAAAAGGCAAAATTATGTTTGAAGGGAGTTGCGAAAAATTTAAAACGGTTCAGAATACAAACACTTTTAAAGAAGCTTATCTTAAATACAGGAGAGTTATATGAAAAGGATTATTACGGTTTTTTTAAACGAGCTAAAGTATTCGTTTATAATTCTCAATAGATACAGAATAAACTGGATGTTCGGGCTTTCAAATCTATTTTTAAGCGTTTTATTTTTAAATTTAGGAATAAAATCTTTTGGCAATTACGTGACAGAAAATGTGTTGGATTTAAAGCTTACTCAAATGATAATAGGCCTTTTTGTTTTTATAGTTATAGCGGAAGGATTAAATAATATTATAAGCAAAATAACCGAAGCCAAACAGTCGGGGGTTCTTGAGCAGATTATTGTTAATCCTTTGGGCTCAAAATATATTTTTGTAATTAAATTTTTTGCTGATTTCGTAATAGTTTTTATAAGCATAGCTATAATAATTCCTCTTACTATGATTATAACTTCTAAAATCATATCCTTTAATATATATAAACTCATTATTCTTCTTATCCCGCTTCTTTTTTGTACTTTGGGGGTTGGGTTAATTTTGGGCGGAGCCACTTTGGTTTTTAAAAAACTTCAATCCGCGACTCATTTGATGCAATTTTTAATACTTACTCTGATGGTAATTCCTTCTTATCCGATTAATCCCTATTCTTTTTTGCCTATAACAGTTGAAAGTATGGCCATAAATAAAGTTTTCTCGTCTCAGATATCTTTAAGTTTTGATTTGGTTGTTTTTCTTTACGCTCATAGTTTGGCTTATTTTATTTTGGGGCTTTTAGTTTATTCTAAATTTGAAGATTACGCCAAAACCAAAGGGATATTAGGCCATTATTAGTTTATCCCGAAATTTTACCTCCAACTATTTATTTTTTGATAATTTATATAATATGATTATCGTTTATTATGAAGTTTATAAATATAAATACCAAAACGAAAAACAAACCTAATTTAAAAACCGTAAAAGCCGCCTCTTTTATAGAAATGGGCGAAGATGAAATAGCTAATCTTATAGAAGAAATAAAAAATTCAAGGCTTTTTAAGCTTCTAAAAGCCTACGGTGCCATTAAAACAAACGGGTTTAAAAAATATAACATATCCAATAATTCTGTGGAGAATCTCCCGAGCGTAGGCAACGAAGATTCGGATATATCTTATCTATTTGAAAACGAAGAAACTTTAAACTTGATAAAAAAAATGGGGGCCGAGAAGTTTAAAAAATATTTTTTGGACGGCGGGTTTGGCGAGGCCGAGATTGAAAAACAATTAAAAATTTCAAAACAAGATATAATTAAAATAAAAGATATCGTTTCAAAAGTTTTTGTCAAAGAAGAGTTTTCAAAAACCAACGCTAAAAAAACGGATTTTAGGCCGAATTACTGCGTTGCGGAAATTAAAATAGAGGGGGGAAAGATACTCCCTTGTTTTTACAACAAAAACATCTGGAAAGACGGGTTTGAGATAGACAAGCAAAAACTCAAAGAATACATAAAAATATCCGGAGACAAAGAAGATGAGATAAAAGAGATAATAGAAAAAATATCTTTGATAGAATACAAAAAATCGTCTTTAGTCTCGCTTATAGAATATTTAATTAAAGAGCAGAAAAAATTTTTAATCTTTGAAAACTACGATTTTTTAAACGTTTTGACTCAAAAAAAGGCCGCAAAAAATATAGGCGTTTGCGAAAGCGTCTTAAATAGACTTATATCTAACAGGTCTTTAAAACTAAACTCCGGCATAATAATACCGATAAAAAATCTTTTCCCTTCTTCTAAAAAAATAAACAAAAACAGGTTTAAAAAAATATTTTCCGAAAACAAAAACCTGACCGACAATGAGCTTTCGGATTTATTTAATAAAAAATACGGCTTAAAACTTTCGAGAAGAACGATAAACCAATACAAAAACGAAATTAAAGATTTATAATTTTTTTAATATATCCATCACTATCTTCGGGTTTGCTCTTCCTTTGGATTGTTTCATAACATAACCTACGATAGGCCCCGTGGCTTTTTCGTTTCCGTTTTTAAAGTCCTCAAAAGCTTTTTTGTTTAGCTCAACCGCTTCTTTTACGAATTTCTCTATTTCGGATAAATCGTTTGTTTGTTTTAAACCCAATTTTTCGACCAAAATAGACGGGCTTTCGTTTGTTTTTAGGGACTCTTCGAAAAGTTTTTTCGCTCCGGCGCTTGAAACCTCGTTGGCCGATAAAAGTCTGGCTATCTCAAACACGAACTTCGGGTTTGGAGCTTTGGTTTCGATATCGGCTTCTTCTATTTTTTGCTGGTTTATGTATCCTAAAACCTGAGTGTTTATTATATTAAGCGAATTTTTGATTGTTTCTTTTTCGCTTGTAAAAGAAAGTATTTTTTCAAAATAAGAGTTAAGATATTTAGAAGAGGTTATCGTTTCTATGTCTTCCTCTTTTACTCCGAATTTTAAAACATATTCTTTTTTAATCTGATAAGGAAGTTTTCCAAGCGATTTTTTTATGTTTTCTATTTTTTCTTCATCTATGTTTAACGGGGGAAGGTCGGGGTCGGGGAAGTATCTGTAATCGTTTGCCATCTCTTTGGTTCTCATAACTACGGTTATCCCTTTGTTTGCGTCCCAGAGCCTCGTTTCATGTTCGATGTTTTCTCCTTTTAATTTTGCTTCGGTTTGCCTTTTAATTTCGTAATTTAGCGCGTCTTTTACCGCTTTAAAAGAGTTTAAATTTTTTATCTCGACTTTGGTCCCGAATTTATCCGTTCCTTTTTCTCTTATAGAAACGTTTACGTCGCATCTAAGCTCGCCTTTTTCCATATCGCAGTTTGATACGTCTATCCATCTTAAAAGTTTTTTAAGTTCCGTAAGATACTCGTAAGCCTCGTCCGGTGTTCTCATATCCGCTTCGCTTACTATCTCCACAAGCGGAACCCCGCATCTGTTAAAATCCACAAGCGTATGCTCCAATTTCTCGCTTCCTATGGCGTGAAGCGATTTGCCAGCGTCTTCTTCTAAATGAGCTCTTTTTATCCTTATTTTTTTGTTAGAAATCTCTATGTATCCGTTTTCGCATATCGGAAGCTCGTACTGGGATATCTGGTATCCTTTGGGAAGGTCCGGATAGAAGTAATTTTTTCTCGCAAAAACCGAAAATTTGTTTATCGAGCAGTTTAAAGCATGGCCTATTTTTATCGCCATCTCGACCGCTTTTTCGTTCGGTTTAGGCAGCGCCCCCGGTTGAGCCGTACATACCGGGCATATGGATGAGTTTGCGGGGGAGTTGGAATCTACTATTTTACACGAGCAAAACATCTTCGTTTGTGTTTTAAGTTGTGTATGTATCTCAAGCCCTATTACCGATTCAAATTCCATTTTTTCCTCCGATCTTATCTATTTTTTTTATGATTTCCTTATCGCTTTCATACTCCGCCATATCCAGAGCTTTATTAAAATCCGCCCATCTTATTTCTTCTATCTCGTCGGGGGTTTGTATCTCTCCGCTATCTTCAACCGGCTTCATAATATACCAAAAAACCTTCTTTTCGACCTTTTGGCCGTTTCTATTAAAAAAATAATGAGATACGTAAAATTCCTTTTCGTCCGTTATTTCACATTTTACCCCCGTCTCTTCAAAGACCTCTCTCAAAGCGGCTTTCTGTGGGGTTTCTCCTTCTTCTATGTGCCCTTTGGGAAAAGTCCAGACCTTTCTTCCGGTTATGGTGTTCATTAAAACCATAAGTATTTTCCCGTCTTTTGTTATTACCCCGCCGGCCGAAAATTCCTTTCTCATAATAACCCTTTTGCCGATTCGAAAAGATATTTTTCAAAAAACCTGTCGGCTATTAACTGAACCCCGCAGGGAAGTCCTTTCCGGTCTTTTCCGTAAGGGGCGCTTAAAGCGCATACCCCCGCCAAATTAACCGGGACCGTGAATATGTCGTTTAAATACATAGACAGCGGGTTTTCCGATTTTTCGCCTATTTTAAAAGCCGTTGTCGGGGTGGTCGGTATTATAAGAATATCCGCGGTTTTAAAAGCTTCATCGAAATCTTTTTTAACAAGCGCTCTTATTTTTTGAGCTTTAAGGTAATACTCGTCGTAATATCCCGCGCTTAAAGCGTAAGTTCCGAGTATTATTCTTCTTTTAACCTCGGTTCCAAACCCTTTTCCTCTTGTCTTTTCGTATGAAGACTCTAAATCCTTTCC
>Ga0067045_1030100_pt1 | contig 16694 bp, 11 predicted proteins | sample TerdegcTABiofilm_FD_59184 | JGI IMG/M metagenome (GOLD analysis project Ga0067045, IMG submission 59184) | Combined Assembly of (Gp0054472, Gp0054536) Wastewater bioreactor microbial communities from Singapore -Terephthalate degrading...
AGCTCTTATGAAAAAAGATAGGTCAGAAAACCTTATTTTAACTCGGAATCCTTTATCAAATTTGTGACAACTATAATGGTCGCCTATGGACTAAGGTACAGGCAGACCGAATGCTTTCTTCGAGCCCTATCAGAGCATTCGACTAAGATTGAGCCTATAGACTACATCACCATCTAGAAGAGAACGCAATTTCCATAATATAGTTAAGGAAAAACGCTTCAACACGCTCTTTGGGCTCGCCTCTTCGAGCTAAATCAGTGTGTGAAGTGAAAAAGATTGGCCAGGGAGCGTGGAAAGAGAAATACGGATATGGCCGGCGGTGGCGCATAGAATCATATTTTTCTGCAGTCAATCACTCATTTGGCGAAGGAACTACGGCCAAACGATTTGACATGGCGCAAAAGGAAGTGATTATGAAGTTTATACGGTATGACAAGCGGCAACAGCTAGTGTAAAGCTAAAGATAAAGGAGAGACAAGTTAGAGATAAGTGTCGTTTTGAGTTGAATTATGCAACAAAGCACCTAGTAGCAAAATATTTAAATAACAGTTGGCTAATATCTTTCAGGATAATATGAGTCTTATAGATAGAAATGGGCCACATACCTGTATCAACTGTGATAATCTTATACAAAAAATGGATGACAAACAGATAGGTATATGCTCAATTGCGGCTTCAACAAAAACAATGTTTAAGAAATATGACCAAAAATGCGATGAAAGGTCATCCCTTACAGGAGATCTTTGGATATATATAGATGGTGAAGATTGGGGTTAATTTAATCTTCTCTTAATAGTTTAATTTTGAATATAGCCCCATGAGGCTTATTGTTACCAATTTCTATATCCCCATGATATCTTTCTATTACTTTCTTAACTATATAAAGACCCAGACCACTTCCCCTTGTTTCTCCAAAGCTTTCGCCTTCTTCAAATACTTTTGATTTTATATTTTCAGATATTCCTTTTCCATAGTCAGCTACCTCAATCAAGCAAGTTTTTTCTTCGGGTGTAATTTTTATATCAATCCTATCTGTTTTACCATGGACTATTGCATTTCTTACAAGGTTATCAAAAACAGAGTTTATAGCTTCGTCTGCTAAAACATTGCAATTTCCCTTTATACTAAATTGAATTTCAGGATAATTTTTCGTGACATCTTTAATAACTTTATCAATTTCATATGGCTTGATATCTCCTCCAGACATAAGAGCGTACTCCAACTCCCTCATTCTGTTTATCAAATTTACACTTTTATCTAGTGCCCTCTCAGCTTTCTGCTTTAATTTTGGATCAGCATCTTTCATAAGGTCACATACAGTCAAAACAATTGTTAAATCGTTAAGGATATCATGCCTCAATATTTTATTAAGGACACTAAGGGTTTCGTTTAGATTCCTTGCCTGAATTTCAGCATTCATCTCTTCTGTTATATCTTGGAAAGTCCCAGATACCTTAACAGTTTTTCCATTAATCTGATGAGATTTACCTCTAGCACGAACCCATTTATGGTGTCCTTTTGCACTTATAAATTCTAATTTTAAATCAAATGGCATTCCCTTCTCTATTGCATCTTTTACTGCCTTTTCGATTATTGGTCTATGTTTTGGTGCATAGAAATTAATTCCCTTTTGAACATCTGGCTCAAAGTCAAAGTCAACTTCGTGGATATGGTATACTTCTTCAGTCCAAATTTGTTTCATTGTTGTGACATCAAATTCCCAACCACCAACTTTTGCAATAGACCCTGTTTCTATTAATAAATCCTTAGTTCTTTTTAGATCGTTTTCAAGTTTTTTTCTAATAGAAATATCTCTTGATATAACTATAATGGCTTTTTGACCGTGAAATTGAATTATTTTGCTACTCAATTCAACAGCTAATATTTCACCATTTTTTGTTATATGCTCAGTTTCATAAAATTCTTCCTCTGTATCAATAAGTTTTGATATTCTTTCTTCAATTTGATTTACAAATTTAGGAGAATTGATTTGTTTAGCGTTCATTTTTAATAATTCTTCTTTAGAATATCCTAAGGTTTTACATGTAGTTTCATTTACTTCAAGAAAATTACCTTTCAAATCTAAAATATAAATTGAATCTTTTGTATTGTCAAAAATAGTTTTTAATTTTGATTCACTTTCTCTTAATGCTTTTTCTGTTCTCTGAATCCTCAAAATTGATTCAATTCTCGCTATAAATTCTTTTGCCACAAATGGGCGCGTTATATAACCATCAGCTAGAGAATCAAGACCCTCAGCTTGTTGTTGGGGAGATATTTTAACTCCTGATACTAAAACAACGAATGTTCCTATCAAGGTAGGGTTTGATTTTATTTTTTTACATACAGTAATTCCATCGATATCTGGGAGAACTACATCTAAAATAACTAGATCAGGCCGGAAACTATGAATTTTATCTAAGCATTCATTGCCGTTATTAGCCTCTTCGATATCGCAATCAATAGACGTAAGTATTCTTGAAGTAGCTTCAAGAACTTTTTTATCGTCATCTACCAAAAGTATTTTTGCTCTGGCCATTGCATTGTTATCAAAAGATTTATTTATAAATCTTATTTATCAGTAAGCTTCGAGAATAAAGGTATATTAACTATAATCCATTCAAAGAACGGATATAGATATTTATAAGCTTCAGGCGAAAGCTCTTCTTTCATTATTTCCGCATAAGTGTCAACGTTTGCTGACCAAAAAGCTAGTTGAAATCCATGAGCCCGATATGATTTAAAAACCCAGAGCATAGTTTCAACAAATACTTCGGGATTATAGTTTAAGAAAAGCGACCCCATGAATCTACTAAGATTTCTACTATTATCTTCCATCATGCCTATATTACCTTTTCCTACAAGCTTTTCTATATCCTCTCTTGAAGACATCCTTCTAGATAGCTCAGAGGCTAATTTATCTTTTTTTTGATTGAATTCTTCCGAATATTCTAACGGTGGCTGATTTAATTTTTTTGCAGATTCTAATAGATTTTCTTTCATTTATTTCCCTCCTATTGGAATTAAAAAATAAAATTTTGCTCCATCACCTAATTTACTCTCTACCCATATTTTACCTTTATGTGCTTCTATAATCTTTCTAGCAATTGCCAATCCAATTCCCGTACTTTTTTCCCCACCTGTTTTTTTAGTACTAGCCTTCCCAAAAAACTTAAAAAGATTGCCAATTTCATTTTCGGGTATTCCAGGACCCTCGTCTTTTACTGAAACAATTGCCTCACTTTGATTCTGTATACATTCCACAAAAACATTAGACCCAGAGAAAGAGTATTCAATTGCATTTGAAAGTAAGTTTGTAAATACTTGAATTATTTTGTGCTTATCAATATCTGCGTAAATTGATTCTTGATTTGAGCTAAAGATAATATTAATTTGTTTTTTCTTTGCTTTGAATTCCAATCTTTTTATGCCATCTTTAATTACGGATATCATATCTTCTGTCATTATATCTAAAGCAAACTGTCCAGATTCTATTATAGATACATCGAGGAAATCATCTATCAATCTTCTCATAAGTTCACTTGATGAGAGAATTGTTTCTAAGAACGCTTTATGTTCTTGACTTAAAGTAGAATCCTCTAGAAGTATAAATTCACTGTAATTCATAATTAACCCCAAAGGATTTCTTAGATCATGTGCTGCCATTCCTAAAAAATGATTTTTGAGGTCGTTAAGTTTCTTTAGCTCAATATTACTTTTCTGAAGCTCTCTTGTTAAATTATTTAATTCATTATTTAGATTAATAATTTCCTTTCTCAGCTTTTCTTGCTCAACAATATCTAGTTTTCCTAACACAAGTATATCATCTGCATCCTTATAAAAATTAAAATAAAAAGTTTGAGGAAGTCCAGTAACGGTATTTATATTGAGCATCACAGTATTGGATGGGTCTTTTGATAAATCATTTAAATCTAATTTATCTTTAAAATCAATGAAAATATCTGAAAATTTCTTTTTTGATAAATCTTGGCCTATTATTTTATTGGCATAAGAATTTGCTTCAATAACATCTCCATTTTTAGATATTATTAAGAAAATAACTGGTGCGCCTTCTTTTACATATTTATAAACTATCTCCTTAGTAGAAGCTACCATTATTAACTCATCTCTTTTATAAAGTTTTCAAGTTTATTTAATGAATCGATATAAAATACCTTTGGATATTTTTCAGCTAGTTCTTTACCGCCCCATCTAAAGGCTTGACCTCCCAGAAGTACCGTTAATTTAGGCCATCTTGATTTAACTGTTTCAAGCGTTAGCATTAGTTCACTTATGTTAAAATATACACTTAAAGAAAAACATACAATATCTGGATTTTTCGAATCTATATAATTAATTAAATCTTTAATAGGCGTATTTGCTCCCAAAAAGTACCCATCCCATCCATTAATTTCAAAGATATCTGCTACCATCCTAGCACCAATTTGATGGTACTCATTTGCTATACAAGAAATAATGGCCTTTTTACCTATATGCTCTTTTGAAAAAATATTTGGATAAATTAAAGCCATCAAACTTTCAGTAATAGAAGTAGCTAGATGCTCAGTAGCAACGGATATTTGATTTGATTCCCACATCTCTCCAACTTGATACATTGAGGTTTGAAATAAGTTAATATATAGATCTTTAATATCAACTTCTTCTGCCATTAGATTTTCTACTATTTCACGACATCTAGGTCTATTACCGGAAATAAGATTTTCTAAATATTCATCATATATTTCTTTTGTAATCATATCATAACCTATCATTAAATATATGAGAAGTAAATTATATATCTTATTGTTTAATTAAAAAGAAGTAGCCGGGGGCGGATTCGAACCACCGTCTCAAGGTCCAGAGCCTCGAAGGATTGACCACTACCCTACCCGGCTGTTGAACTCAAAAGATTTTTCTCTTTTAATAAGTTTTTCGGTTTCGCTTATTTGCTCAAAGCTTTCTTTTTCTAATAGACTTCTTGCCGACAAATCCGAAAATAGATCTAAAAATCTCCTTTTTAATGCCCTTATAACATAGTCATCGTAATACATGTTGGATTTATCATCAATATTGTATAGCAAGAGATACTCTGGAGGAAAAGGTCTTGAATTAATAGTTTTTTCTCCGGCTAAAGCAGCCAGAATATCCTCTTCAGAAAGATTACCCTCGACGTAATCAACTATTGAACCCACAATTCTCCTAATCATTTGCCATAAGAATCCTTTCCCTTTAAATTCAAATATATAAATCTGACCATCTTTTCTATAGCCCGCTTCTATATTTCTTTTTGTTTCTTCATACCCATTAAATTTTGAAAATGAGAAAAAGTCATGATTGCCATTGAAAAAGGAAAGCCCTTCTCGGATAAGATTTTCATCATATCCCTTATCAAAAAGATAATAGCGGTAGGTTTTCATCAAAGGTAGATTAAGCTTGTCATTAGTGACGCCATATATCCATATGTCTTCAAGTTCATGCGTTATTTTTCTTAAATTTAATTCTTCTTTAACTTCTAACTTTAGTATATTGGAAAGCGCAGAAACTCCTTTATCAGTTCTAGAAAGAAATCCTAAGTTTGTTGCTTCAATTCCTTGATTTTTTAAAATTTTGAATATGTCCCCTTCGACAGTTCTAACATCAGGTTGAATCTGAGACCCGTAAAATTCTCTGCCGTTGTAAGCAACTTTAAGATAGACCATTAACAATAATATTATAAAAAATATAAAAGTGTTTTTATAAAATTTCAACAATGAAGTCTTTGTCCTTAATGACATTAACTTTCTTGCCACCTTTGAAGAATTCACGCTCTACTCTTTCAATATAATCACGATTTAGTTCAAATCCATCTAGGATTAACACGCCTTTTTCTTCTATTTCCTTTACATGTGAGGTCAAAAGAGACTTAACTTTTTGGACATCTTTTCCAAATTTGGGCCCTATGATATCATATCTTGGTATGACTGCAGTTATCTTTTCATCGATATCCGGCTTTCCATTCTTTATTTCTAGATGAGAGATATTCATAGATTTAGCAATGTCTTCAGTAATACCGTCTACATTCTTATCAGTGTATAGGATTGCACCATTTAGATTTGCATTCAAAGGCATTTTTAGATCAGACTTATATCTTCTGATTGCTACAGTAATATCTTTTAGCAGCTCTCCTTTAGCAAAAGATTCGTTGTCAAAATAGTTAAAGTCAGGGTATTTTGTAAGATGTATACTCTTTACTCCTTCGTCGGCAAACATCTCATTATAAATCTCTTCAGTTATATGTGGGGTATAAGGTGATATCAATCCAATTATGTTTCTAATTAAAGTCTTCAAGGTATAAGCAGCCTGCTCTTTCTTAATGTCGTTATATAATCTGTATTTTACTATTTCAATATAATTGTCAGCGACTTCATGCCAAAGGAAATTTCTAATCTCTTTTAAAATCGGAGCAAAGTTATATTCGTCAAGTTCTTTTGTCGCATGTTTTATGAGCTCGGTTAGTTTTGAGAGTATCCATTTATCGGCGACGGTAAGGGAATCTATATTCAAATTATTAGTATCTATGCCAGATGTGTTCATTTCAATAAATCTTGAAACGTTCCAGAATTTAGTTAAAAATCTGTTACCGTGTTCAATTTCCTTCCAAGTAAATGGAAAATCTTCTCCCTTTGATGCTAAAAGTGCCCACTGTCTTAATGCATCTGCACAGTATTTCTTCAATGGCTCATCGGGCTCAATAACATTTCCCAAAGACTTGCTCATCTTTCGGCCATCGGGCCCTGCAACCATACCGTGTATTAAAGTTTCATCCCAGGGATTTTTCCCAGTTATTAAATTGCACCTAAATAGGGTGTAAAATAACCATGTTCTAATTATTTCATATCCTTGTGGTCTTATAGTAGCAGGATATGTTTTTTTGAAGAAATCATCATCTCTTAAATATCTAGAAATGGCAAGAGGGGTCGCTGAAGAGTCAACCCAGCAATCACAAACATCAATTTCCCCTATGAAATTATTTGACCCACATTTACATTTTTCTTTGGGTTTGTCGAATCTTGGGTCTACTGGAAGCCATTCAATCTTTGCAGGCATAAGCTCTCCGCAATCCTTACATTTCCAGAATGGGATAGGCGTACCAAATACCCTTTGCCTAGATATGATCCAGTCCCAGTCCATCGAATCTGTCCAGTCATAAAATCTATCATACATGTAATCTGGATGCCAGGTAATCATTTTTCCATTTTCAATTAGCTTATCTTTGAAATCTCTAACGTTAATGAAGTACTGCTCCATCGGTAAAAGTTCTATTGGTGATTTGCATGAGCCTCTTTCAACATGAAGAAGAATTCTATGCTTGATATTTTCAGTTTTGACAAGAAGCCCAAGCTCCTCCAAATCAGAAACTATTTCTTTCCTTGCTTCTTTTACGGGAAGGCCATCATATTTATTACCAGACTTTAATTTGCCATCTTCTGTGATTGAAGTTATGACGTCAAGATCATATTTTTTCTGCCAAAGAATATCCTGTTCATCACCATAAGTACAGCAGTATACAATTCCTGTACCAAATGACATATCGACTTCTTCATCAGATAGTATTGGAACTTTTCTATCAAAAATAGGTATGACGACACTTCTGCCTTTGTACTTCTCATATCTTGGATCCTTTGGATTGAAAAAAACACCTACACATGAGGGCATCAATTCTGGCCTTGTAGTTGCAATCTCAACATGATCTTTTCCATCTTCGACAGGAAGTTTCAAGTAGTATAGTTTTCCATCCTTTTCTTCGTATCCTACTTCCGCCTTTGCAAGTGCAGTCTGACATTTAGGGCACCAAAGGATTGGGTGTTTTTCTCTGAATAAATATCCTTTATTATAAAAATTAATTAATGTTGTTTGAACGAGCTTCAGATATTCAGGATTCATTGTGAGGTACATTCTCGACCAGTCAGGAAAGTAACCGATATCTGTCATCTGCCTCTTCATCCTATCAACGCATTGGGCAGTCCATTCCTTACATTTCTCAATAAATGCTTCTTTATTGTCCTTTGATATCTTAAACTCATGTTCAACTTTTAATTCAGTTGGGAGACCATGACAATCAAAACCTTGAGGGCAGTAGACGTTGAATCCTCTCATTCTCTTGTATCTCTGAGTAAAATCAATCCATGTAAAGTCCATTACATGGCCCATGTGAAGTGAACCAGATGTAAATGGAGGGGGAGTATCTAAAACGTATACTTCGCCTTCTTTATCCGGGTTAAATTTGAAAATCTGATTTTCAAGCCAAAAATTCTGCCATTTCTTTTCTATCTTTTTACCGTCATAGTCTTTATCCAACATTATTTCACCGCCTCTTGGTAGGTAAGTTGCCCATTCATATAAATTTTTAATCCTTCATCTCCGATTAAAGTTCTGACACCGCTTTTCTCTTGGATATAGTTTCTCTCATCTTCTGCACCTTTTAAATGCATTTTGTAGCCTATATGAGTAATTATGGCAATTTCAGGTCTTACCTTTTCTAGGATTACTCTTGCATCGTCAGAAGTAAGGTGAAAAGGTATTTTGTCCCCATTGGGTCTTGTGACATTTAGAATCATCACCCTTGAGCCCATGTACTGATTTTCCATTTCTTTGAAGTATTCGGTATCTGATGTGTAAGAAATAATACCTGAATCTGTATAAATCTTAAATCCGATTCCATATGGATCAGAATGCTTAGTTTTTAAAGCCTCTATTTTTTGTCCTTTGATGTCAAAAAACTCACTTGGTTTTAAGGATATTATGCCCTTTAGATTTTTCCTATAATAGGGGAAAATAATTGAAGCGTACTCTCCTCTTCCGTCTATAACGCTTTTGCTACCTAGTATATAACCTTCTTTTTTCAACATTCCCCCAGTCATACTCTCTATCAAAATTGGAACATCATTAAAATGGTCTGTATGGCAGTGAGACACTAAGAGAGCCGTTGTCTTTCTTGGGTCAAGGTCGTTTTGAAGTGCTCTAAGGTGAGCACCAGGGCCAGGATCTACATGAATCTTTATTCTATCTTCTATGTAGAATCCTCCAGTTCCACGCTTTTGGGTAATGGTCATAAACCTGCCACCGCCACTACCCAAAAAAGTAATCTTTGCCATGCTAACCTCTAAGTAACTTTTTTAAGAGTTCAATTTATTGAGTTTATAAAACTAATTAGTGATTGCATGAAAGATTCGCTAAAGGAAAGTAGAGGAGGTACCATAATAGAGATTGAAGTAGTTCCAAATTCAAGTGACTTCCGTATTGAATATAATCAGTGGAGCAAAAGAATAAAGCTAAAAATCACTTCCCCGGCGATGAAAGGACATGCTAATAAAGAAATTCAGAATTTTTTTAAGGACATTTTTGGTGATGCCACTATAATAAAAGGGGAGCATAATAGAAAGAAATCTATATTTGTTAATTGTTCTTTTGAAGAAGTTTATAATAAATTATCTAAAATTTTAAAATAATCCAAAATACCTTATAGCAAGCCTTATAAAGAAATAAATACTAGTTTTCAATAGGTGAAATTGAATGTCAGAAACGAAAGTCAAACATGCTGATGAAATATTTAAAGCATTTAAAATGCAAAGTGTTTCTGAGTTCTTTAAAAAGAATGCAGCAATGTTAGGATATACTGGTAAATTACGTTCATTAACAACACTTGTTCATGAAGGGGTTACAAATTCGCTTGATGCTTGTGAAGAAGCTCGGCTTTTCCCCGATATATCTGTTTATATTTCAGAAATTGGCCCTGAGCACTATAGGGTCATAATGGAGGATAATGCTTCAGGTATACCATTGGAATATATACCGCACGTTTTTGGAAAAATGCTTGCAGGTAGCAAAGCCCATAGGAATATTCAGTCCAGAGGTCAACAGGGTATAGGTGTTTCTGGAGCAGTAATGTATTCACAGGTTACTACAGGGAAACCTACTGAAGTAGTAACTTCCACTGGTGACAAAACTATTAACAAAGTAAACATTAAGATAGATGTTGAAAAAAATGCTGGTGAAATATTATCCCATGAAGTTCTTAAAAATCCTGAAAAATGGAGAGGTACAAGAATTAATCTTGAAGCAAAGAACCTGCAGTACAACAGGTCAAAGTATGGCCCATATAGTTATCTCAAGATGACTGCAATTGCAAATCCACATGTCAGGATAATATTAGTTGAGCCAGATGGTACCAAGATTCTCTTTGACAGAAATGTCAGAGAAATACCAAAGCACCCAAAGGAGATGAAACCTCATCCTCATGGGACAAGTGCTGATGATATCTTATCCATGATAAAGAGTTCAAGTGCCACGAGAGTTAGAACTTTTTTAGTTTCAGAGTTCTCAAGAGTATCTCCTAAAAAGGTTGAAGAAATCGAGCAAATTTCTGGTCTTGACATGGATATAAATCCAAAAAAAGTTGATTGGGAATATGCTGAAAAACTAGTTAATGCAATTAAGCAGATTACATTCATGGCTCCTCCTACTGAAGGACTTATACCAATTGGAGCTGAAGCAGTAAAACAGGGACTTGAAGGAATTTTAGCACCAGAGTTTGTCCATACAGTTACAAGATCCCCTCAAACATACCATGGAGGTATAGCATTTATTGTCGAAGCAGGAATTGCCTATGGAGGTGGCGCTGGAAACAATGGACTTGATATAATAAGATATGCCAACAGGACCCCCTTAATATTTGACCAAGGTGGATGCTGCATAACTGAAGCTGCAAAATCCATTGAATGGAAGAGATATGGGGTAAAAGATGAAAATGCACCTCTTACTATATTTGTTAATCTTGTTTCGACTCACATTCCATATACATCTGCAGGGAAGCAGGCTATTGCAAATGAAGAAGAAATCTACAATGAAATTAGATTTGCCCTGATGGATGCAGGAAGAGCACTTTCAAGGTATCTATCTGGTAAAAGAAGGGAATACGAAAAGATGACAAAAAAGAAGACCCTTCTAAAGTACGTTCCAGAAACTGCAAATGCTCTTGGTAGTCTTATAAAAATGAAAGATACGTCACACATCCTAAAGATGTTAACCGACATAGTTGAGAAAAAATACGACTTTGAGGATAGTAACGGTGAAGAAGAAATCGCTGCTGTTTCGGAGGAAAATGGTGCAGAAGAGGTGATCCAGAATGGAGAGTAAATCACAAAATATCCCTTCTATTCTTGGTAAGTTTGGTGAAGAAATCTATGAACAGATTATGAGAGAAGAAAATCCTGCTATTAAGATACCTCAAAGAGGAAAATCAAACGTTTATTTTGACGATGATGAAAAAGTTATCCAGCTAGGAGATAAATTCTCCAAAAGGCACTTTCTAAATGTTGCCCATACAAAGAAATTCATGCAGACTATTCTTGTTGCCTCCTACTGTAGAAGGCTTGTTGAAGAAAATAAGCATGCCGGAATCAGAGAGTTGTACTATGCTTTAAAGCACACAGTTGAAGGCTCTAAAGAGAACACCTTTGATGATCAGATTGAATCTAATCCAATTATTGAGGATCTAGAAACAGCACTTGACATATTAAGAGAAGAACTTAATCTTACGGCTGACAGAAGAGGTTACATATACGGAGATATTGTTTTAAAGGATGGTGAAGATGAATTTAACGCTTCAAAACTTGGTAGAGGTGGATGGGCTGTACCTGGTACAGTTGAAGACATTGAATTCTTAAATCTAAATGCAGAATACATTCTTGTAATAGAAACAGCGGCAATGTGTGATAGGCTTATTGAGGAAAAGTTTGCACAGAACAATAATGCACTATTAGTTGCATGTCAAGGACAAGCTCCAAGAGGTATAAGAAGATTAATCAATAGACTCCATATTGAAAAAAATCTACCGGTTTATGTATTTACAGATGGAGATCCTTACGGGTGGTATATCTATTCCACAATAAAACAGGGATCAATGAATCTTGCATATCTGTCCAGAAGACTTGGGGTTCCTGATGCAAAGTTCATAGGAATGACAATGGACGATATCGATGATTATGGTCTCCAAAAAGTTACTGAAAAGCTAAAGGACATGGACAAAAAGAGAATCGCTGAGATTATGGAGTACGATTGGTTCAAACACAAGGACTGGCAAGAGCAGATGAAAAAATGTTTGAAGCTTGGAGTAAGGATTGAGCAGCAGGCACTTGCAAACAAATCCTTAGAATTTGTCGCTAAAGAGTACTTACCACAGAAAATAGAAAATGAGGTATTTTTACCTTAAAAATAAAAATTTATTTTTAATTTAAAATTTAGAAGAAAGGACTTCTATCATGAGTCTTATTGCTTCTCCGATTGCTTGACACTTGTCCTTAGTTAATTTCTGAGCTAAGCTGTAGTTGCCCTTTTCAAATGCTTCGTTTGCTTCTCTGCATAGTTCATCTGCGTCATCTAATAGTTTTAACGCACTTAAGTATCTTGGGTCGTTGTCTAAGTTATTCTTTACTATCTCTATCTGTAGCTCTTCAATGATATCGTCAGGCCTACAGCATGTGTCATCTTCATCTAGCACGTTTTGATTTGTTATGAGTTCTCTGGCTTCTTTGAGTAACTCCTGATCATAGCATAAGTCACATCTCTTCATGTACCCTTTTGTAGTTATTCTAATAATCTCTCTTGGTTCTCCTCCGGACTTTTTAAGAATTTGAACCTGATCATCGTCTGTTACTGAGTCACCGTTTGGAGGCCATCCTTCTGTTGATGTACGATTAATGCTTAAATTTTCTAGACCATTGAACTTAGCAGAGAAAATGACTAGTCTGCTTTCACCAACGGCCAGTGCACCTATATTGTTCCAAACGATCTTAGTAGTTCCATCACCATTGACTACGACTGAATCTGGGGCGATGTTAGCACTATCTGCATAAGTTAGCCCTATTGGTAGAATATCTTCTACTAAAACAGGATTTAATGGAACTTCTCCGGTATTTGTAACTTTCAAAGTGAACTGGTTTTCAAATCCTACCTTCCCGTAAGGAGGCTGAACTGATTTAATTATACTTATAGCTGGTTTCTTAACGCCTACTGGTGAATCATCGGTATCTGTTACATCACCTAGATTTCTAACTGTTCCAATTACAGTTGCCTCATTGATAAATGTTCCAATTCTTCCAGGGTCAACCCTTGCCTGGAACTCAACAATGATAAACTGACCTACCGGCATATCAAGTTGAGGTGTTGCGAGTAAAGAGTTAAGGTTGGCCCATGTCAAAGTTTCAGACCCGTTTGGATTTTGAACAATTGCAGGGTCACTCATTGGGGAAGTATTAATATCGGCACTTCCTGTGATGTATGTTAGGCCGTCAGGTAATGTATCTATCAATTGAACGGGGTCTAGTGGTAGTGCTCCTGAGTTTTCAATTGTAAGCCTATAGTATACTACTCCTCCAGGTGAAGGAATATTTGCTTCAGTGTTTAATGTTACCTTTGTAAGATCTGTTCCCGGTGTTGTCAACTGAGTATCATCACTTAAAGGCCCATAGTATCTTTCACCATCAACTGGTCCGGGCATCGAGGAATAACCATTTTGGGGTACATTTGCATTATTAATGAACAATCCACCCCTTGGGGGCACAACTGCATCATATTCAAGGGTAACTGAATCCCCATTAACTATTGAATTGTAATACCATTCAATGTCATTTCCAGACACAGATAAACTGTTAGCATTGGGTGTGGATGTGATAGAGCCTACATTTAGTATAAGTCCGTTAGGGACTTGATCCCTGATATATACTTCAAATGCAGGGCTTGTTCCATTATTTGTAACAACTATTCTATAATGAATACTCTGGCCCGGTAAGGCTTGCATGGAAGTTGTGCCGTTTATATCCTTTGAAATAATTAAATTGGGCTCAACAATCTGTACATCATCACTATCTGAAAAGTTTCCTGGATTGCCATCCTGCACAAATGTAGTATTAACTGGATTAATTAATGTAACACCGTTTACATTTCCTGGGATGTCTCTAATCTTTGTTGTTAGAGCAATCTGAACGCTGTTTGGCCCAGTAAATGTTCTTCCAGGTAAACCTGAAGGAGATCCCAACATCCAGTTAATTGACTGTCCTGCTTGAGTGTAAGGATGAGGTATTGACGCATTAGTTTCATTAAATGTGTGGGACACGTAGCTAAGCCCACCTGGCAAAGTATCTAAGATAGAAGTATCTCTGTAAACTGAACCGACTCCATGGTAGTTAACAGCAATATCAAATATAACTTCTTCACCGATTGTAGCTGTTTCCTTTCTTGAAGTCTTGGCTATCCCTTCAAGATTTAGAATTGTAGCACTGTCAGTGCCACTACTATAAGTACATCCAGAAGGACATCTTCCTCGAACATATACATCATTTCTTCCAGTACCCGCTGCATTAATTAAATTAGCAGAAAGGGTAGCTGTCCATGTACCTGATGGTCCAGAAATTGGATTAGAAATATTCCAAGTTATTGTATCTCCTACAATTGATGGAACTTCTCCGTTAGAGCCATTGCTAGCGACTATAGTTGACAGATTCCAGTTTGGATCAAGAATATCTATAACTGTTACATTATTAGCATTGGTATTTCCTGTGTTCCTCACAGTAATAGTCCAGCTAGCCAGCCCACCGACCCCAACAACTTGGACTGCTGGAGATTTATCAACAGTTAGATTTGGTTTTTGTGGAGTAACATTCCAAGTACTTGGAACTGCAGACCTTTGGTCCCCGCATGAATTAAAGAATATTGCAGATACTGTATTAGTAACTTGAGTTGCAGTCCCACAAGCTGTACCATTGTCTTTTACCATGAATATAATGTTCTTTGTTTGACCAGCAGTGATATCTCCTAAATTCCATGTTGGTTGAGTTGGATTTACAGGAGTGTTTGGACCTGGGGCAGTGAGATTATAATCATAAACAAACCCTGCAGGCAAGACTGAAGTAACTTGAACATTTCTAGCAGTTGGCCGATTGGCGGCATTAGTGACTCTAATTTCTATATACCCGCTGCAAGTTGTAAAGTTACATAGAGTCTGACCCAAAGATAGCTCAGGATCTGTTCTTAAAACGACTACGACATTCTCAACATCTGCAATGCAACTATCGTCACATCCCCACTTAACATATGCTGTTTGATTAGAAGTGAGTAAACATGTGTTATTTACAGTTGCTGTTACGTAATAAGTAGTAGTTGTTGATGCTGCAAGTGTTCCATGAATCCAAGGATTAAGTGAAGTGCCACTGCCTCCTCCGCTAGGTGTTGGACTAATCGATTGATAAGTCATATTAGGAGGCTGATCATCCCAAAATTGAACTAACTCGGCTTCAGCAGCCCCATTGTTTGTAATATCAATTTTCCATTCAATTGTATCTCCAGATTCAGCAACTACAGGATTTCCATATTCAACTTGACCTTTTGTGACATTTCTGCCTGTTTTGGCAATTGTTATAATAGGGGATCTTGTGTTGATATTAGATGTACTCGCTTGACTTTGACTAATGGTACCGCAAGGTGTGCCAAAAAATGACTGTGAAGAAACAGAACCACTTTGGGGGATGTTGCAGCTGCTCTTTACTTGGAAAGAAACGTTAACTGATTCCCCAGGATCAAGTTCAGCTAAGGCTGGTGCCTGTAGCTTTGTCCATCTCAAAGGTGAAGCAGAAATATTCTCTGCATCATTTGGAATTCCTGTGCCAGGTACATAAACTAGTTCATTTGGCTTTGTGACTGTCACATTAACGTTATATATTGTAGTAAGTCCACTGTTTTTTACTATAACTTTAATAGGTTCCTGTTTACACATATCGATAAAGGCAGGGAGACGATTTGTAGTCTGAGCTGCTGACCCAGGTATATTTATTGTAGAACTAGCAGTTTTTATGTTCTGCTGACAATTAGAGCCTAAACATCCTGCACTAGTTGATGCGGTATTTGTGAGATTAGTACATGAGTCAATATTTGCAGTAAATATGACTTCAGTTTTATCTCCTGCATTAATTTTATCGATAATCCATGTTGCACCGTTACTTGGATTTCCATTTCTGTCTTGATTAATATAAAGTTGTGAATAAGTTCCACTTGATGAATTATATGAAAGACCGGCCCCTATAACATCTTCTAGCCATACATTATAACTTGCACCGCTTCCGGCATTTGTAAGACATAGTTTCCATTGCGCTTTATCAGTGGTTGCCCATAATAATTCTGGAACTTTCATTAGACAAACATTGCCACTGAGCACTAGAGGATTTTGCGGATCGTCATCTTGGCATTCTCTATCGTATGTTCCATCCTTATTACATAATCCATCCCAGTACAGGTTGGCATTCATTCCACCTTGATCAGTACATTTCTTAGTTACATTCATTAAGATTCTAGCTTGAGTGTTAGTGGCAAAATAGTCTCCGTATCTCCAAACAAAGTCTGTAGGGCTGTTATTACTTACTAGAGGAGTGTGCCCAACATAAGAGATAGAATTAATATGGTAGTTGCTAAGAGGGAATACTGCTTCCACGTCGTACGCTCCAACTGAAGAACTTCTGTTAATAACTAGCTCTATATCATAAGTCCCACACTTATCAACAATTGGAGGAAGCCCATTAATACTAATCTCCATCTGTGAATCGTTTACTGGAACAAAGGTACCTATCCTTATCTGTTGTGCGTCCTCATAACATCCACTGCCAGTT
>Ga0067045_1003683_pt1 | contig 16693 bp, 22 predicted proteins | sample TerdegcTABiofilm_FD_59184 | JGI IMG/M metagenome (GOLD analysis project Ga0067045, IMG submission 59184) | Combined Assembly of (Gp0054472, Gp0054536) Wastewater bioreactor microbial communities from Singapore -Terephthalate degrading...
CCTGAGTTTCTTTGTCCTGGCCACATGGATTTTATGAGGAGTTTTCCAGAGACGTTTGATGAAGTCATAGTAAGAACTGGCAGAAGGGGCATCTCCATAATGAAATCCGCAAATAGCACAAAGGAGACGATCTCCGGCTACTTTTTCGGCCCAGCGTGTTATACCATGATGTTTCTGGTCGAGCATGAGGATAAGGGAGCGAATAATACCCGGTTGGTTCTTGGCTGGGCAGCCGGTATTAGAATAGAGTGGTTGGATGATGGAAAGCAGGGGGTCAAGATTTAAAAGGTACAGCTTGGATATGGATTTATCCATATCCTTGACCCTGCCCCTATCGGTCTGCCAAAAAAGCAGCAGATGAAGTTTCAGGTTTTCCTGATAAGACTTGTGAGATTCAAAGTTACGCAGCATAAACAAAACCTCCAAACAAGAAGTAGTATGGTAAATATTACCATCCACTTCGATTTTGGGGCTGTTGTGGAAAAGTCAAGGTAAATGGAGAAAGATGCCGTATACACCGGAGGGGGTTCGGAGAACTCGCTGGTCAGGATATCACCTGCTGAGATGCAGAGGATTAATGGGGATCGTTGTAAGGATCCGCAAATAGCAACGAACCATTAACCTGCTCCGGTACTGAACATATGGGTTTTCATTCGGTGACCGCGGGTTCTATTTTCTTGTACTTCAATGGTTGAGTTACATTGAAGAATACAATCGGTTGGCCATAAAACACGATGAACTATGTTAGCCAAAAATTAATAGTATGGGTAACATGCAAATACAAGCGTTTCATGAAGCATTAAAGTATAGCAAGCGAATGACTAAGGTAATTTGTAAAAAGAGAGACCAACATGTTTCCACATTGGACTCTCGGAATAATACCATAAGGTGAATGATAAGAGCCGTATGAGTAGAGACGTTCACCTACAGTTTTTAATTATTTCAGTTCTTATTTTTTTTGCTCCAGACTTTTCATTACATCACGGTTGGCCTTATAGGCCCATAACAGTCCACCGAAAATAACTGCAATGATGAGAAACAGGCCATATATCAGTATAATGTTTGCCTGTTCTATTTGAGGTTCTACAAGGGGCTCAATCTTCTCGCTTGCCCATACTATTGATGGTATTAGCAGAACCGTCAGCAGTACTATGAGAGAAATCACCCGGTACAGTCTATTCTCGAGCAGTCTCATAACGACACCTCCTCAGGCTCACTTTTTATATACAGCTCATCTATGGATTTCTCAAACTTCTGTTTGCTTTCAACCGAGGGGCCTTTAGTAAACTGGCTTACAAGCAGCATGACTATGACATTGGTAGCTAATACCCAGGCTGAATAATGCCAACCGAGGGGATTGGAAACCTTGCTGATGAAGTTCAAATATATCAGAAGCGCTCCACCGGTAATCATACCGCAAATATAACCGGCCGCTGTAATTTTTATGCTTTTAAGGAGCTTGCCTTTGGAAAGTATTAAGATTACTGTTGGAGCATAAAGTGCAACAATAGCGTTGACCAGAGTGGCTATTATTGCAACAATACTAAAACGGTAGTGAGTGAAAATATAAGTGATTATTGCCAGAACGACTATTGACCATCTGCCGGCAATCAAATAGTGCCTTTCATCTTTGCCCGGAGCGATATATCTTTTATAGATATCTGAAATAAAGATACAACTGGAGATGTTTGTCTCAGCATCCAATGTAGACATACCGGCTCCCATCGCTCCCGCAATAATCAGACCGCCAAACCAGGCAGGCGCATAGTCATACAGTAATTTGGGGAATGAGTTATCCGCACTCACACCCGTTAATCCCGGTACAATTAAAAGGGCTGCAAAGCCTATAAAAACAACGGGGATATAAATCCCTGCCAAATAAAACGGTATTGTGTAACCTATTTTCATTGCTTCTTTAGGTTTTCGGGCTGAGTAGAAGAAACTCCAGGTTACAGGTTTTAAAGCTCCTCCAAGTCCTATTGCTATAGCAGCCCAAGAGAACCATGTTACGTTAGTTAAGAACCCCTTGGGCCCCGGGATTGTCAGGTATTCAATATAATGTTCCTTCATAGCGGCCATCATGGGCTTAATTCCGCCTACCAAAGTAGTACAGTAAGCTGCCGCGACATATACAACCACAAACATCCAGCAGGCCTGCAGAACCGTTGTCCACATGGTACCTCTGATGCCTGCTCTCCATACATATGAAGCTACAACCAGAATAATTACAAAACATGCAACGTCATAGGTGACGAGGTTGTTTGTAAGGGTGCTGATTAATATAGCAGGTCCGATAACATTTGTAAACATATAGCCTACGCTGAAAGATATTGTCGCAATAGCCGTTGCAATTCGTACTCCATCGCTGTTATCGAAATATTCGGCTACCAGATCGCCCGGTGTGAGATAATTATTTTTTCTTGCCAGGTAATTGATCCGGGGGGCAAGCCACATCATGACTCCACCGGCTACGAACAATGTCCAGAGCCCGTTTGCTATCCACCCTATACCATGTGAATAAACGAATCCCATAGAACCCGGTATAGCAAATGAGCTGTGGTATCCACCGGCCAGACCCAAGAATACCAAAGGAAACGCAGCGCCTGCCGACACTTTATAGAAGTCGTCAATATTCAACCTTAAGCTTTTTGTCCATTTGCCATGCCCGAGGACTAATACCACAACCATATATATCAATGGTATGATTAAAGCTCCAATTGCTTTACTCAATTCTAATCTCCCTCCTTCAGACTATTTGTTTATTAACTGCATAGCCAAGTATTGCATAAGGCAATAACTTGTTTTGAACCGGTTGAGAATATTCATCTGCATTAGAAGGCATGCTACTATAATTATGATTACGGTTATCTGTAAAAGCAATCGTTTGCCTTAGTGTAAAAAATCGCATCAAAAACTTCTAATACTCGATCCTCAAGTTTGGGACAACCTTATTTAAAGGCTTTACATAGAGTTCATTCTCAATATTTCCAGGCGGGGACGCAACAACCAGCAGCGTCAATAGATCTTCGCCGGTGTTGATTAATTGATGCTCGGTATCAGGAGGCACAAAGATTATATCTCCGGTTTCAACCGCTCTCTCTTCATCTCCTACCTTTTCCCATCCCCGGCCGCTTACTATATATAGCAGTTCTTCATGGGGAGCAGGGTGAGTATGGAGACCCGGACCCTGTCCCGGGTGAAAGGTGGTAAGCCATACGCTCATCTGTTTCGTACCTGTCCGTTGAGGGTCAAAGAACACTCTCAAGATTTCATTTTTTTGAGGAGCGGCATACATTACGGAATCCCCGGGCCATCCCGGCTTTAGTATATATTTATATTCATTTTGTTTTTGCATAATCAAATCCCTCCCTGGAACCAATTGCTCAATAGCAACTCGTTCACAAACTTTAGCCTTAAAAGTCATTGCAATCAGTCTTTTACATATTTAACCCACTTGCTTCCTATGACTGCAAAACCAATCAAGGCTAAGAAGTACCAGCTATAAACCCAGACCCACAGTTTTGGCAAGATACCTCCGACCAGTACAGGCTCATTGAAGAAATTGATTATTGGGGGGTTCACCATAATAAAGCATATCCAGAAGAAGTAAAGATAGGTCTTTTCTATAGCATCGAGTTTGCTTTTCATCATACCACCTCCTAAATTCTGGATTCCTGAGAATTATTTAAAGGTAAGGACTGCTTTGCTTGCAACGAAATTCTTTACGCTTAGCAGAGCTTCGTTTACTTCTTCCAAGGGGAATTCATGGGATACTAATTTATCAAGCTCATACTTGCTGCTGACTTTTTCAAGGAATTGGACTGCTCTAAAGGTGTGCCTAGGCAACCATGAGTAGGAACCTTTAATTGTACAATGCTTGAACGTGACATGGAATGGATGGAAATTGTCTGCCGGACCCGCATCCATAAATTGCCCTACAACTACGTATGTACCGCCATCTCTGATCATCTGAACGCCTTCAGAGAAGGCATTTGGGAAGCCCGAGCATTCAAACACAACATCTGCCCCAATATTGTTGCATATCTCTTTTGTCTTTGCTATGCGTTCTTCCGGAGTTTTTAAATCATAGAGGTTTATTGTCTCATCTATTCCCCATTTTTGAGCTAGCTCCAACCGCGGTGCCGGACCCCCAACAATTATAACCTTGTTGGCTCCCGATTCTTTGGCTACCAATGCAGTCATCAAACCAACGGCGCCACTTCCCTGAACAATGACACTGTCCCCGATGTTGATTCCGGCTCTTTCTGCGGCATGAACAGCGGTAGGCAATGCGCATCCGGTTGCTACCAAAGTTTTCGGATCGATATTCTTTGGCAATATAGTTATTGACGTTTTAGGAAAAAGATAGCAATATTCTGCCCACCCGCCAAAGAAATGCGGCTCTATATCGGAGCTAATTCCTGCGCCGTAGGTCTTCCTGTTTGAACATTTGTTGGGAATACCATTTCTACAGTTCGCACAATCATAACAATAAGTTCCTACAGTGGTAGGCCAGGTTATTAGATCTCCTTTTTTGACAATGGATCCGTCAAAGGCCTTTATCTCGACATCTCCACCAATTTCGACAACTTCACCTACATTTTCGTGTCCCAATATCACAGGGAAGTTCAATATTTTACCGCCTGTTTGACCGACCCATGTGTGAACATCCGTACCGCAGATGCCTGCTGCAACCATTTTAACAAAGATGGCTCCTTTTTCTATCTCTTTTGGTAATGGATACTCCCTGATTTCAAGGGGTTGATTAAAGCCTAACATTACTGATGCCTTACCAGTGTTCATGAAAACTCCTCCTTACTGTTTAGGTAGTGTAGTACCGAATATTATGTATGGTCCGATCGGAATTTGCCTTATGCATACACCTCCTTTTATATCGGAATTTCGTATTTAAGCTCACCTCCTTCTTTGATATAGCTTTTAGTAGTATATAGCCGTCTCTTAGAATCTATCTAAGTCTAACTTCTTTAGAGTATCAACTGTCGGAACTCCATTATTATCCCATCCTACATATTTGTAATAGTTTGCCAACATCTGATCCAATATTTCCTTTGTAATGCCCCGGCCCGTACTAGGGCCTGTTGATATTCTTTCATCCAAAAATCTGCTGGGCAGGGTATCCTTTTCGTTTTTAAAACCTGAAGCTAGATTATACATTCTTTCCAAACACCAGATCCTTCGTCCTATCATTTCCAGTTCTTCTATATCGATATCCCAACCGGTAACCAGGTTTATAGATGTCGCATACATATCCTCTCCGCCATTTTGCAGGTTCCACTTAAGCGTATGTCCGAAAAGATGCTCGGTGAATCTGCAAAGTATCATTGAATCTCCAACAGCAGTCATTATTTGTGTTTCAGCGACTAATTCTGCCTTATCTGTTATATCATCTATAGCCGTCAATCCTTTATATTCTATTGTAGGCCTGGAATCTAAATGGCTTCCGCCTCTTGGAGAAGTCGAGTAACCCAAACCCATCATGTAACACCCTCTGGGAGAATGGCCTGCGATTTCTAATCCTCTTACATTGGCTGCAAAGGTCTCGCTATTATGCCCAATATGTTTGGCCAGTTCTCTGGTTCCCATTGAAAGCTCGGCTCCGATGCCTTCCTTTAAAGCTATCAGTGGAATTAACTTTAATAGGGCTTCATTATTCCCAAACCGCAAACCTGAATCGGCATATCCAGTTTCCATATATCCTTTCTCTGCACATTCCATAGCAAATGCTATCGTTACACCGGTAGAAATTGTATCAAGGCCATACTCGTCACATAGTTTGTCTGCAGCTATTATTGTTGATAAATCAGATATTCCGCACATTGATCCCAATGCATATAGAGTTTCATAATCCGGTCCTTCGCTTTTAATCCCGTTAAGGCTGCCACCCCTGACTTGATTAACATGCGAACATGAAATTGGACATGCAAAGCATGCTGTATGATGAAGGTTATATTCTTCCCTTAGCTTTTGACCGGACAATTGTTCACCCAGCTCAAACCACTCACTCTGCCAGTTCCTGGTCCCTAAGATTCCTAATTTATTCAAGTTCATTAAAGTACCGGGGGTTCCATAGGTAGGCATAGACGTTCCTAAAACAATATTGTCTTTTATGCATTTATTAACGTGCGAAACCCATTTTGAAAGCTGAGCCGTATCAGGCACTTTTACTTTATTTGTCCCATAAACCCTAATTCCTTTTAGGTTTTTAGACCCTATAACGGCTCCCAATCCTCCTCTTGCCGCACATCTTGAACCCGTCATTATCCCTGCAAATTTTACTTTATTTTCTCCTGCCGGTCCGATTACCATTGTCTCGGCTTTTCGTTTGCCTCTTATTAATTCTCTTTGCGTATCAAAAGTATTAAGCCCCCATAAATCATAGGCTGGTATGAATTTTACATCGGAATTGTCTATATCTATCCAAACTGGTTGGTCAGATTTGCCTCTAAGAATAATTGCATCAAACCCAGCTTGTTTCAACTCAACGCCAAACCTTCCTCCACTAACGCTGTAAAAAAAACCATGGGTTGCCGGTGATTTTCCCGCAATGACCATTTTTGATGCTGCAGGCACAGGAGTACCACACAAAGGCCCTGTAGCTACAATAATAATGTTGTTTTCATCAAAGGGATCTAATTTGGGGTCAACCATATCAGCAAAAATATATGCAGCTAGGCCTGTTCCACCTAGATACTTTCGCATTATATCTTCACCATATTCAACATAGTCTGCCTTTCTCTCAGTCAAATCAATTGATAAAATACGCTTTTGATAACCGAACATAATCACCCATCCTTTTATCTCATACTATCTCAAGAGCATTCCAAGGACATACCTTTACGCATTCAGGGTTGCCCCCACATAAATCACACATCTCAGGCTCATCACCTTTGAATACCATTATATTATAAGGACATTCCGATACACATAACCCACAATGCACACAATTACTTTCTATGAACTTTACTCTGTCTCGTTCAATAATCAAAGCATCTGTACTACAAATCTCAACACACTTATGTTCTTCGCATAAAAAACATGCTTCCAAATTATAAGCAAGCTTATCTGGTTGACTATAAACATGAATAAATCCTTGTTTGTTGGAATAAGCCCCTATTCTTTTTTCTGAGCAGGCCAATGAACACAACCCGCACCCGGAGCATTTTTCACTATGAAAAATCAGTTTGCTCATTCTTTGACCCCCTTTCAGCCGATTTAGGAAAACGTTTGCCTTTTGCGTTAAAAAAATAGGCTGGCTAGTAAATCGATTGCCTTGTTATATTTTTATTATATTAGATTACCTCTTTTTCCTCAAATTGCTTTAAAGTTTAAAAAATTCGAAAATTTTCGTTTTTTATTTTTATACTACGATTATCTCGCTTTTTCATTAAATTAACTTGTTACTTATTTGACAAATAAAGATTTCGAATAAAAAACCTCCGTTTCCAGTTCTTATCTGGCACCGAAGGTCTGCACGGTTTTTAAAGCTCTCGGAGATTATGCTCAGTAACCTTTATACATAGACAGCACACGGTCTATAATCTCATCCAGAGCTATGACCGCTTTATTCTTTTCATTTCCGGTAACTTTACTATAGGATTTTTCTGATAAAATTATGTCTTTACAAATCTGTCTAAATAGCTCACATGCAATGTTGCTCTCCAGCCTGCTCGTTTTGACACTCTTTCCTATCATAATACCACTTCGCACAGTTGGGTTATAATCCGGGTATTTTAAGTCTCTGAATTTTCTTATTATATCAACGATGATTTCTGCGGTTGGACTTATAAGGCGGGTTTGAGCTTTCACAATCTTTATTTCTGTCTCTCTATCCGGATATCCTATGCTTAACGTTATCATTCTATCCTTCAGTGCGTCCTGTAGTTTGTAGATGCCCGCATATTCATCCGGGTTGCTGGTAAATATAACCTTGAACTCCGGATGTATTTTTATATATTCATTTCCGGTTTTGTTAGATGCTATTTCTATGACTTCTTCTTCAAGAATGGACAAAAACACATTATTGGTTTCGGGCCTGGACCTCGTAAACTCGTCATATACAAGAACATATCCATTCTTACAGGCGTGCAGTATTCGCCCGTCGATCCACTTTTCTTCGATTTCTTCCTCTTTCTTAACTACACTTGAAATAAAGTTGTCATATACTGTTTTTCTTTTCAGACCAAAGCTATTTCCAATCAAACTACTTCTTTCCAGCTCCTCATTTCCAAACATGACCATTATCGGCCTATTCATCTTCCGGGCAATATGCAAAGCCAGCGCAGTCTTTCCGGTACCGGCCGAACCTCTCAAATGAACCGGAAAACCTGCCTGTAAATATATAAGGCTTCTGTTCATCAAATCCTCGATATAAGGAGTCACAACAAACTTATTATGAAACAAAATGTCCTCCAAAAAAATCCCTCCTGTGTTAAAACTCCTTTGCGCAGGCCAAATTATGGCTAAAATATCCTGATCATATTCGATCTTTTGGTTTTGCACTTAAGATAAAGAGTGGAGGTAGAAATCTTCCTCCACTCCAATCATATTCATCGTTTGTGTAATGTGTGATAGAATTTATTTTGCTTATTATTAATTTAAGCAGTGGCTCTAGGGTGCGGGTGCGGGTGATGATGCTCGTGTCCGCCTGTAAGTCCCACCGCATCGGCATAGACCAACCATGTTTCTACGCTCGCTATAACAACCCTAGCCTCAATAGTTAATAGCTCAATACCAACCAGTGATACTATAGCCCATGCGTCAATTACAATACCCTTATCTAGTATCCTATCGACAACTTCTACCAAACTGGACGCCTGAACTGATTTTTTTATTGTACTCATTCCTTTACCTCCTTATTATTTTTTTCAAAGGGTCGCCCTCTAAATACCCTATTATAATATATGATTTTTCAAAAAACCTGTGTATGCCATTCAGCATTTTCTATTCGTCGAAATGCTTTTCATTCCAGGTTTTTGATAAAGTTATAAGGAGGCCATGGGCCGTTAACCTCAAATATCAAGCCCTTGCTTTCCACTTTGGAACCAAGTTTGTCTATCTCCTGCAAAAATCCCTCTTTATTGTTTGTATCTATTAATAAGGCACAGTTTAGCAGCATATCCTCCATTCTTCCGGTAATCTCCTTCGCCAGTATTTTGCTGGTCTTAACCTCTAGTACTATGCGTTTCAGTGTTTCTAGTACTTTTTCGGTTATTATATTGGCCTTATCTATCGCCCTTTCGTTGTACTCTTTTTCCAGCTTCCTTCTCATAAAATATGCCGTACCTTTAGATAACTTTTCACATTTTTCCTCGGCTTCCAGGCTATCTTTCTCCACGAGGTTCTTTATATAACTTTTTTTGTCCCAATACACCTTACATGACCACTCTTCCTTATTCCTGAGATAGCTTAAATTTTCCGTCAGATAGTCTCTATGCTCCTGGGCAAATTCATTTACTTTATCCTCATTATAAAAAATTGTACAGAACTTCAACGGTATCACCTGAGTGTATTTCAAGGCTTCATTTAATACTTCCATATGTAACTCCGCTTTATCCTTTAGCCAGCCTATATTTTCGAGGTTTTCATCTATATATGGATGTCCAAACTCGTTTAAGTCCACTTCGCTAACTACAGCATATACCTCACCGCATCTTAACAAACCGACACTATTAGCTCTATCTATTCCTGTACATCCCCCGGCATCAATACGCTCTCCAACAAACCCGTATACGTATAGTCCTTTCTCTTTCATCACCAGTCTTCTCCTGTCTCTGCTTCTGTTCTCCTGCTCCTTCTCCTTGTCCATGGCTTTTCCGGTTCTGCTTCTATCATCTCAGCCTTTTCTCTCTTCAAATTCTCTTTTTCTTGCTTCCTATATGCCTCAGATGATAATGCCGGGTCAGCCTTCCACCAATCTATACCCATTTCCATAGCTTTATCTACCGAAGCTACAACAAGACGTATTTTTATTGTCAGCAATTCCACATCTGCAACCGCAATGCTGATATCACCTGCGATCACAACGCCTTTATCCAAGACCCTTTCTAAAATATCTCCCANGGTAGAGCCTCCCCCAGAGTGTACTACTCTATTTGAACTCATTTATGCTCACCCTCCCTATTACATCAAATCCCCTAATGGACCCAGGTTAATGTTCAAATCCTCTTCTGTCAAATCAAAAATCATCATCATCTCTTTCATTTTTTCGTCGAGCTTCATGAAGGTTAAGCCCAATTCTTCTATTTCTTCATCCGTAAGTGAATTATTTTCGATTCTATTCATAGCCTGTTTCTCCATCAGTCTTCTTAAAAGCTCAATTAGAGTTAAAACCAGTTGAGCCAAGCCTTTATCTATGTTATCCGGATTAGCTTCAAGCCTGCTTTTTGTTTTGGTTAAATTATTGATCTCTTGCCTGATACTTGAGTTATCCAAGGTCATGCGCCATCCTTTCTTTCGAAATCAACGAAATTATAGGGCGGCCACGGTCCGGACAGCACTAATTCAAAATCATCCTGAAAATCATCCTGGAACTCTATATCGTTGATAGATGATTTGAATGCTTCAACGTCTTCTTTTTTTATCAAATAAGCGGCGTTCAAAACGACGCTGCTGCTTTGCGAGTATTTTTTCTTCTCCAAGGTATAGAACCCGGAAATCTTCTCCTCAATAATGCTTATTGTTTGTTTTGCTCTTTCTATCATTTTTTTTCGGTCTTTAAAACCACTGAGCTTTTTAAGCATATAATCATACCCGCTGCTTTTACCCGGGCTGTTCTCTTTAGATTCGCCGCCGGTATCTTTATGGCAAATGATCTTGATGCCCATTTCAACTTTGCCCGAAATATTCCGGAAATTAGCCAGAATTTTTTCATCATATTTCTCACAAAGCTTTCTTATGCTGTCCTGAGACAATAGAATGGTTGAGAAAGAGAAAGGAAGGACATCATAGTTTTCCATCAGCCTTTCCAATACTGATTCGTGCTGAATTAAATAGCCGTATTCTGCCTCTATTTTTCTTTTATTGACTATGCTGTATACAAGCGAGTACCCCTTATGCTCATACACCAATACATCGAGGCCATATATGCCTCTCATTGCTAAATCACCTAAATCCGAGCCATTGATAAATCCATACAGATAAAAGTATTCTATCATACGCATCCCCTAACTTTCTGTGTATCTGTTCATAGTCTCAACCGCTGTGACAATAAGCCTTAGTCCAACATAAATCAAGTCGATGTTGGCTACAGAAATTGTCAAATCCCCTGTTATGACAATACCTTTATTCAAAAGTCTATCCAGAAGTTCCAAGAGAGTCACATCCTGCTGTTCCGCTGCTTCACAGGCCATCTTAATCTTCCTCCTGATCCTCGTTTTCCATCTGTCTTGCCTCCAACAGCCTTTCAATTAAGCTGTCCCGGATTTCCATATATTCCTTCTCGGAAATATCTCCATCCTGGTACAAAATGTCTAATTCCATCAATTCCTTCTGAATGGCCGGCACTGAGTAGTACTCTTTTTCCGCATGGTCAATAATTATTTCGAATATCTTAGTAATACCTTTTATCAACATGAAACCATCCCTATTCCAGCTCAATTTTTTCATTGATGAAACTATACGGCGGCAATGGCCCTATATATCTAAAGTCAAACTTATCGTTATACTTGTGATAAAACTCATTTACCGCTTCATCAAACGCTGCCTCAGCAGATCTGTCTATTAAAAAAGATGCATTCAACGCCATCCTAGGCGTCAAGTTTTCGCTGATCCTGAAATCTTCTGCAAGCTCCCTTAACCTGCCGGCAATCTCTTTCTCGTACTTACCTCTTAATTTATTTACTCTTTGTTCGACCAGTCTGCCTAGCTCTATCTTGTCTTGTTCGGTAACAAAGTGCTGTTTGCTTAGCTGTTCTTTAAGTTTAGAAATCTCTTTATCGTCCACTTCCTTTGAAAAGCTGTCTTTATTCCAAACGAGTTTTAAAGCGACTTCAATTTTGTTTTGTATTCTGGCAAATATTTTTTTAAACCGCGCGTAGTTATTAACTAGAAATTTTTCCGCCTCTTCTTTCGAATTAATCACAGTACCGTAGCTTATCGGTATAACTTCGCTTTGCTGAAACACATTCCTTATAATGTTGTCGTGCTTAAGCATTCCTTCCTTTGTTGCTTTAACCTCCGTTTCCATATCCTCGCAAAGCAGGACAATATCCTGGTAGGCAATGAGGACGCTATTATTTATAAGAGCTTCTTCCTCCAAGTCTGTCTGTTTGAAAATACAGTAGCAGTACAGGTTCCCCACTAGCTATCCCTCCTAAAGTATTTAAACGCATCCATAATATCCTGATCTGTTACTCCGAATTCGTCCATGCCTATCTCCCCGCCGTGGTTTAGAATAAATTTCTCCAGAGCCCTTTTCCCGGCCATATCGCATATTGTCTCTATATCTGCTCCCGATAACCCTTCTGATAAATCTGCATATTTATTTATGTTCAATTCACCCTTGCAGACTTTTTTGCCCAGATATAGCCTGAATATCTCCAGTCTATCAAGGGCATCGGGGTTTGCAATCTTTATCCTGCTTTCAAATCTGCCCGACCTTAATAGAGCATCGTCTATCAAGTCAATCCTGTTCGTCGCAGCCAGAATGATAACATCCCTTAGCTCTTCGAGGCCATCTATTTCAGTCAGTAGCTGGCTGACCATTCTATCCGTTACTTCGTTCGAACTCCTGCCCCTTTTAGGTATAATTGCATCTATCTCATCAAAAAATATAATGGAGGGGGCTACCTGTCTGGCTTTTTTGAAAAGGCTTCTGATCGACTTTTCAGATTCTCCTACCCACTTCGACAGTAGCTCCGGCCCTTTTATAGAGATAAAATTGTACCCCGTTTCTGAAGCAATTACTTTTGCTATCAAAGTTTTGCCGCACCCCGGAGGACCATATAGGAGTATGCCCTTGGTTCTTTTAATGTTTGCGTAGCTGTACAGGTCCTTATACTTCAGCGGCCATTCTATCAAATATCTGATTTCGTCTTTTACGGATTGCAGCCCCCCGATATCCTGCCATGAAAGGTTCGGCTTCTGTATAGATATCTCTCTTAGGGCCGAAGGTTCAACGCTTTTTAACGCTTTGACAAAGCACTGCATGTTTACGCGTATTGCCATCAGTACATCTAACGGGATATATCCCTTCTGCAAATCAGTATTTGAAAAGACCTTTCTTAGCGCGTTCATTGCCGCTTCTCTGCATAAAGCTTTTAAATCAGCCCCTACATAACCGTTGGTCATCTCCGATAGTTGCTTTAAATCAACATCATCGGTAATAGGCATGCCCCGCATATGTATCTTTAAAATTTCTTCCCTTTCGAGCGGTCCCGGTATTCCTATATATATTTCTCTGTCGAACCGTCCGGGTCTCCTCAAGGCCAGGTCTATCGCATCGGGGAGATTAGTGGCGCCGATTACAATAACGTTCTCGTTGGCTTTAATCCCATCCATAAGTGCGAGGAGTTGAGCCACTACCCTTTTCTCCACATCGCCTCTCACATCTTCCCTCTTAGGCGCGATAGCGTCTATCTCGTCCAGGAAGATTATAGACGGAGCATTCCTCTGAGCTTCTTCAAAAACGCTTCTCAGCTTTGCTTCGCTTTCTCCATAATACTTATTGATGATTTCAGGGCCGCTTATATGAATAAAATGTGCATCTGTTTCCCTTGCCACAGCTTTAGCTATCAGTGTTTTACCGGTTCCAGGCGGCCCATATAATAATACTCCTTTAGGAGATTCAATTCCCAGTTGCTCGAATATCTCAGGAAATTTGAGCGGCAACTCTATCATTTCCCGTATTTTCTGTATCTCCTTGTTTAGCCCTCCAATGTCTTCATAGGTTATGCTGCTTTTAAAACTGTAATTTTTGTTATTCTTCACCGTGATTTTTGTTTTCTCTTTTATAATCACTATGCCATCCGGTTCAGCGCTTTCAATATAGAAATCCAGCACTTGAGTCCCTATGGAACTCACTCTCACTCTGTCGCCCGAAGTTATTGACCTTCCGTTCAGGATTTTATTGAGGTAATTTGTTTCTGAATTTATCTTCATAAGGCTAACCTTGGAAACCGGTATAACGACTACTTTTTCTGCTGTTCTGACGCTGGCTTTTCTTATTTCTATATGACTATCCAACTGCGTCTTAGCGTTTTCACGGATTACTCCGTCCATCTGAATTACTGATTTATCGCTGTATTCCCCGCAGGCAGGAAGTACCACTGCGCTTGTTGTCGCTTTTCCCCTTATCTCTACGATGTCTCCTATATCCAAGCCCAACGCTTTAATATCCTGCGAGCTTATCCGTACAATACCCCTTCCTACATCGTTGCTTGATGCCTCTACAACTTTTAGTTCCTTTTTTTCATCCATCCGGGCTCATTTCCTTCATTTTTACTATTAAGAAGCCATTATTAAGCCTGCTGCTGCATATTTTATATTTCTCTTCCAGATCAATTGATTTATAGTATTTTTGACTACCCTTTTTTGCGAATAATATAAACGTATCATCTTCGATTTCAACAACTATATCCTTCTCGTCAATGCCGTGCAGTTCGATAACAATAGTTAGGTCCTTCCCCTCTTTGTACACTTCGGTCTTAGGGGTTATCAACTCAGCACCGCTTTGCTTTTTCTCTCTGTCTGCGAAATCTGTAATTTTATCAATGCCGCCGATATTTAGCTTCAGGTTGTATCTCCCTTTTATGTTCCTGCGATTATCAAGCTGCCTGATACTCCCTTCAAACTGCTTGACATCTTCCCCCTTTTCAGCCATATCCGAAATAATATCGATTAATTTGCCTAACCCGTTAAATATGCTGCCTATATTTGTCTCCTTCTTATCATCCTTTTGGCCCACCGTTCTCACTCCCAATAATTCATACTATATGTCTTCCGTTTCTTCAATAGAACCGAGTTCCCTCATTCGAATTCTTTCAAAAGACACTACGCTAATGGATTTGTCAAGCTCCAGCTTGTAGGTTTCTATAAGAGGTTTTTTCGCCCTTTGCCTCATGTATTCATTGTGTACGATTATCTCTATCTCCACAATCCATTTGTTATCAATAGGTTTAATGCTTGAAATTACTGGCTCTTGTTTGAAAAAGCTCTGTGAAAACTCAATTACCGAATCTTTAATGGCCGACAGCGACATTTTTTCACACCCCTTTACTTTTCAATCTTCTATAAAATTATATGTTTGACAGTGGCTAATATGTGTTCGGCGTCATAAAAACAAATCCTCCTTGACTTGATACGTGGTTATCGTCAAGGAGGAAACTTATTCCTACCATGTTATTTGCGGACTTTTACAATCATGCCCCCATTAATCCTCTGCATCTCAGCGGGTGATATCCTGACCAGCGAGTTTTCCGAACCCCCTCCGGTATATACGGCATCCTTCTCCATAACCTTTGGGTCTATCAGGAACACCGCTTCATAGCCGAAGGAGGGCACCCCGCCGCATACATACCCTGTCTTTTCCAGTATCTCCTGGGGTGTGGCGGTTCTCAGAGTTTCAATGTTCAGTGCCTTTGCAACCCTTGAAGTGCTGGCCCTGTCTTCTCCCTTTACGATTGCAACAATAAGCCTTTCCTGATCATCTATCATGCAAATGCTTTTAACAAAATCCTCAGGTGCAGCATTTGCGGCCGCTGCGGCCTCTTCAACTGAGTGGCATGATTCTTCAAAGACAAGGTGCTCTGCCTCAACCCCATTCCTGTCCATAAACTCCTGCAATCTTTCTTCAAACCGATTCATTGTGATATCCTCTCCAGCTTGCTTACCCTCTCTTTTAGGTCTTTCAATTGGGAAAGGCTAGCTATCCCAAATACGAAACCGACAGAACCTAAACTCAAAGCAATTAATGCAAAAACGTAACTCATGCTCTCCATTGTAGAACCTCCTGTAAATAGAATTATATACCCAGTATTTTCTCAAGTTGGTTTAACTGACTAATTTCATACGTAGGCTGTACTCCGGAATCGTTTTCAATTTTAGAGGGATTAAACCAACAGGTATCGATGCCATACATATACCCTCCCATGATATCCGAGCTCAGACTATCCCCCACTATCAGGGCTGTTTTTTTGTCTGCATGGGATAATGCTGCAAAGGCATAGTCAAATATCTGCCTGTGAGGTTTTGGATAACCTACCTCTTCTGAAATTATAATGTTGTTTATGTATTTAATCAACGCTGATTTTTTAAATCTCTGAAGTTGTACACTCTTTATCCCATTTGTTATTATTGCCATGTTATATCTGCCGGCTAATTTTGATACAATTTCTTCTGCACCGTCTATCAGGAATGCACCCTCGGATAGATAGTCCAGGTACCCTTGGCTGAATTGTCCGAACTCCCTCTCTATGCCCAGGACATCAAACATCCGCCTAAACCGCTCGCCTTTTAACTCCTCTGCCGTGATGAGGTTTTTTTCAAACTCCTCCCAGATCTGACTATTAATCTTCCTATAAAGGTCAAGGTGGTATTTCTCATCATACTCAATGCCGTTATATATAGATTACGATAATGATTTTACATTCGCAGGCATAACCTGTTTATGACCTGTTCCGGAACCTTGTTAATTGAATTAATGAACCCCCTAACAGCTTCACGAATTTGTTTTACA
>Ga0067045_1030096_pt1 | contig 16692 bp, 14 predicted proteins | sample TerdegcTABiofilm_FD_59184 | JGI IMG/M metagenome (GOLD analysis project Ga0067045, IMG submission 59184) | Combined Assembly of (Gp0054472, Gp0054536) Wastewater bioreactor microbial communities from Singapore -Terephthalate degrading...
AGAGCTAAGGTCGAAGAACTCATTGGAAGAGGTGGTGGTATCTATCTTCCTGAGATGACACTTACTCCAAGAGCTAAAAGAGCTTTAGAATTAGCCTACGAAGAATCTAAATTGATGGGTCAGAATTACATTGGAACGGAACATATACTCCTTGGACTTATAAGGGAGGGTGAAGGAGTTGCTGCCAAGATCCTAGAGAGTTTAGGAGTTACCCTAGATAAGGCTAGAAGTGAAGTCTTATACTTCCTAGGAGAAGGCAAGACTATGGTGGCTGAAAGTGCTAGTAGATCTAGGGCAAAAACTCCTCTCCTCAATCAGTTTGGTAGAGACCTCACACAGTTAGCTAGGGAAGGAAAACTTGACCCTGTTATAGGTAGAAATAAAGAGATAAGAAGATTAATGCAGATATTGTGTAGAAGGACAAAGAATAATCCTGTTCTTATAGGTGAGGCTGGAGTAGGAAAGACAGCTATAGTAGAAGGGCTTGCTCAGAAGATAGTCAAAAGAGAAGGTCCTCCTATCTTACATAACAAGAGGATTATAGCATTAGACTTAGCTGCTATAGTGGCAGGAACAAAGTATAGAGGAGAATTTGAGGAAAGAATGAAGCGTATCCTTGATGAGATACGTAGAGCTAATGGAGAGGTTATTCTATTTGTTGATGAGCTTCATACAATGGTAGGTGCTGGTGCAGCTGAAGGAGCTATGGATGCTTCTAATATCTTAAAGCCTGCCCTTGCTAGGGGAGAATTGCAGTGCATCGGAGCTACTACTCTCGATGAATATCGAGAATATATAGAAAAAGACTCAGCTTTAGAGAGAAGATTCCAGCCTATAATAGTTGAAGAGCCATCTGTTGAAGATACTATAATGATCCTTAAGGGGATAAAAGAAAGATATGAGGCTCATCATCAAGTAAAGATAACAGATAAGGCTATAGAGGCAGCTGCTATTCTCTCAGATAGATATATAAGCGAGAGACATTTACCAGATAAGGCTATAGACCTTATAGACGAGGCTTCCGCTAAGGTAAGATTAGAACTCTCAGAAACCCCTAGTTCTAAGAAGGAACTAGAATTAGAATTAGAGAGTGTAAGAAGAGAAAAAGAGTTGGCGGTAAAGTCTCAAGATTATGAAAGAGCAGCCCAACTTAGGGATAGAGAAAGGTTTATTATGGAACAACTACAAGAAGTCCCTGTAGAAGGACTCGAGGTAAAACGTAGAGAGCCTATTGTTACAGAAGAAGATGTGGGAGAGGTTTTATCCTTATGGACTGGTATTCCAGTTACTAAGCTTTTAGAGAAAGAGGCAGAAAAACTACTTCATATGGAAGAAGAGCTACATAAACGAATCGTTGGACAAGAAGAGGCGGTAAGGGTTGTATCAGAAGCTATTCGTAGGGCTAGGGCAGGAATAAAGGACCCTAAAAGACCGATCGGTTCCTTTATATTCCTTGGACCTACAGGTGTAGGAAAGACAGAGTTAGCCAGAGCCTTAGCAGAGTATCTGTTTAATGATGAGGATGCTCTAATTAAGATTGATATGTCTGAATATATGGAAAAGTTTGCTGTCTCTAGACTTGTAGGTGCACCTCCCGGATATGTAGGATACGAAGAAGGTGGTCAGCTTACCGAAGCAGTAAGAAGGAAGCCATTCTCCGTGGTGCTCTTTGATGAGATTGAAAAGGCTCATCCAGATGTATTTAATATCCTTTTACAGATATTAGATGAAGGAAGGCTTACCGACGCTCAAGGTAGAACTGTAGACTTTAAAAACACGGTCATAATTATGACCTCTAATATAGGTAGCCAATGGATCTCCTCAACGAGTAAGATTGGATTTAAGCAGGAGTCTAATGAAAGAGAAGAGTATCAGATAATGAAAGAGAGGGTACTAGAAGAAGTAAAACATACCTTTAGACCTGAATTTTTGAATAGAGTAGATGAGATTATAATATTCCATCAACTTACAAAGGAGCAGATGAAACAGATTGTAGAATTGCTTCTAAACGACCTTAGAAAGCAACTTCTTAGTCTTGGTATTACCCTTGAGTTTACTGAAAATGCTAAAGAGCAACTCATCAAAGAAGGTTTTGACCCTCATTATGGAGCTAGACCTTTAAAGAGAGTTATTCAGAAGAGGATAGGAAGCCCATTATCTGGTTTTGTAATAGATGGTACATTTAAAGAAGGGGATGTAGTTATTGTAGATTATAGAGATGATTCTTTCATATTTGAAAAACGTATCCCGGTGGAAGCTGCACAAGAAGGGGCAAATTAGTTCTATAAACTGTTAAATACTACTAGGGCGCATCTATAAGATAGATGCGCTTTTATTATTTTAGGAGGGTTTTAACCTATGGGAGAAATTACTATGACGCCGAGAGAAAGATTTATTATGGCATTAGAACGGAAACCTTTAAAGGGTAGAGTCCCTCATTTTGAACTTGTCTTTTTTCTTACAATGGAGGCATTTGGTAAGGTCCATCCTAGTCATAGAAACTATTCACAGTGGTTTCAGATGACAGAGAGAGAAAGACAACTCCATAGAGAAGATATGGCTGATATCTTTATAGCTACTGCAGAAAAATATGAACATAGTGCTATATTTTTACATCCAAATCCTAGTTCATTAGAAGAGACTCTTAGACTTATAGATATAGTAAGAGAAAAGAGCGGAAATAAGTATTTTTTGATGATTCACGGAGATGCTACATTTAGTATACCTTCAGGTTCAGATATGGTAAACTTTGTCTACAGGCTAAGTGATGAACCGGAGGAGGTAAAGAAAGAGGCTGACTTTATGGTCAACAAGGCATTAGAGAGGGCAGAGATTATAGCAAGACATGGAGGGTTAGACGGTTTTGCCTTATGTTCTGATTATTGTTTTAACACAGGACCTTTTTTGAGTCCATCTCTCTTCTCTGAATTTATAACACCATATCTATATAAGCTGATAAAAGGCTATAGAGATATGGGATTTTATGTGATTAAGCATACAGATGGAAATATAATGCCCATATTAGATCAACTTGTACAAACTAATCCTCACGCCCTTCATTCTTTAGACCCTCAGGCTGGGGTAGATATAGCGGAAGTCAAAAGATTGGTAGGAGATAGAGTCTGTCTAATAGGTAATGTCAACTGTGGGCTCTTACAGACAGGGACAGACGAAGAAGTGATAGAGTCTGTAAGATATGCTTTGAGAAATGGTATGCCCGGAGGAGGTTATATCTTTTCTACCTCTAACTGTATATATACTGGAATGGAGTTATCTCGTTATGAACTTATGCTTGATATATGGAGAAAAGAAGGAAATTATGAATAATTAAATTATAGGGAGGCAAATATATGTATGAGGATAAATTATTCTTTGAGCTTTATAGTGAAATTGAAAAATTACCTGTGATAGATTGTCATGAGCATGTGATAGGACCGAAAGAAGAGGTGACTGGAAGAGAACCTATAGCTAGTTTGATTCAAGGATATGTTCAAAGTGATATCTTATCTGCTGGAATATCTCAAAAAGAGCTTGAGGTTTTAAATGATAACAGTATTGATACCGAGAAGAAGTGGGAGATATTCGAAAAATTTTGGAAACAGATACAGTTTACCGCTTATGCTAGAGTAACTAAGCTCATTATGAGAGATGTCTACGGAGAAGAGAGTATCTCTTTAGAATCACTTATCAGAATAAAAGATAAGGTTTTTCAACCTACTAGAGAGAATTATGATTTTTTATTAGATAAAGCTAATATAAAGCTGATACTTTCCGATATCTTATGGGATTTAGACTCTCTTAAAAGATTTATTGAGGGAAAGTTTCATTCCCATAATAAGATTAGATTTCTATTTTCTCTACCCCAGTTTCATAATAATGTAAGAAGCTTTGACTTTGTTCAGAAGGTAGGCTCTCTTTTAGACAGACATATAACTTCTCTAGAAGATTATCTTGAAGTGGTCTATGAACTTATTAAGAAGGCAAAAGAGAGAGGGATTGTAGGGATAAAAGATCAGAGCGCATATACTAGAAGTCTATCCTATAACCTAGTTACTAGATACGAGGCAGAGAATCTTTTTAATAGGATACTTTCTGACCCTAGGAATTCTCTTGGCTGGCCAGAAGCTAAACCTCTAGATGACTTTCTCTTCCATCAGTTTATGAAGTTTGCTGGGGAGTTGAAACTTCCTGTTCAGATACATACTGGTCATATGGCAGGTATCAGGAACAGGATAGAAAAGACTAACGCTGTCCAATTATCAAATATCTTTGAGTTATATCAAAATGTGAACTTTGACCTCTTCCACGGAAACTGGCCCTATATGGGGGAACTCCTATTTTTAGGTAAAAACTATCCTAATGTCTATATAGACCTATGTTGGGTAAATATAATCGATCCTATATATAGTGAAGAATTATACTCTAGGGCTATTCTTACTGTCCCTCATGTAAAGATTAACGGGTTTGGTGGAGATTATTTCGATGTCCCAGAGTATATAACCTCTCACTTAAAGATAGCTAAAGAGAATATGACAAGAGCTCTAGTTAAACTTATAAGAATGGATTGGATAGATGAGGATTCGGCAATTTCGATAGCAAGAAGTTGGCTTTTTGAAAATCCAAAGCAATTATTTAACCTTGATATATAGGAGGTTTAACAGATTATGAATTGGAAAGCCAAATGGATATGGGATACTAGTGGTGAACATCCTAGGAATTATTGGGTAGCATTTAGAAAGACATTTGATAAGCCTAAAGATATTGATGATGCAGTCTTAAATATAACTGCAGACTCTAGATATGTGCTTTATGTGAATGGAAGAAGAGTTGGGTTTGGACCAGTGAGAGGCTGGCCCTTTGAATACTTTTACGATACCTATCATATCAAAGATTATCTAATCCCTGGTAAGAATGTCATCGCTATTTTGGTTACTCATTTTGGAGTAAGCACATTCCAGTATATCGAAGGAAGAGGCGGATTAATAGCTCAACTAGATTTCTATAGAGATGGAAACATTATAGATAGCATAATAACAGACAGCACTTGGAAGAATAAGGAACATACTAGCTTCCAGAGGGCTTCGGTAAGGATAAGTTGTCAACAGGGCTGGGCAGAGATATTTAATGCTAGCAAATTCAACCAGGACTGGATTGAAAAAGACTTTGATGACTCTAGTTGGAATAATTCTGTAGAGATTGGAGAATATGGAATAAATCCTTGGAAGACTTTAATACCAAGGGATATTCCGTATCTTACAGAAGAACCTATCTATCCTAAGAGAGTTATATCTCTGAAAGAGGTAGTGCCAGTAAAGACTCATATATCTCTAGATGTGAGACCTAACTTTTTCCCAGAAGACTATACGGCGAATCCTAAAGCCTTTTTGGGATATGTAGCAACTATAATAGAATCTCCGAAAGATATGAAGGGTAGGATAGTCTTTCCTTTTGGAAAATGGATAAGTGTCTATGGAAGGTTTAAGATAAACGGAAAGGTCTATGAGATGAAAGAAGAGAATTCTGTAGAGGTTGAATTAAAGAGAGGAGAAAATTTCTTTTTAATGGATATAAGTGGAAGATATCACGAATTTTTTATCCATATGGGATTTGATTTTGAAGAAGAGATATCTTTTAAAGCTCCGATATTTGATGATTATGAGTTTATTACTATAGGTCCTTTTGATAAGAAAGATGTGCTACTCATTGGTGAAGCTTTAGACTATGACCTTGAGGAAACCATAGAATACAAAAATATCTGGGATTTTGATAGTCTAGAAAAATTATCTCAATATAAAAATTTTGTAAAGCCTATCTTAAAGGGACATACCTGCAAAGAGAACGTATACACACTCTCTACGGTGAAGAAGGTATTAAAAGAACATAATGTACCCTTTGATTATCAGAATTTAGTTATACCTAATGAAACATACACCTCTATTAAGGGACTAGATGGAGATATAGAATTTATAGTAGACTTTGGTAGGGAGCTTTCTGGATTTATAGAATTTGATATTGATAGTCCAGAAGGAGTAATTTTAGACTTCTACTTCTTCGAGAGTATGCACGATGGCATTATAGAGGATACCAATGGATTAAATAATACTCTAAGATATATAACTAAGGAAGGGAGACAGACCTATAGGTCATTCATAAGGAGAGGTTTTAGGTATGTTATGATAACCATAAGAAATCTAAAGTCCTCTCTTAAATTCTACTCTATAAGAACTTATCTTTCTACATACCCTGTTGCAGAACTTGGTTCCTTCCATTCAAGCGATTATCTTCTGAATCGTATCTGGGAGATATCCCAACATACAGAGAAACTGTGTATGGAGGACACTTATGTAGACTGCCCAGCTTATGAACAGACATTCTGGGTAGGAGATTCTAGAAATGAGGCGCTTATAAACTATTATACCTTTGGAGCCTATCCACTTTCTAAACGTTGTCTCAGGCTAGTTCCAAAATCTCTCTATAGGAGCGTCTTGCCAGAGTCGCAAGTCCCTAGTGGTTGGCAGAACATCCTAACTGCCTGGACACTATTCTGGATGAGTGCCTGTAAAGAGTATTATCTGTTTACTGGAGACAAAGAGTTCTTAGATGAAATCTATCCTTATCTTATGAAAACTGTTAAGAATTTTGAGAGGTTCATAAATAGAGACGGATTATTAGAAATAACTGCATGGAATATGTTGGATTGGGCTCCTATGGATACGCCAGATAGTGGTGTAGTGACTCATCAAAATGCACTACTTGTGAAAGCCCTAAGGGATGTGGCGTATATCTCAGAAGTTTTGAATAAAACTGAAGATAAAAACTATCTATTAAAGTTTGCAGAGACACTAAAAGATGCTATAAATAAGCATCTTTGGGATGAGGAGAACAAGGCTTATATAGATAGTATACATAAGGATGGAAGGCGATCAAAGGTTATCAGTCAGCAAACTAACACCATAGTGTATCTGTGTGACTGTGCTGATGGTGAAAGGAGGGAGATTTTAGAAAATTACCTTATTGAACCTCCAGAGCACTTTGTCAAAATAGGAAGTCCTTTTATGTCATTCTTCTACTTTGAGGCTCTTACTAAGATTAATAGAATTGATAAGATCTTGAATGATATTAGAAGGGATTGGAGATTGATGTTAGATAATGGAGCTACTACTTGTTGGGAGACATTTATAGGCTTTATAAAAGGTAGACTAACTAGAAGTCACTGTCATGCATGGTCTAGTGCTCCCGGTTATTTCCTACCAGCTTATGTCCTAGGTGTAAGACCTTTAGAACCTGGCTTTAAGAAGGTATTAATCCAACCTAACCTAGGTGATTTGAAATGGGCTAAGGGCACTATTCCAACTCCTTGTGGTGTTATAGAGATATCTTGTAAAAGAGAGAATGATTATATTAATGTAGAATTAAAACTACCTGAAAGTGTAGAGGCTAAGATAATTCCTCCTACAGGAGAGAAGATACTAGTAAATGGAAGGGAGCTATAATCTGAAATTTTGACTAAGACTTTAGAGGGTCTTTTTAGATTTAATAGTATAGAAGAAGCTGAGAACCTACAAGAATCTCTATCTAAAAAATTAGTTCTTACTGATGGGTTCTCAGCCTTAAGACTTATCGGAGGAGTTGATACATCTTTTTCTAAAGATGGTAGAGTCCTTTCGGTAATAGTGGTTATGAGATTTGAGACCCTAGAATTGATAGAGTTCTCCTATTATTCAACAAAGGAGTTTGTTCCTTATATACCAGGATTTTTGAGTTTTAGAGAAGGTCCGGCTATTATAGAGGCGTGGAAGAGATTAAAGGTTAAACCCGATGTCTTACTTGTAGATGGACAAGGTTATGCCCATCCTAGGCATCTTGGAATTGCCTCTCATCTTGGTATAGCTTTGGATATGCCAACAATAGGTTGTGCTAAGAGTCTTCTGATTGGAAGATATGAGGAGCCGGGTCCTCTAAGAGGTGATAGAAGCCCTATATTTTATAAAGATAGGATTGTAGGGATGGTTTTAAGGACAAAAGATAATACAAAACCTGTATTCGTTTCTCCAGGACATAAGGTGTCTTTTGAATCTTCGGTAGAGATAGTGCTAAAATCTGTTACAAAATATAGATTGCCAGAGCCTTTGAGGTATGCCCATCAGTATAGTAAGACTATACTAAAGGAAAATGGAGGTGAATCTTGAGAAGATATTTAATCATCTTCTTTATAATCCTGAACTTGATTTTTAATGCTCAAAGTTTTGGAGAGAGTATCAAGATACCCAACTTTCCAAAAGGGAAGTTAAAGATATATGATAGTGAAAAGGAACTTATAATTCCTATAGAAATAGCAAATAAGCCTGATCTATGGAGTTTTGGACTAATGTTTAGAGAAGATATCCCATGGGAGTATGGTATGCTTTTCATCTTTCCAAGCAATGAGAATGGAGGCTTCTGGATGAAAAACACGTATATCCCTTTAGATATAGCATTTATAGATTCAAATAAGACAATATTTAATATACAGAGGATGCAACCCTGTTATGATGACAACTGTCCTATATATTACAGCCCAAAGCCATATAGATATGCCTTGGAAGTGAAAGCTGGCTTTTTTGAAAGGTTTGGATTCAAAGAAGGGAGTAAGATTAAGATTCTTTCTAAGGAGGAATCTTTATGAATGTATCTGTCGTAGGAGAACTCAATGTAGATATTATAATGAGAGGAATAAATGGCTTTCCAGAATTGGATAAAGAGAAATTGGCAGAGGAAGGAAAGGTTACTTTAGGAAGCTCTTCGGCTATATGTGCAGTTGGTCTTTCAAGACTAGGTATTAGGGTAAACTTTGTTGGAGCAGTTGGAGATGACATATTTGGAGAGTATATATTGAGATTCTTAAATAATGAGAGGATAAACGTATTAAGAGTAAGAAAGCACCCTGCTGTTAATACTGGCTTTACTGTCTCTTTGACCTATCCAGAAAATAGAGCCCTTATAACCTATACCGGAATTATGAGGGACTTTACCATTAATGAAGAGGATATAGAGTTCATAATCTCTAATTCCGATCATCTCCATATATCTTCGTTCTTTCTACAGAAGAGACTTCAGCAGGATATAAGACATCTATTTACAAAGGCTAAGGAAAAAGGACTTACTACCTCTTTAGACCCTGGTTGGGACCCAGAGGATAGAGATTGGTATAAGCTTAAAGAGCTTTTCCCTGTGGTTGACATACTATTTCTAAATGAAATAGAAGCTAGGAGGGTTTATTATAGCCTTTATAAAGAGGATGATATAGATAAAATTGTAGAGCTCCTATCTAAAGAGGTAAGATTACTAGTTATAAAGCTTGGAGAGAATGGTGCATTGGCGATAGAAAATGGGAAAAAGTATTATAGAACAGGATTTAAGGTTGATGTTGTAGATACTACAGGTGCAGGCGATGCCTTTAATGCTGGCTTTCTCTATGGAAGATTAAATAACTATGAGCTTGATAAGTGTCTCTTGATTGGAAATGCCTGTGGAGCTTTGTCTTGTACTGGTATAGGAGGAACGACAAACCTTCCTACATTGAAGGGTCTAAAAGAGTTCATAGAAAGATTTTTTACAGGTAGTAATTAGTTCTATTGACTAAATTTTAGTTAGACCTTTATAATATCTAGTAAGTAAAAATAGAGTTCCTGAGATAAGGATCACCGGGGTGCTGAAAGCAAGTATATCTTGCAAGTAAGCTGAGAGGAATCCGCTGGGATTCCAACCCGCTGAACCTGATCTAGGTAATACTAGCGAAGGGAGTGATGAAATGAATTACAAAGGTAAGGCTTTGACCATTGCCGGTTCAGATTCAAGTGGAGGAGCAGGTATCCAGGCGGATTTAAAGACATTTCAGGCGTTTGATGTTTATGGTATGTCAGTAATCACATCTATTACCGCCCAAAATACTTTAGAGGTTAAAGCTATTTATGATATCCCTAAGGAGATTGTCGCCCTGCAAATTAATTCTATTTTTGAGGATATTAGCGTAGATGCTGTTAAGACTGGGATGCTGTCTAATGAGGAGATAATAGAAACTGTTGCAGAGAGATTGATCTTTTATAAAGTGGAAAAGGTTGTTGTAGACCCTGTTATGATCGCTAAGAGTAAAGCTAGGCTCTTGAAAAAAACGGCTGAGAGGAAATTTTTGGATTTAATCGTTCCTCTTGCATTTGTCATAACTCCCAATATACCTGAAGCAGAGGTTATAAGTGAGATAAAGATTAATAATATTGAAGATATGAAGATATCCGCAAAGATAATAAAGGGAAAAGGAGCAAAAAATGTACTTATAAAAGGAGGACATCTTGAGGGGGATGTAGCTATTGACATCTTATTCGATGGTAAAGAGTTTTACTTTTTTGAAGGAGAGAGGATATTTACCAAGAATACTCATGGCACAGGTTGCACATTCTCTTCTGCCATAACCGCCTGTCTAGCTAGAGGTGAGGATATTTATAACTCTGTTAAAGAAGCTAAAAGATATATAACTTTAGCTATAAAAGAGGCTCCTAACAATATAGGGAAAGGTTTTGGCCCTCTATACCATAATATAGGAGGCATCATATGAGAATTCTCCTTACAAACGATGATGGTATATCGGCTAGAGGTATAAGAGAACTTCTCGTTGAGCTATCAACTACTGATGAGGTTTATGTTGTAGCTCCCAAAGATAGACTTATCGGTGTAGGTGGTGGAGTTACTTTTGATAGACCTATAAGAGTTGAAGAGATTAAACTCTCTTTGGGAGAAAGAAAGGCTTTTGCAGTATCTGGAACTCCTGCCGATTGTGTTATTCTTGCGATTGATGTATTGGTTAGAGATATAGATTTAGTAATTTCTGGTATAAATGATGAACCTAATGTTGGCGATGACATAAGATTTTCTGGGACAATAGGTGCCTGTAGAGAAGCAGCATTTTCGAATATTCCCTCTATAGGTGTCTCCCTAGAGTATGGAGACAGAGGATATTTTTACGAGGGTGCAGTTAGAGTAACAAGGAAACTTATAGATTATATTAGAAATAATCCTCTTCCAAGAGGAATCTTTTTAAATGTTAATGTCCCTAATATTCCTATAGAGGAGATAAGAGGGATAAAATTTGTAAAACTTGGGAGAAGAAGGTATAAGAATAGAGTCCATAGTGTCTTTGACCCATATGGTAGAGAATATTTTTGGATAGGTGGAACTCCTATAAAAGAGGAAGAAGAGGATACGGAAGATGTAGCATTAAGAGATGGTTATATAGCTATTACACCTTTAAGAATCGACGAGACAGATTATCCTTTTCTGGAGGTGATGAAGAAATGGAAGATAGAATAAGATTTATTTTAGAAGAAGGACAGAGACTTTGGAATGAAATGAAAAAGATTAGACCGTTAGTTCATCATATTACTAATTTTGTTGCTATGCCTGAACAGGCTCATGCTACATTAGCTATTGGGGCAAGCCCTGTTATGGCATTATACCCGGAGGAATCAGGAGATATGTGTTCTATAGCAGATGCCTTACTTATAAATATAGGAATTCCTTCAAATGAACTGTTCTTAGCTATGAAGAAGGCGATGGAAACAGCTAATAAGAAGTGTATCCCTATCTTATTAGACCCCGTAGGATATGGGGCTACGCCTTTTAGAAATTATGTAGTAGATTCCCTCTTGGGAGAGTATAGAGTAACAGTAATTAAGGGTAATAGCGGAGAAATAATGGCTCTAGCTGGAAATTCTGGAATGGTTAGAGGGGTAGACGCTGTTGGCGATGTTACTCTAGGATTAAAAGATGTAGTAAAGTCATTGGCTAATAAGTTCAGTGCTATAGTTATAGCCACAGGAGAGGAGGATTTTGTATCTGATGGAAAAGAAGTCTTATCAATAAGGGGAGGAAGCTCTATGTTAAGGAATATTACTGGTTCTGGCTGTATAGCTGGCTCTATAATATCTGCAGTCTTGGGGACAAAGGGTGACCCAGTGATAGCATCTATAGCAGGACTAGTGGCTTTTAAGCTTTCTGCTAAAAGGGCGGAAAAGAAAAGTAGAGGTCCGGGAAGTTTTAGATTACACTTATTTGACGAATTATCTTTGATAAGTGGAGAAGATATAATAAAAGAAGGGGATGTAAAATTATGGATTTAAGTCTCTATGTAATTACAGATGAGAAGATAGGTTTAGGAAGGAGTCACATATTCCTAGCAGAAGAGGCGCTAAAAGGTGGGGCTACCGTTATTCAGCTTCGAGATAAAGAAAAGACTGGAAGAGAACTTTATAAAATAGGCGTAAAACTAAGAGAGATTACTAAGAAGTATGGCGCATTATTTATAGTAAATGATAGAGTTGATGTAGCTTTGGCTGTAGGGGCAGATGGTGTACATTTAGGTATGAATGATCTTCCAATTTCTGTAGCAAGGAAGATAGCCGGTAATAAGTTTATTATTGGTGCCTCTGTAAGTTCTCCAGAAGAGGCAGTATTAGCAGAGAAAGAGGGGGCAGACTATATAAGTGCCCAGAGTATCTTTGAGACATCGAGTAAAGAAGATGTAAGGGTTATAGGAATAGAAGGATTAAAGGCGATAGTTAAAGTGTCTTCACTACCAGTTATAGCTATAGGTGGTATAAATAAGCATAATGCTAGAGAAGTCATAAATGCAGGGGCTAGAGGTATAGCAGTTATATCAGCAGTGGTCTCTAAAGAGGATGTAAAATCTGCTACAGAAGAGTTGAAAAAAGTGATAGCTCGTTAAGTACTATAGAGACGTTCAATTACTTTTAAAAAGTTAATAAATTTAGGATTGACAAAATTTGCGAACATTTTATATACTTACCAAGTAACTTATTTTTAGATAATTAAAGACTATCTTTTAAGGAGATTTAACAGTGACAGGAAAAAGATATCGAATAGCTATTGTAGGAACAGGCTTTGTTGGGTTAGCTACTGGAGCTGGGCTATCTGAGTTAGGTAACGAAGTAATATGTGTTGATATAGATGAAGATAAGATAGCTAGCCTAGCTAATGGGTATGTTCCAATATATGAGGATGGATTGTCTGATCTCATAGAGAAGAACAGAAAACTTGGTAGAATCTCTTTTACTACAGATATAGGACTAGCTGTAAGGTCTAGTAATGTAATCTTTATATGTGTTGGTACGCCATCTAAAGAAGATGGAGAGGTAGATCTTTCACAGATAATTTCAGCTACAGAGAGCATAGGAAATTTTTTGGATAATTACAAAATAATAACTATTAAGAGTACCATTCCTATAGGAACACTAGATGTTATAGAAGATATCTTGAAAAAGAAAGGAAGAGTCAAAGGAAAAGATTATGACCTAGCGGTAGTTCCTGAGTTTTTGAGAGAAGGAAGAGCAGTGTATGATTTTTTCAATCCAACACGTATTGTTATTGGCGCTGATAAAGAGAATGTGGATAAAATTTTGACAGATATATTTCTTCCTCTTGGGGCTCCTATAGTTCATACTAGTCCGGTGACCGCTCAGATCATCAAATATGCATCTAACGCTTTCCTAGCAGCTAGAATATCTTTTATAAATGAGATAGCAGATATATGTGACCATGTCGGGGCAAATGTAAATGAGGTCATAGAAGGTATGAAATATGATAAGAGGATTGGAGGAGAATATTTATCCCCAGGTATAGGATTTGGGGGCCCATGCTTGATTAAAGATTTAAGTGGATTCATAAAAATGGTTGAAAAATATGGTTATCAGGCTAAATATTTAAGTTCTATCCTAGATAAAAATAATCATCAGATTGAGTATGTCCTTAGTAAATTAGAAAGATTAATATATGGCTTTTCAGATAAGACGATTATAGGTGTATTAGGGCTTACTTTTAAGCCAAATACAAATGATGTTAGAAACTCTCTTGCTATAGAGATCATTAGGAGACTTAAAGAGAAAGGGGTACATATAAAGGCATATGACCCTAAAGGACTTGCAGAAGCTAAGAAATATCTAGTCGATGTCCTACTTTATGATGATATGTATGAGGCAGTAAAAGATGTCAACGCTTTACTTATTTTAACTGCATGGGAAGAGTTTAGAGAGATCGATTTAGAAAAATTAAAAGCTCTTATGAAGAATCCTATTATATTGGATGGAGTAAATATTCTAGATCCTAAAAAACTCAGAGAATACGGTTTTATATATGAAGGTATAGGTGTAAAATAGGAAGCTGGGGGTATTCCCCCCAGCTTTTATCTTGTCCAACGCTCCTCTATAGAAGGGAGCTTAGGAAATTCTTGATGTGGTTCTGTCTGATACCAATAGGCTACTGAGGCTATATCATCTGTTAATGGCTGGAATTTTCTATTGGGCCACCATCCTAATGCTTGAATAGTGACTTTCAATTCCTTCTCAAATCTTATTGGATCTAGTATGTGCCATCTATATAATCCATGTTTGGGAACAGTTCCCGGTTCTTTTCGATAGAGAGGGTAGCCTGAGAATGGAGCAGAGAATGTCTCCCCTTCAAAACCCCAAGCTCCTCCAAAGTAGTCTTCTGTTCCTGTTCCACAGATTGTCGGATACTCTGTATCACCATCTATGTAGAATTTTATCTCTCCCTCCCCCCACCATCCATCAGATAGTTGTGTCCAAGCTAAGAATGTTCCAACATAATGTCCTTTACCTTTTACTCCGTCCAGTATAACGTGCTCAGGCTTTTCTCTGGTAGTCATTGATCTTCTCCACTGTGCATGGAAGTAAAGTGCATTCTCTGGTACTTCAGTTAGAGAATATGTAATTTGATAATAAAATCCATGAATATCTTCCCAACGTTGATTCTCAATAGTTATTTTACAGTGTTTTCTAAACGGCATAGGCCAGTAAGAATTAAATCCGCCAGATGGATTTACAGCTATGGGAAGTGAATTTACATTATACCTTAAGCCATGCCCATTAGCAAAGAAATCTCCTAAAGGAACTTCTATAGATGGAGATGCCTCGTTATCCCAGTAAAACCTTAAAACACAGTCTCTATAAGCCCTTTCAGTAACTGTAAGCCATATATGATTTATGATTGCTGGTCCATCTATATCTGCTAGTACTGTAGTAGACCCTGCTGGAAGGGTTATACAAGGTCTAACCTTCCAACCTTTTCCTAGATTTGATGCCGGATTGTTTGGATCTGGGATTTCTTTTGCTCCTCCACTTACCTCTCCTTTTGGATTCTCAGCCGATATAGACCTTGTCTTTGCAGGAGAGTATAAGTGTATACCCCATAGTGGTAATAGAAGACTATTAAGACTCTCCATAACTTTGATACCTCCTTAAGATTTATTTTTACTCATATTCCAGAGATTGACCCCTATCCTATACGCTTTATCTAAATGTATAGCACCATTAAGCCTATCACCAACTTTTAATGCCTTTTCAGCAAGAGCCAATTCCTCTTTTAATTCTTCAGTTCCCTCATCATTTAGATTTCTTAATATACTTTTAACTATAAAGTATAGTTCATCTATAGGAGTATAATTCATATACTCTAATGTCTCAAAGTATGCTATTGCCTCACCAAAACTAGAGAAGTATTTCTTTTCTCTCGCTACTTGGACAAGATTCTTACCATACTCTACCGCTAGCTCTAATGCCTCTTCGTAATTGAATCTAGTAACTGGTAATGGATTAATCCCCCTAAAGCTCCAATTAAAGAAATACTTGTATAAAGTTTGTAGTGCTAATATACAACCAGTTCCACTACCACCGGCTACAGTAATTCCTAATGCTGGTCTTGGATTGTGAGAGGGACCTATAATTGACCCAGTGCTAAACCTTTGTTTATCCATAAATAGACTAGAGAGTCCATTTATCTGCCAACAATATACGGGAACGCCAAAGACTAAAGCATCACAAGAATCTACTCTTTGACTTCTTAACGTTGCATTGTTATCCCAGATACATTTAAAGGTCCTAAAACATCCCCCACCACATCCTTCACAGTACTTTAGATTCTCATCTATAAGATAGATTATGTCAGTCTCAGCTCCTTCTTCTCTTGCCCCTTCTAATGCATTTTTTACAAGTCTAGATGTCATACCATCCTTGTGAGGACTTCCTACTATTCCTAAGACTTTCATTCACTTATTACTCCTTTTTTAAGAATTAAATTGGCATAAAGAGCTCTTTCTCCTGTAGCTACTACTGCATAGGATTTTTTAGCCCTATCATAAAAGTCAAATCTGGAAAGAGTACCAATCCTTGCTTCTTCTCCGGAGGCTTTTAGTATCTCTTCATACTTTTCCCATATTGATGGCTTTCCTTTGTCTGGAGACATAAGAATCACATTTTCCTTTGCATAAGTATCTAACGGGAAAAGTTTTAGGATAGCGCTAAGAAGTGATGGTATATCTAATCCATCTGCCCTTATTACCTTTGGTCCACATGATTCAGCGGGATAGTTAGCATCTGCCAGTAAGATTTCATCTCCATGACCCATTTCACATAGTACTTTGAGTAACTCTGGTGATATTAAAGGAGAGATTCCTTTAAGCATAAACAACCCTCCTACCAAAAATAATTTCAGTTTTCTAGAGAAATATTATACCACTTTTCTAAAGGTCGGGGTATTGACTTTAAGGAAGGGTATATAGTATACTTAATGTGCGAGATGTAAATCGCACCTTGAAAGAAGGATATAGTAAGAGGAGAGAGTCCTCGT